>Ga0255355_1000975_pt1 | contig 14504 bp, 14 predicted proteins | sample HBST75metaG_FD_189943 | JGI IMG/M metagenome (GOLD analysis project Ga0255355, IMG submission 189943) | Peat soil microbial communities from Stordalen Mire, Sweden - H.B.S.T75 | ecosystem: Environmental > Terrestrial > Soil > Wetlands > Peat | place: Sweden: Norrbotten County, Stordalen Mire...
GGCTTGGATTTGCGGTATGGGGATGGTAGCCCGTTTTAAATTCGATTCGAGGAAGGGCCGGGGTGGGGGCCCGGATCTCGGACGCGAGACCTGGTGTTCCGACATGTTAAAAGGAAAAATGCCGAGGGAGGTCTTTTGGGAGTTCATTACTGAGGCTGGCGATTAAGGCTATGCACTCCTCAGCATCTGCGATGGCGTCCAGGGTCTCGTCGGATAGCTTTTCGTAGGTTGATCTGTAATCTGCCTTTACTCGTCTTCGCTTCATTCTTGGCCCAAGGACAGCCAGCTGTTTGCATTTCTTATCATCGTTTCGACCGTACAGATCCCACAATAAGTCGTGGCTGCTTCCGTCATCAGGGGACCTATAGCTGTTGGCCTTTGCGCGTCCTAGAGCTATATTAAACGCACAGTAATACGAACGACTCACCGCAGACCGGAGTGACGCTTCGTCAGTGACGGCTAGTGAAAGTTTTTTCGCTAAATCCAGGTATTTGTTCCACTCGAAGCTCATTAGAGAAGCTCGTAGTCAAAGACGATCCTACCGCCGGCTTTCTTCAGATTGTTCATCCACCAGATTTCGTCAAACCTGTGCAGCGCCGCGCGAGATTCTTTGCGCTCGCCGCGCCAGAGCGCAAGGGCATATATTGATCTGGATGGTCCCTCGTCAGACATGATTTCCAGCGCCAGCGGGGTCTCCGTCCCGAAGCAATCCTTGAGATAGGGCACGCCCTCAAGAAGCACATAGACAAGCGCTCGATGGGTTCGTAGAAAAGCCTCGATTGGGGCGATATTGGTGAAGATAAATTGTCTTTTGAGATTCTCAAGAGTAGCGCTGAATTCCGCCTCTTGCTCGGCCATCTGCTTCTCAAGGTCCTCGAAGACAGAACTTTCGTAACGCAGTTCCGGGCTTGAATGCTCCTGAGTCCCCTCATGGAGCATTCTTTGAGAAGAGGGGCCCCAATCATTTTCCGACATTTGTGTTTCAACCAATTGGCCATTCATGGCAAATCTTCCTGAATATCTAGCAGGCCAAAAAGCTCATTCTCGTCTGCTCTTAGTTGCGTTACCATCTGCTCGTAGGTGGAGGAGTTCTCAAATTCCCGTTCAAGTCGGATGAAAAGTCCGTTTGCCAATTGGCTTGATCCATCGAGAGTCACCCTTCTCTTGTCCCATTTAACTACTGACGCGGCAGCTTTAATGGGTGACGGATCAAGGCGGATGATCTGCGCAGGGGCGAATGGCTTCAGGAGATCGATAAATTTGGAGGTCTTCGGTTGCAGATGCATCGCGATAGCCGTTTTGAAAGCCCCAGGCATGACATTGCCAAGTTCGGATAGGACCCGCCAACCACTATCGAGAATTCGAATTGTCTCCGGGGCTGTTTCCCAATTCGCATCATCCTTATTGAGTTTGCACGATCCTGCGCCAAACATGAAAGAAGTGCGCTTCGTAGGAATCTTGAATTTGGTCCCTTGATCCGAGGGCTTCCCTTCCGATATGACCTCTACGTCGTCGACCTTCACGTTCCATGCGCTAAAAACTTCGAAAAGTTGATCTACTACCTTTGCCCGGTCGACCAACAGTTTCATGTTGGGTCGTTGGTATTCAATGATTATCTCGACGAGTGAGATCGGAATGGTGACCAGTTCAGGCATAGAGTCTCCGTTCTGAATTCTATACCGGCAGACCGCCGGCCCTTCTCAGACGATATCCTCTCGCGGGGAATAGAAGGCGAACATCTAAAGATGTGTCGTGTTCATTGATTCGAGCGCATGATTTTAGCGCGACTTTGTCGCGCTGGTTGATTTCTAAAATGTTTTCGAAGGCATTCGGCACGACTGAAGTCGTGCCCTGACACAAAGCGCTTATCTGGAACACTCTCTATACCGACTGCCGAGATCAATGCGTGAGGATGGTTTCGTTGGCGAGGATGCGGTAGAGGGTGGAGCGGCTGATGCCGAGTTGGCGGGCGGCGCGGAGCTTGTTGCCGCGGTTGAGGTCGAGGACGTATTGGACGTGATGCTGGATGACGGCGTCGAGATTGAGAGTGTCAGAGGTCGCGGCCGGCTGGAGCGGCGACGAGGCTTCAAGGCCGGTGGGCAGGGAGAGATCGTCCGGGCGGATGGTTCCGTTGCTGGCTTCGAGCAGGGCGGTTTCAAGGACGGCGGCAAGCTCGCGCACGTTTCCGGGCCAGTTGTGTTGCAAGAGGCGGGCCAGCGTGCCGGGGCCCATGAGAACAGGGCGCTGCTGATAGCGCGTGCAGATGCGGTCGAGCAGGGTCTGGGCCAGCGGGGAGATGTCTTCGCGGCGCAGGCGCAGCGGCGGAATGGAGAAGCGGACGGCGGTGAGGCGGAAGGCGAGATCGGGCAGCAAGAGGCCCTGCGCGGCCATCTGGCGCAGTGATGTTTGTGATGATGCCAGCAAGACGGCACGGCCCTGCGGGCGGTCCTGGAGCGCCTTGAGAAAGCCCAGCAAAAGGCCCTGGCCCGGAGGAGCGAGCAGGTCAACGCGGTCGAGATAGATGAAGCCGGTGAGCGTGGCGGGGTCAGCGTCGGTGACCAGCCATTCGCGGGCGTCGCGGCGCTGAAAGCTGCCGGAGGAGAGCGGGGAGCGGCTCAAGAGATAGCGGGCGAGGGTTTGCTTGCCGACGCCTTGTTCGCCCTCGATGGCGGCCAGATGGACATGAGGAGCGGCCATTTCAGCCTGCATGAGGAGCTTGCGCCATGCGGCGCTGACGCCGACGGGCTGGACTGCAAGAGGGGACTCGACCTCGACGAGACTGAGTCCAGAGACGGAAGGCTGGTAATTCGCGATGCTCTCGATGGCTCTCAACGTGCCTCGCCTCCGCGGCCCAAGAAACGATTTCAAGGCCGACAGAGCTTTCATCGGCGGGAGGCGGAAAAACATGAACCGGAAAGACAAGGTGTCTTTCCGGTTCGGAGGAGGGCTTGATTTGGGCGGTCAGCGGGCGCGCTTGGAAGGCTCGTCGGAGTATATCTGGCCGTCGCGAATATGGACGACGCGATTGGCGTATTCGGCGATGTCGGGCTCGTGGGTGACGAGGACGATGGTGTTGCCGCTGGCGTGCAGGGTGTCGAAAAGGGCCATGATCTCGATGCCGGTTTTGGAGTCGAGGTTGCCGGTGGGCTCGTCGGCGAGGATGATGGAGGGCCGGTTGACCAGCGCGCGGGCAATGGCGACGCGCTGGCGCTGACCGCCGGAAAGCTCGTTGGGCTTGTGCATCATGCGCGACTCGAGGCCGACGTCGGCGAGCGATTCGCGGGCGCGCTCGAGGCGCTCGGCGGAGGGCGTGCCATTGTAGATGAGGGGCAGCTCGACGTTGTGCAGGGCGGTGGCGCGGGAGAGCAGATTGAAGGTCTGGAAGACGAAGCCGATTTCCTTGTTGCGGATGCGCGCCAACTGGTCATCGTCGAGTTCGCTGACCAATTGGCCATTGAGCCAGTAGCGGCCTTTGGATGGCGTGTCAAGACAGCCGATCAGGTTCATCAGCGTGGATTTGCCGGAGCCGGAGGGGCCCATGATGGCCACGTATTCATTGCGCTTGATGCGCAGGGAGACGCCGCTGAGCGCGTTCACCTGCTGTTCCGAGCCCATATCGTAGGTGCGCCATAGATCTTCGACGACGATAATGTCGCCGGCTGGCGGAACCGCGTGTTGCACGTCGTCGCTGATGCTGTTCAGAGCCATCCGAATTCTTTCCTTTGCTTGCAGGCTGCGGTTGCTGCTTTGAAGAGGCGCGACAGAGGCCGCGCCGCTTCAAAGCTCTGAGTTTTTCCGCTGCTTAAGAGCTTCCGCCCGGCGTTGTTGGCTTGGCGGTGTCCCGCTTGACCAGCGCGTTGGATTTGAGGCCGCGCATTGTCTTGTAGGGGCCGATAACGATCTCGTCTCCCTCTTTCAAGCCGGTGAGCGCTTCGATGTCGGTGGTTCCAGTGATGCCTGTGGTGACGGGCACGAACTTGGCGCGCAGCTTGCCGCTTTTATCCTTATCCAGCACATAAACGCCCTGCACGGGCGTGCTCTTGGCGGCCGGTGCTGAAGAGGTTGAGGCAGCCTGCACGCCGCTCTTGGCGGTGTCGGCCTTGGGGTCAACCATGGTGAGCGCCTGGATGGGCAGCGAGAGCACGTTGGGCTTGTGGGCGGTGGTGATTTTGGCGGTGGTGCTGAGCCCGGGGCGCAGGTCGCTGGAAGGGGCGTCGAGAGTGACCACAACCTTGAAGTCCTTGGCCTCTTCGGTGCCGCTGGTCGAAGTGGAGGTGGCCATGCCGGTGGAGCGCAGCAGTGCCTGGTCGCCGACCAGCGTTACGTGGCCTTTGAAGACCTTTCCGGGCAAGGCGTCCACGGTCACATCGGCTGGCTGGCCGATCTGCACGTTGACGATGTCGGTCTCGTCCACCTTCACTTCGGCGGTAACTACGCTCATGTCCGCCAAGGTCATCAGGGTGGACCCCTCGGCGTTCTGAATGCCCTCAACAACCGTTTCGCCCTCGCGGACGGGCATGTTGGTCACAACAGCGTCAAAAGGAGCGACGGCGATGGTCAAGTCGAGCGCGTTCTGGTTGGAACGCAGGGTAGCCACCTGGGTTTCGAGGTGCCCGCGCGCCGAGGCGGTGTTCGCCTTGGCTTGATTCAGCGCCGCCACAGTCTGGTCCAGCGAGGCGACGGCGGTGTCGTAGGCCGCTTTTTTGGCGTCGAAATCCGACTTGGCCACGATGCCGGCCTTGTAAAGGGGCTGCTCGCGTTCCCAATCGAGCCGCTTCTGCTCCAGATCGGCCTTGGCCTTGGCGACATTGGCCTCGGCGGTTTTTTCCGCGGCAATATCGGCGTCAATGTCGGTTTTGAAGGCGGCGATGTTGGCCTTCTGGCCGGAGACAGTGGCTTCCTGCTGCACGTGCTCGATGCTGGCCACGGTCTGGCCCGCCTTCACCATGTCTCCCTCTTTTACATAGAGGTGGGTGACGCGGCCGAAGGAAGTTGCGCCCAAATTGGCAAAGGTTTTGGGCTTGATCTGGCCGGTGCCACTGACCACCGTGACCAGATCCTGGCGCGCGACTTTGGCGGTGAGAACCTTGGTGTAGCCGGCCTGCTGCCTGTAAATGAACAGGGCCACGAGCCCAACAACGGCCACTCCGGCAAGAATCAGCAAAATTATCTTTTTCATGCGAGGTACGTGCTCCGGGTCTCTCCAACTAGTGTACGCAATCAGTGCGGGAATAGTTCACGAAAGCAGCGCAAAGGCTGTCTTTTCATGGATTGCGCCGGCTGCCGGCGTGTGCAGAACCGCGCGGCGGGGCCGAACAGGACAATTAGGACAAACGAACAAATGGAACGAGTGCGCTTGATATCTGGACGGGGGAGCGGTCCATTTGGCCTCAAGGCCCCTTGCACAAACAGTTTAACCCCTCCAAGGGGGCGCTTTTCCGCTCACCCCGGCGATATTTCCGCGTCCAATGAGGGAGCCACCTTCTACGGAATCTTGCCCAGCCCTGTACGGACCCGTAGAATAAGGAAACGCAGGAGTTTTCAAGGCAAATGACGCTCAAAAGCTATCGTCTTCTTTTTATCGCATTGGGTTGCTGTCTGGTTTTCGCACCATCTGCCAGGCTTTCAGCCCAGCAAACGGACAACCCGCAGGCACAGGCACAACCCGCAAATGGCCAGAATCAGGAAGTTGATCCGCTCAAGCGCGAGCGCTCCGACAAGGAGAAGTTTGCGGCTCAGAAGGCCGTCCGGCAAGAGTTGAAGGGCGCCTATAAAACCTGGTTGGATCAGGACGTGTCCTACATCATCTCCGACGAGGAGCGCAAGGCCTTCAAAACTCTCTCGAACGACGAGGAGCGCGATTCCTTCATCGAGAACTTCTGGCTGCGGCGCAATCCCAATCCGGATTCGCCGGAGAACGAGTTCCGCGAAGAGCACTACCGGCGCATCGCTTACGCCAACGAGCACTACGCGGCGGGCAAGCCGGGCTGGAAGACGGACCGCGGTCACATCTATATATCGTTTGGCGCGGCGGACTCCATCGATTCCCACCCCTCAGGCGGCAGCTACCAGCGGCCCATGGAAGAAGGCGGCGGCTCAACCTCGACGTTCCCCTTCGAGGTTTGGCACTATCGGTATCTTGAAGGTATCGGCGAGAACGTCGATCTGGAGTTTGTGGATAGCTGCCAGTGCGGCGACTACCACTTCACCATCGACCGCAGCGAGAAGGACGCGCTGTTGCACGTCCCCGGCGCTGGCGCCACTCAATATGAGGAGATGGGCCAGGCCAAGAAGGCCGACCGCTTCAAGGGCGGCCTGGAATCCCTGGGCACGGGTCCGATGTCCCAGGGGCAGGAATCAAAACAATTTGACCGTATTGAGCTGGCAGCCAAGATCTTTGCTCCTCCGCCGATCAAGTTCAAGGATTTGGACGCTTTCATGACGGAGCACAAACTGCTGACTGGCCCGGTTTTCCCCTTTGACGTCCGCACGGACTTCATGAAGGTGACCGAAAGCACGGACCTGGTTCCAATCACCCTGCAGATGAAGAATCGCGATATCACGTTTGTCACCAAAGACGGTGTGGCCACGGGCGTGGTGAACATTCTGGGCAAGGTCACCACCATTACGGGCAAGACGGTGCAGACCTTTGAGGATACGGTCGAGGTGGAGCAGCCGTCCGAGTTGCTCGAGAAGTCTCTTGACCACCAATCGGTCTATTGGAAGGCGCTGCCCCTGATGCCCGGCCTTTACCGGCTGGACATTGTCATCAAGGACGTGAACAACAAAGACCACATCGGCATTTACGGGCGCGCCCTGAATGTACCGATCTACCGCGATGAGAAGCTGGGCACTTCGACTTTGATTCTGGCCGACCAGATGACTCCCGTGAGTTCCCACTCCATCGGCACCGGCAATTTTGTCATCGGAAACACCTTCATCCGGCCCCGCGTGAGCAGTCCTACGCCGTCCAACCCCAACCCCCCGGTCAAATTCAGGCGCGACCAGCAGCTCAGCTTCTGGATGCAGGTCTACAACCTCGGCATTGACGAGGCCACCAAGAGCAGCCAGGCTACGGTCACCTATCAGATAGCTAAGACCGTTGCCGCCACGGCCACCACCCCTGCCAACGACACTGTGGTATTTGAGAAGCAACTGGATTCAAAGGATTTGGGCTCTCATAGCGACCAGATGACGGTGCAAAAGACATTGCCCATGGCAGGGCTCGAACCAGGGAAATACAAGGTTACGATCAAGGTAAATGACGGAATCTCGAAACAAGAGATTGCGCAATCGGCCCCTTTTGTCGTGGAATAGTACTGATCCAGCGGAAACGGGCTACCGGGCCCAAGATCCGGAAGCCCGCGGCAGGCTTTGAATTGCAGTATATTTGCCAGGACGCGCCAGGTCACCAACGATACCGATGACCAAGACGGTCCATCTCGTTGCTTTCGCCGTGCTGATTACCTTGGGCAGCGCCTCGCTCCATGCAGCCGCTCCAGGGTCGGTCTCCGGCACGGTGCGCGATTCGGCCGGAGTGCCGCAAATCGGCGCCGAGGTGCAGATGCTGGGCGCTGATCTGATGGTCATCGCCACCGTCTACACCGATTCGAATGGCCGCTTTGCAATTCCCTCGGTGCTCCCCGGCCGCTATGCATTCAAGGCCATCGGCCCCTGGTTTCTGCCTTCAATGCGCGAGAATATTCGCGTCCGCTCCAACACCGTGGTCAATCTCACGATGAACACGCTCTATGAGGCGATGCAGTGGCTGCCGGCTGAGCCGCGCTCGGGCAACGCACAGAAGGACGATTGGAAGTGGACCCTCCGCTCGGCTGCCAACCGGCCCCTGCTGCGCTGGCTTGAGGATGGTCCGCTGGTGGTGGTCTCGGATGGGGCAGGCGCGCACCCACGGCTGAAAGCCCGCCTGATGGCCAGCGGTCAGGAGGGCACGTTCGGCGAGAGCGGAGAACGCATTGCCGCGGCAATTGAAGACACGCCTTCCGACAGCCGCGAACTGCTGGCGCGCGTGGAGTTCGACCCCGGTTCCAACGGCGATATGGAGTCCATGCTAGGTTTCCGCCAGGATCTGGGCTTTGCCGGTTCGGTGCAATCGGTGGCCGCCGTGGCTCTCCACCCGGAGATGTCCGCCGCGGACGGCGCGGGTGTGGACGAGGCCGCAGTTCGCAGTTGGGAAACAATTCATCTGGGAGACGAGTTCGAGGTTGAGGCAGGCTCTACGCAGGTGCTGGCGCGGCTCTCATCGGCTTCTCCTGACACCGTGGCCACCGTGCTGCCCTTTGCCTCCGCGGCCTGGCGGGGAACCGACTCCGCGATTCGCTACAGGATGACCACTTTTCTGCCCGGCGTGCAAAATGGAGTGGGTGCCGAAGACTCGCAGGCCCGGTCGTGGCTGCCCGGCATCACTGCCCGCAACGGGAGCTTGGCTATCGAACACGGGCTGCACCAGGAACTCGGCTGGGCGCGAAATACCGATGTCTCCGGGTTCGGTGTGCTGGTCTTTGGTGATCGGATCGATGATCCGGTCGTCGAGGCTATGAGCCACTTCGCCGCAGGCAATTCCACCGCATCCGAAGTGCTCTCCGACCCCATGAGCGGCTTGGTCCGCGCTGTTGGCCCGGAGTTTTCAAGTACCGGAGTGACGGCCAACTTCGAGCACCGCTTGCCCGGCGGCAACCAGGCCCGCGTGGAGTTTGCATACGGCAATGCGCTGGTGATGCCTTCCTCGGCGCAGCCCGCAACCCTGGAGCGGTTGCTTGCCGGCGCCCATCCTCGCGCCGCGCAGAGCTACTCACTCTCGCTTTCAGGCACTCTGGAAGGCACGCAAATTCGATGGCGGGCCAGCTACCGATGGCAGCCTGAAGATACCGTCACGCAGGTTGCTCCCTTCACGGCAGACGCCGCCGAGCCTTATCTGAACCTGAGCATTCGGCAGCCGATTCATCTGAGCCACGACAGCTCGGGCCATTTCTACGCGCTGGTGGATGTGCGCAACCTGCTGGCGCAAGGCTATCGCCCGTATCTGCTGAGCGATGGTTCGCTGCTGATCTTCGCGCAGGACCAGCGCGGCGTCAGCGCTGGGCTGGCCTTCAACTTCTAGTACACGAGCCTTGGTTCTCCGCGTTTTGAAACAGCCCCGGCACTGTGCTATATTTTTCAAAGAGAGGCAAGGATTCCTGCCTGCTCAAGCCGTGTGCAGGGCTTGCCGCCGCACGGTTTTTTTGGTGGCATGGACGCGTAGCTCAACTGGCAGAGCATTCGGCTCTTAACCGACAGGTTGTAGGTTCGATTCCTACCGCGTCCACCAAGTCATTCATTATCAATGCTTTGAAGAGGCAACAACATACTTGCCTGACCGTTCTATAACACTGTAAAACTAAGGGTTTGCTACACTTATGGCATGAGAAAAGCGCTACTTGTTGATGTTGAAGGGTTGGAAACCGCAGTGCGAGAAGCGGCGCTGCCTGCGAGTTTAGCATTCCCTATTTTTGATGCGGCTGGGCTCCGCCAACACTATCAAGCCGCTGCTCAAGATCCTCAATCCTCTCTTCTAGCTTCTGAAGACCACTCGCAAGACACCACAAACCTTCGCTAAGGTTGTATCCTGCTGGGTCAGCCTTCCTATATGCGTCGGTCGTGTTAGCGGCGAAGTGAGCTTTTGCCGACTCGAAACTGGTTTTCATAGATTCATTCTCCTCATCGGTTGTCCCGTTCCCATCTCTCAATGGCCGCTCCCATCAAGGTTTGTAGCGGCACATTTCCCAATCTCTCGCGCTCGTACTCGATAAGCCGGTCAATCTTCGATTCATCCCAACCTACTTTAATTCGGAGATTCTGGCGCAACGCGGCTATAAGGCCATCCACATCTTCTTGAATTTGCTCTTTCGATTCAGGTGCCGGAGGTGGAGATGAAATGCGCTTTGGTAGTGTCCTGCCCCAAGTCAGATACAGCGCCAGTACGAAGCATTCGGCCACACCAATCTCTGTGAGCATTCGTGGATAATCCACTTCGATAAACGACCGTCTATCGGGCGGTGCAGGGCTGGGAGAGAAAGGTGCATGGCCGAGTTTCCAACGCTGAGTCGGCCACGCGCTATAGGAGGTATTGGTCTGCACCCATGGTGGGAACAAAGCTAACCCAAAGACCACGATAAAGGCTAACCACACGCACATACCCTGGCGCTTAGAAGTGGTCATAGAGATCCTTGCGCCCACTCGCGAAGCACTGAAGCATCCAAGTGTCCTTTCCATTGACCCTGAGCGCCACTAGTAATCAGGCCTAACGTCTCTCTCTTTTCGGCAGGACGTTCATAGTCGCGCCGGACGTGCCACGCAAGCATGTCGGCTGCTTGCAGAGGCAAAAGATCCCGGTCGCTCCTGAATACCGGAGTGTTCGCCATGATGGTTTTGAATGGCTCTGGCACTGCATCCACGAGTCCTGCGTACCAACTTAGGGTCACCAGCTCTTCAGGCCCTTGATTGTCGAAGATAAATTCAACAGGCTCACATTCACATCCTGAGATTTGTTTTCGTCGCTTCTGGAACTCTGCGATGCCGCGCATAAGTTGGAAGAGCAAAAGTGCATAGGGATTGTCACGTTCTTGCGGAGCAATGCCCTTAACGATCAAATTGTAATCGCGCTTGTCGAGAGAAACGGCAATGGGGATAGGTTGATAGCCAGCAATCAAAAGCGCTAAATCTTTGAGTTTTCGCCTTCGGAACTCGGAAGCTATTCCCTCAAATTTCCCATCGCCGGATTCAGCATCCGTCATGTGAAAGAACTCGACCGGAAAATCCCGCTTAAGCTGAGTATCCCAATCTTCAGAAAACGGCTCCCAACGCTCTTCTTCCAGCAAGTAGCCCGCGAGTATAAACAGATTGGAGTCTTCCCCACGGTGGCTTCCGCTGTCGTCTGCGTAGCACTTGAGCATAAGCAACACCCTTCTCCGTCTAACGGCCGGCGCGTACCCGCACATGAGAAGTCGTACTCGCGACGCAGGACTCTTGTCATTACACACAGAAGCCATTATGCTATCCTCGTTTCTAGCGAGGATGCACTATGGCCGATCTCCCGACGACTTCCGCCAAGAATGACACGGGAGAATTCGACCGCTTTACCGATTTCCTGCGCCGATTAGTATCTGTTCCCCATTCCGAAATCAAAGCCCAACTGGATGCCGAGAAAGCGGCGAAGCGAAAGGCTAAGAGCCGTTCCGCTTCCCGCGTCTCTGGCGCTTCTTCGAAGAAGCCAGCTTAGAATCTCGTTTCCTCCACCGTGCCGGTAAGCTCTGCGTATGTGAGCCGCTTCCCAGCAATCTGCGATAGAGCAAGCATAAACCGATCCGAGTCCTGTAGGGGATTATCTTTGGTTGCGCGATTGTTGTAGCGGAACACCTGCTCAGTCACGTAGCGATCCATGTGAAACGGCTCAACTGCGATGTAGGTTCCTGTCAGGCCCCGCTTCAACAGACTCCAGAAGTTGTCGATTCCCTGAGTGTGAACCTCACCCCGCACATATTCTTCCAAGTGGTTTACGGTCTCGTGAACGTAGTCCCGCGCCGCCAAATTGTCGTACACAGTGGCACCATCGGTATAGACGATCGATCCATTCTCAATCTCATTGAGGATCGCAGCTTGCAAGGTTTCACGCTTCACATTGGGAACCACTCCGGCCCGCACCTTACGGCTCCCACGGTCCAACATTCCCATCACCGCAGTCTTGGCGTTGAGACCTCCTGAGAGTCCTGTCTGCATCTTCAACCGGCGCTCACGGTGCATCTTCTGAGGCTTTGGGCCTATGTAGGTCTCATCTACCTCAACAGGACCACCCTCAGAGCCTCCTAGCTTCACGAATGAACGCGCTGCCATCGCTTTACGAATCCTGTGCAGCATGAACCATGCGCTCTTTTGAGTCACGCCAATAGACCGCGCAACTTCGTAGCTGCTGATCCCGTTCTTTGCGTTGGCGAGGAGCCACACAACGGGAAGCCATTTGTCTAGCCCGATGGGAGAATCCTCAAACACGGTTCCCACCTTTAGTGAGAACTTGGCGCGATCATGCCGACCGTAGCACTTGAATAGATTCGCAGTCTCCAGAAACGTGACCTTCTCAGAGCCGCAAGTGGGGCATTTAATTACACCATCGGGCCAGCGAACGGCAATCATGTGCTCACGGCAATGGGCTGGATCGCTATAGAACTTTACAGCGTCTAGGAGTGTCTTCGGAATGGGTATGTGTTCCATAGGTGCAATAATACATAAGTTAACTCGGTCAGTCAAGTATATTTATGCCTTTGAAGAGGGTAATGTTTCGATATTTATCGAACTTCGCCAAACTTCGCCGAATTCAATTATCGAGTAGGCATGATGGTCACCAAGATTCTTTAGTTAATATCTTTGTTTTCTTCCGTCACTTCATAGATCGGTGAATTACGCCCACATGGAGTTGGGAATCCGTCCGAAGGGTTGTAAGCAAGTACATTTAGAGCGGGAAGCAGTATTGATCCTGAGCTTGGCCGGTTAAGCGCGCACGCTGAAAGCATACAGAAAGGCAAACTGAATTAGCCTTCTGCAAACGCACTTGCAATTAGCGTGGCCGTACGCGCGCCGTGGTCGGAATCGGTTCGCCAGGAAGAATCACATGCGCTCTCAATCGCTGTTGAGGAAAGTCGGCGGGATTCAGAGTGACGATAAAATCGGCCTTGCCTGCTTCTGCACAGGTGCAAAACGGTTGTCATTCGGGTCCGGTGAAATTTCATTGCCGGCTGTTTCTGGAACTTCTTCCGCTTGGGAGCGGATCAGGTTGATGACTGCGCCGATGAGGTGGGGACGGACACTGCGGTGTGCGAAAATCTCCTTGTACTCATCGATGATCTCTTCGCTGATCAACCAGACGAAGGTATCATATTCTATCTAGTCCCGCAAAAATTTGGCGCTGGGCACTGGCGACTGAGCGCCTTGCTGCTTGAGAGCTGCGATTCCAGCAACCCGCACGGACGTATCGACTGCGCCTCTAGGCCGTTTTTTTCTGGGGTAGGGCAATGACGCTGATCTCCGGTGACTTCCTTCGTTGCGCCCGATACAGCTTGATTTCATCCAGGATTTCGCGGTCCGTTGCGCCCTTCAGGTCGCCGGAGGCTTGCTCGAAGGCGCTGGTGATCTCTTCCTTCCAGCCCTTCCGCTTTCTTCCGTTCGCTCCATCGCCGCGCGATGCCGTCGCCGGAAGCTGGGCTTCGAGTTCTCTGGCTAGCGCCTGGAGCGGTACTTCGATTTTGACCACTTCTTTTCCCCGAACCGGCCGCGAAAGAATCGAGACATTGGAAAACAGCCCTGCCTTCGATCTTTCCGCGTCCTTGAAAATCTCCCTGGTGAATCTTGCCAGCAGGGGCACCGATGTTCCTAGCGATTCCTTGAGGTAGAACGCGACCTTGGCTTCCAGCAAAAGCCCAGCGTCAAAAACAAAGAACCGGTCCTTCCGTTGCGGCTGCAATACGCCGAACTGGACCAAATTCTGGAGATCCTTGGGCGTCACACCCAGAACTGCGCTCGCTTCTCGAAGTTTGAGTTGAATCGTCTGGATATCGCCGCCTCATCTAAAATTTAGATGAAAACGGGAGGCAGAGCAAGAAAAATGACTCGGCGAGCCAAAAGCAGCTCGTCAGGCTATTCTGTGACCGCGACCAGCGTTCTGTCCACGACCAGGTTTCCAGAAACGGCTGGGGCCAGGTTAACCTTTCGGTAACTGGCCGAATGCTTGTAAGCAGTTTGGCGAGTTTTCGCCAAACATACACCGACACTTGTGCGTTTCGTCTACCACTATTCGGCTTAGCCGCATACCTGTAGCTTCACCAAATCCTTCGCCAAAAAGGATGCCGAAAGGGCTCCAAATTTGGCGAAATTATCCGCTGTACTCCGAAGAAAACAAACGTACTCTGGGGCTTACGGGGCCTCTCTTAACCGCATGGGCCCAAATACCAGCGGAAACTCCTCGCCTATGCTTTGACCGCGCGCGTGGGTTTGTATCCCGACAAGCCATAGTAGGCAACGTAGACATAGCAGATGATCGGCAGAATGAAGGCGTGCTGATAGCCAATGGCGACGGCCAACGCGCCGAAGAGCGGCGGAATCACGGCCCCGCCCACATTACCGATGGTGATGACGCCAGAACCTTTGCTGGTCAGCGGCCCCAGTTCAGCGATGCCCAGCGCAAAGATGGTCGGATACATGATGGAGTTCGCCAAACCGCAGAAAATCAGGCTCCAGACGGCGATCGATCCGGTGGTTCCCATTGCCACCAGCATCAGCGCCACACCGAAGAAACCCAGACCTGCCAGCAGCTTCTCGGCCTTGACGGCCTTCATCGCCCATGTGCCGGCAAAGCGTCCGATCATGATGGCAAACATATAGAACGAAGCCAGAATTCCCGCCACATTCGTAGCGGTCAAGCTTGCCAGTTTAAGGCTGAGATAACCTCCCAACCATTCATG
>Ga0255355_1000985_pt1 | contig 14423 bp, 12 predicted proteins | sample HBST75metaG_FD_189943 | JGI IMG/M metagenome (GOLD analysis project Ga0255355, IMG submission 189943) | Peat soil microbial communities from Stordalen Mire, Sweden - H.B.S.T75 | ecosystem: Environmental > Terrestrial > Soil > Wetlands > Peat | place: Sweden: Norrbotten County, Stordalen Mire...
CCTCATTCATGTGCTGATTGTGACACCCGTAATCTTTACTTGGCTGCGTGAACGGGAACTGGTCTCTGACCGGATAAAGAAGTTTCATTGAGTTCGTGCTTTCCCATGTCTCAAAATCGAGACCTGGGGCACCCAATGGTGGTACAAAATCAAGCTGCCGAGTGGATAGAAATAGCAGACTCCTGCTACCCGCTCGGCGGAGCCGGGATCATCCCATGTTTAGCCAGCATCCGCCAGAATTTGTGCAGTCGAAGGACGAACTTCCATCACAGACTACCAACTATGCCGCAGTGAGGCCCAGCCCAGGTCCCTTGGGCAGTATGAGCCTTCCCTTTTCAACGCGGACGCCGCTCCAGGGATCATTCGCCACCAGAAGATTGCCATCGAGGTCCACGTAATCGACTAATGGGCACAGGTGCGCAGCAGCCGTGACGGTGCAGGAACTGGAAACCATGCAGCCGATCATGACCTTCATTTTCATTGCACGGGCCACCTGTATCCAGCGATAGGATTCCAGGATTCCGCCCGCCTTGTCGAGCTTCACATTGATACCGTCGTAGGCTTCCTTCAAGCGCGGAATCATGGTGATATCCGTGCAGGCCTCATCGGCGATAAGGGGCAGGTGGACCTTGCTGCGCACATATTTTGTTTCTTCCAGCATGTGCGCGGGCATGGGCTGCTCCACATACTCGACACCCTGGGTTTCCAGCCAATTGATCTTACGAATAGCCTCTTCCTTGTCGGTCCATCCTTCATTGACATCGACGCGAATCGGTTTGTTTGTCACACTGCGTATGGCCGCGATGGTAGCCTCGTCGGTCTTCAGGCCCATCTTTACCTTCAACACCGGGAAATCCGCGGCCTCGCGTGTTTTCTGGCGTGTGATCTCTGGCGTGTCGACGCCGATGGAAAAGTCGGTGAAGGGTGCATCCGCAGAGTCCAGCCCCAGAAGCTGGTAAAGGGGAACTCCGAGCTTCTTGCCAAGCCAATCAAAAACCGCAATATCGACGGCGGCCATGGCGGCATGTTGCTCATTGCCGAGCGAACGACGCACCTGAGCAAGAAATTTCTGATACTTCCAGGGATCGCCCGAAGCAATTTGCTCCTTGATTGCCTCAATAGCCTTCTTGGCCTGTTCCGGATACTCCTGGTAGCGAACGATTGGCGCGCCCTCGCCGTAACCGGTAATGCCGTCCCGCTTGTACTGGATCTGGACGGTATCCCGATAACTGCTCGAAGACATCGTTGTCGTCCAGGTGTGCCGCAGCGTCAGACGCTTCAAACCACATTGAACTTCGCTTTTCTCCTGCGAAGTTAGTGACTGGCTGGCCAAGGACGGCAATGGAAGGACGCTACCCGCACTTACCGCGCCTGCAAATTTCAACATATCTCGCCGGTTCATCACTTCACTCTCCTGACTGCGACCAATAGCTTGGTCCATGGCATCTCGTCCAGCTTGCCAATTTGAACACCGGGATGGTCGTGCGTTGTGTCATGGATGAACTCACCGTTGCCAAGGTACATTCCAGTATGGGTAATCTTGGCAGCGCTAGCGCCGAAAAACAGCAGGTCTCCGGGCTGGAGATCTTTACGCTCGACGGCGGTTACACCATTCCAGGCAGCCTGCACATCCGCATCGCGGGGCATTACAATTCCGCGCTGCCTAATCACCATTTGGGTAAAGCCGGAGCAGTCAAAACCAAAGCTGGAAACGCCGCCCCAAGTGTAGGTAATACCAAGGAATTTTCGCGCCAGCCGAAGTGATTCTTCGATGGTCAGCGGGATAGAGCCCTTGTCAACATCGCCATTCTGCACCCAAGCCGTCTGTCCATCGACGAGCCGAACCTGGAGCCAGCGAGCGTTGTCATCGATTTTTCCAGAGGCCAATTCCAGACGCGCCTCCCGCGGAAGTTGCAGCACGGGAGCATGTTTTGTTACGTCCGGCTCTCGATATATGTTGGCGCTGAGCCCTGCAACACGAACCGACATTCCGTTGGGAGCATACGGCTTGGCAGAAAGAGCCTTCAAATCTGATGCGGAGACCCAGCCCGTATATCCGTCAGCAGTACGGATGTTGTACCAACCCGTCTGTTTCTCCAGCAAAAGTACGCCGGTCCCGTAGATGACCTGCGAAGTGACCTCACTCTCCGCTGTCGGCTTGGCAAGCATATTGACGACGGGCTTTGTCACCACAAAGTCAGCATGGGGAACGGACACCTGCGCCCAAGCCTGGCTCGTCATGAGCATCGACAGCACCATGAGCCATAAACCGGAACACAGAAAACGACGCACAATCAGGCTGGATATTGGCTTGTGGCTCTTGGGCAACGCAAGGCCATGGAAACGAGAAGCGCAATTCGATGAACTCGCCATATTCGTCCTCGTAATGGATGATACGCCAAGAGTATAGACGCTTGAATCTGCGTCTTACTTGCATCAGCGCTCGATTCTCTGAACGAATCAGTAGAGAAGATACTTCGAGCGCAGAGCCTGGAAACCGACAAGAGCATCCTGCCAATCTTCCGCGATGCGACGTGGATCCTGGCCTGCGGCTACCGCATCAAGCGACGCCTTATTGCGCATCAGCGCATCCAACGCAGCAACTTTGTACTCGCTTGGATAAAGACGATGCAACGCCGCAGCAATCTCCAGTCCAAGTTCTGGCGCATCGAGAGCATCGCGATCAGTAAGAACAATGTTGACGCCACCGCACTTTTGACCCGCATAGTTGGATGCGCTGGGGGTAAAGCTGATGGGTACGAAGCGCACTCCGCCGATCTCTCGCGCGTTGAGATATTGAGCAAGAGCCGTAGGAACGATCCATGGCGCACCCAGTACCTCAAAGGGCGTATCGGTTCCGCGACCGACAGAAATATTGCTCTCTTCGATCATGCCGACGCCCGGATAGAGCGTCGCCTCGGTAAGGCTGCGCAAATTCGGAGAGGGATTGATCCATGGAATACCAGTCGAGTCGTACCAGTCGCCGCGCATCCAGCCTTCCATCTTCACAACAGTCAGCTTTGCACCGATGGCACGCTCGCTGTTGAACATCCCGGCAAGCTCTCCAATGGTCATGCCATGACGCACCGGAGTCTTCCAATAGCTGACAAATGACTCGCGCCCCGGATCGGCGATGGGCCCTTGCACGTAGACGCCACCAATCGGATTCGGGCGATCGAGCGCCACAATTTGCTTACCCGACTTCGCCGCTGCTTCCAGAAAATACCCCAGCGTGCTTTCGTAAGTGTAGAAGCGCACGCCCATGTCATGGATATCGTAGACGAGCACATCCACACCGGAAAGCTGCGCTTCCAAAGGACGACGTTTTGCGTCCGTATCGCCGTAGACGCTGTAGACGGGAACGCCAGTGGCAGCGTCCTGCGAGTTGCCGATTGCGGTCGTGTCAAGAACCCCGGCAACACCATGCTCAGGGCTGAAAATTGCTGCCAGTTGTACCCCAGGAGCATGTGCCAGCACGTCGGCAGTGCGCTGCCCGTGCGCATCGACAGCGGTCTGGTTGGTCACCAGGCCAACTCGGACAAGTCTGCCCGGATTCGGGTGAAGCTCGCGAAATGCGTGCGCTTCGAGCAGATCAATCCCGGCCTTCACTTCGCCATTGCGCACACGCATGCGCCGCTCAGCCATCATCGACTCGTTGTATCCGGTGATGCGGGCAAGCCGCAGCTTATCGCTTTCGCTGACAGTCAGATCAAGCGCCGCAACGACAGCAGTGGCTATGTGAGCGCGCAACGACACCACCGACCCTTGCCCACGCGGATGCACCGCATTGGTCAAAATAATGATGTAGGTGTTGGTTACCGGATCGATCCAGAGCGAGGTTCCCGTGAAACCGGTATGTCCGAAAGAGCCCACGGGCAACAGCTCCCCGCGATTGCTGGCAAAAGGCGAATCGATATCCCAACCCAACCCACGCAAACTGGCGGCCGATGCAGGCTGTTGCGGCGTACTCATCTTTTCGACAGCAGTACGGCTGAGGATTTTGTCACCAGTCAGCAACGCCTGCGCATAGATTGCCATATCGTCGGCTGTGGAGAAGAGACCGGCATGTCCGGCCACGCCACCCATCCGCCGCGCAGTCGGATCGTGGACGACGCCGCGCAGCATCTTGCCCTGTTCGTCATACTCAGTCGGTGCAATGCGTGGCGACCAATCGGTTGGAGGCAGAAAGCGCGTAGTGTTCATGCCCAACGGCGCATAAATCTTAGCGCTTGCATATTCGTCAAGCGACATGCCTGAAACCTTTTCAACGATGAAGCCAAGGGTCTCAAAATTGATGTCGCTGTACAGAAAATGCGAGCCAGGCGAGTAGATCGGCTTTGCCTGCATGACCATTGCATAGGCAACGTCGCGGCCATGCCAGGGCGACTTCAAATCCAGATCGGGAGCCAGACCGGAGAAGTGGGTCAGCAGTTCTCGTACTGTGATATCCCCTTTGCCGTTCTGCGCAAATTCGGGCAGATAGACGGCAACCGGATCATTGAGCCTCACGCGGCCTTCTGAAATCAGTTGCATGACCGACGTCGCAGTCGCGACGCATTTAGTAACAGATGCCATGTCAAAGATGGTGTCCACCGTCATGGCCTCTCGCGACGGTTCAAGTGAGCGCGATCCGAACGCCTTGCGGTAGACAACCTTGCCGTTGTGTCCGACCAACACAACGCCGCCAGGGATATTCCCTTTAGCAACGGCCTCTTGCATGAGCGCGTCAATGGCAGCAAAGCCCGGCTGCCTGGAAACGGCTTGGACAGGCAACGAATCTCGTGTTTGCGCAGGAAGCCTGCCCCAACCTGAGACAGCGAACATGATCGGCAAAATGTACAGAAACTTCCGGCCCAGCCAAGCATTCTTCAAGCAGCATGTCATATTAAGCCTCAATCGCTTTGCGAACATTCCCCTTGGTCTTGCGCAGTCGCTTCGCAGCCTCGCTCTTGCTCACATCCGCCTGTAGCATCACCAGCGCAGCCGGCAGGCTCATGCCCGCTTTATTCAGCACATCAAGCGCGGTTTCGCGGCTGACGTGCGCCAGAGACTCCAGGATCGCGATACCGCGCTCCACCAGTTTCTCATTCCTCAGTTGCATGTTGACCATCAGGTTGCTGTAGACATAGCCCATCTTGACCATGGCGCCAGTCGTCAACATATTGCAAATCTGCTTCTGTGCAGAACCAGCCTTAAGCCTTGACGAACCCGTCAAAACTTCCGGCCCGACCTCAACTTCAATTCGGATACTGGCTGCTTTCCCGAGCGCGGAGCCTCGATTGCAAGCGATGGCAATCGTGGCGGCACCCTTGCGGCCCGCGTACTCCAACGCAGCAATCGTGTATGGGGTACGACCGCTTGCGGCGATTCCCACTACTGCGTCCCGCTTGCCGGGCTTCATTGCGGCCATATCGCTGCGTCCCAGTTCTGCAGAGTCTTCGCTGGACTCCGTAGCATTCGCCAGGGCACCTTCGCCACCTGCAATGAGAAACTGCACCATCTCCGGACTAATGCCAAAGGTCGGAGGACACTCCGACGCATCCAGTGCGCCGATACGTCCGCTGGTTCCTGTCCCAGCGTAAATCAGGCGTCCGCCTCTAGCAAAACAATCAGCAATCACATCGACCGCGCGGGCTATATCCGGCAAGGCGCGCTTGATGGTGCGCGGTACAGTCGCATCTTCGCGGTTCATCGCCGACACCACTTCAAGTGTCGTCATGGCGTCAAGATTTTCTGTTGCTCGATTGCGACGCTCTGTCTTCAGTTTCGTTAATTGCATTCCATTTTCCTCAGTAAGATGGGTTCAGACGAGTTCGAGTCAGAATCCATCTTGCGCAGTATCCGACAATGAACGTCATACTACAGCCTAAAACCACGTACCAGGTAAACGCTACGCTGGTACATAGCCACAAATAGAGATCGAGGGTAAATCCGCAGATCATGCCGACCATCGCGCCACGCTCCGTTGCCGTGCGCGTAAGGACCCCAAGAAGGAAAACGCCCAGCAAAGCTCCGTAAGATACAGACGCGATCGACAGCCCTACTTCGAGTACCTTACCACCATGCCGAGCAATCAGCGCCAAGCCAAACAGCACCAGAGCCCATGCGACCATCGCAAACCGGGAAAGCTGCATGCGGCGCTTCTCGGTCGAGTCAGGGCGAAGACGCATATAAAGATCAACGATGGTAGTGGTGGAAAGCGAGTTCAGTGCGGCACTCAAGTTGGACATGGCTGCCGCGAGTATCGCCGAAATCAGCAGGCCGCTGATGACATGCGCATATGGGTGACAACACACGTCGGGAAGATCGTGTCTGTGCAAGTGAAGGCGATGGCCGGTGGAAAAAGGCGGTAAAACACAAATAGCATTGCACCAATCATCAGGAACGACGAGAACTGAAAAAGGATTGCGACTCCGCTGGAGAGGAGAGCGATCTTCGATTGACGTTCACTGCGCGCCGAAAGCAATCTCTGCACGATAAGTTGATCGGTTCCATGGCTGGCAGTGACAAGGAAAGTACCGCCAATTACGCCCGACCAGAAAGTGTACGTCGTAGTGAAGTTGAAGGAAAAATCAAACACACGGAACTTGCCGGCCTGCCCAGCAACGGTACACACGGTTTTCCATCCGCCAGGCACCAGGTGCAGGATGGTGAAAAAAGCCACCAGAGTTCCAATGACATAGATCGTCTGTTGGACGACATCGGTCCAAATCGCCGCCGTCATGCCGCCCTGAAATGTATAGATCAGAGTAAGCAGAGTCACGATGGCGATAGCGCAAAAGTCGCGTTGAAAATCGTTCAACCCAGTAAGCATGGCGCCGAGTGCAACCCGCACCACAATCGCCACGGCAAAAACGCGTACACCCTCGGCAGCCGCACGCGTCACCAGAAACATTCCGGCAGTCAGAGTCCGCAGCCTTTGACCAAAGCGGCGCTCCATCAATTGGTATGCGGTAACCAAATCGCCACGAAAGTACTGGGGAATAAACACGAAGCTTACGACTACCCGCCCAATCAGGTAGCCCATCACCAACTGCAAAAAACAGAAGTTTTTGTCGTAGCCATTCCCGGCACGCTGATCGTCATCCGGTAGAACCAATCCACCCGCGCAAGCCCGCGTAACTTGACTTGGCGCATCGGGCGATCCAACTTGCTCCAGCCGAAGACCCTTTCGATCAGCTTGCGTTTCCGCTGGCTGATCGGCCGTCGTTTGTCGCTGCGCTCGGCTTCGGTCAAGCTGTTCTTTTCCAGATTGCCCTTCACATACTCCGAGACGTGCGACGCCTCGATAAACTTCTCCTCCTGATACTGCGTGTCGGCACCCAACGTGATCTTCTGCTCCGGACGGCGCTTGTCCTTCGGCTCCACCACGCGATCCAGCATCACCAGCGCCATTGCGCGCTCGGCAATCGTGGCGGCGAGACTGGCCTCTGCGGCTATCACCAGGCCGTTACGATTCTCCGTCAACGCATGGCCCTGATAGGCCGGAACCGACTTATCCGCCGTGGCCTTTTTGTACAAACGCGCATCCGGATCGGTCGCCGACTCCACCTTGCCGCGCAAAAGCACCTCGCCCTTGTGTCCGGAACCCTTGCCAGGCTTGGGAGGATCACTCTTCTCCTTGAAGCTGCGCGCCGCCGCCCAAGCCTGAATCAACGTGCCATCCACGGTGAAGTGCTCTTCGCTCAGCAAGTCGTGCACCCGTGCCTCGACCAGGACAGACTCCAGCAACTGCTGGCTGATCGCTCCGGCGATCAACCGCTCGCGATTCTTGGTGAAAACCGTCACATCCCACACCGCGTCGTCCATCTCCAGGCCCACGAACCAACGAAACAGTAAGTTGTAGTTCATCTGCTCCATCAACTGCCGCTCGCTGCGGATCGAGTAAAGAATCATCAACAACGTGGCACGCAGCAGACGCTCGGGGGCGATGGACGGACGGCCCGTGTCGGAATAGAGCTTCTCCAACTCGCCATCCATCCGTTCCAACGCACGATCCACCAACACGCGAATCTGACGTGCCGGATGGTCGGCTGGTATGCGCTGCGCCAAGGTTAAATAGCTGAACATCGCCGCCTGCTGCTGATCGTTTCCACGCATGATTCGTTGATAAACCAAATCCAAACAAAAATCCGTGTCCGCCAGCAGACCTGTGAGTTTTTCCGCAGCCTGTAAAGCCCACGAGATTGCTGGTGCTTTATGGCGTGTCTAAAGCCACGCCCTTTCAAAGCTGCTCTACAGCAATAGGAGAACAGCTCTAACGCTTCTTTGCCGTCTTGGAAGCGGGTTTGTTATTAGCTGGTTTGGCTGCCTTTGCGCCCTGCAATCCCTTGCCCGCTTTTGAAGCTGATGCTGGTAAAGGGTTCTGCTTTACCGGAGCTTTGACGTGGCTCTTGGCCACGCTCTTTGAGGGAGCTTTAGCCGGAGGCGCTGCCGCCTTACTCGCTTTGGCGGCAACTGCTGCAGGCGCAACACTTTTCCCTTTAGACGCAGTCTTGGGCTTGACTGGCATAGTCTTTGCCTTGCCCGACGGAACTGGCTGCTTAGGCACTGGCTTGAGCTGAGGCTTCCCAGCCTTTACCGGCTTGTTCGCAGCAAGTTTATCTGCTGGCTTCTGCGTCTTCACCGGGGCAGACACCGGCTCCTGGACCTTCTTGGCATGGGGCTTCACCGCAGGGGGAACCGGTTCGGAATCCTCCGAATCCAGTTTCTCATCAGCAGACTCGTCGCTTCCGGTCTCGTCGCCCAGCGCGATCTTCGGAACACTCAGGCTCAAATCGACATCATCATCCTCGCCACCGATGTCATCCAGATCCACGTCTACATCCAAGTCATCTTCCGACTCTTCGTCTTCGTCAAATGAATGCTCCTTCAGTTTGGCTTCAGCATTGCGCTTGACCCGTGGCCTCTTGACCGTCACTAGCAGCGGAGCAGGAGGAGAATATGGCTCCAAGTAAGTGCGCATCTCTTCCGGCGTCCCCAGTCGGCCATCAATCAGTTCCAGAAACACCTTATGCACAATCTCGTCATATCCAGCCAATTCCGGTGTAATACGCATTTCTTGCATCAACGCGTACGGAATCTGCTGCCTGAGCCCGGGCCAAATCTTCAGGAACATGTTGAAACGCTCCTGAATGGTCGCATTTTTGCTGGTAAAACCGAGCCAAAGAACCGCTTCAGGATCATAGCTCGTAAACAACCTGTAGCCAGCTGATGGAGCCGCATTGTCCTTGGCCAGCAAGACCTTCGCAAACCCGGCCGCCAACGCATCAAGACTGTTCCACTCCTCAACGAACCCTGACCGCAACATCGATTTCTTCAGGACCGACAGGTCTTTTGGAGCCAACTTGGCAGACAACAGTTGCATTTGAGCCGCCGACATATCGGCGTGCACTCCCTGCAACAATAGTTCCACCGCCAATTCATGAAGAGCCTTCAGCCTCTCTTCATCCGCCGCGGCGGCGGTCCAAGCCGGTAACAGCACCTTCATCCAACCTTCAGCCTCGAGCGCCTTCAGCACCTGCAAGCCGTCTTCCTCGTGGCCAATCTGCTCCAGTTCCTGGCTGCGCGCGTGCGAGGAAAGCAACGCTATCATCCCCTCATCCTTGGCCGCCATGTAGCGGCTCTGCGACCTCGGATCAAACTCCCATCCCAACCGGATTCTGTATCGCGTGGCCCGAATCAGAAGAGACGGATCCTCAAGGAATCCGTAATTCGATACAAGCCGCAACGTACGAGACTCGATATCCGCCGCTCCGTTGAGCGGGTCCATCAGCAGCCCGAAAGACCCCTCATTCAGCGAGATAGCCATCGCGTTTACCGTAAAATCACGCCGCCGCAGGTCTTCCAGAATCGAAGCCGGATGGTAAACCGGTTTGCCCGGCTGAGGATACTTGGCGCTGTGTGTACTGATCACGTCAACACGGACGGTTCCCGGAAAACACAGATAAAGACTCTGCGTAGCCTCGTGTTCTCCCCACACCTTTCCGCCCATGTTTTCTATTGTTTTCTTAAGTTTAAGCGCATTTCCATGCACAGAAATCTCAAGATCGCGTACCGAATGACCACTCGTCAGGTCACGAACAGCGTCGCCAGTCAAAAACAGCAGCATTCCAGCTTCACGAGCTGCCTCACGCATCTGGAGTAACGCATTCCTCTGATCGGCTGACAGCCGATTTTCCAAAAGATAGATATAATCGGGCATTCCGGTTCCTGCTTCCGCCTTCTCTGGCTTGTGCCAAGTATTTGATGTTGTTACGCTTACAGCACAAACTGGCAGAGATTGCAAAGCAGTACATTAACACAACTGCAACCGCTTGGCTAGGGCTTCTTGCACCTTAGTTGCACCATTTCTGTTCGCTACATGCGCCCGCTCGTGCGAAAATCCAGAGCGATGGCCTCTGTCCGCAAGCCCGTGATCGTACGCAAGTTCTCCCGAGACTGGGTCGCCGGTTACGCGGAAGCCGGATTCGGACAAGATACTCACGAGCTCGAGATCCTCGACCTGAGCGGGAAGGTACTGCGCATCGGCTGGGAACAGGTGAAATGGGTCTGCTACGTACGCGACTTCCCTTCTACTTCCTCCGACCAAGCCAATCCGGAGCGGCTCCTGCGCCGCTGCTTCTCCGTACGCCCTCGCGCCGCGGGCCTTTGGCTGAGAATGACACTCTCCGACGGCGAAGAACTGGAAGGTCTAGCGGCCAACGACCTCTCGCTGGTCGAGGGCGCAGGCCTGTTGCTCACCCCACCAGACGCCCGCTCCAACACGCAACGTATCTACGTTCCCCGACAGGCTATCCTATCGCTTGAAGTGCTTGGCCTTATCGGCGCTCCGGGTCGCAAGCACACCACCACGCAAGCCCGGTTAGCCGAGCAGCCAGATCTGTTCCCCGGCGAACCAGGCACCGTCTAGAGATCCGGCAAATAAATACTGCCTTCGTGCTACCCCATCCTAGCCACAAAAACAAAGACGTGGCGAGGATGGGGCACCCGAACATTGTTGGTATTTATTTGCCGAAGCAATAGAGCCAAAAAGTTCCTATGCCCTTTTGAGCCTTGTGCAGCATCTCCGCTCCCTGATGATCGACTCGACTTGAACACTGCGGTTTCGGGATACATCAACTCCGGTTCCGCTGTAGCTCAAGCAGGTGGTTCCAACAGGCTCCGGTAAAAAGCCGTAGTAAGTCCCAGCACCCTCTCATTTACATAGTGCTTCTGTACCCAGCCCCGCGCAGCCTTCCCCATCTGTAGCCGCCGCTTCGGATCCCGCAAGAGCTTCAGCACCGCCTCTGCAATGTCCGTGGAATAGCCAGGCGGAATCAACAGCCCCGTCACCTCCGGCACCACAGAGTCCCGCGCCCCGGTCGACAGCGTCGTAATGACAGGAATCCCAGTCGCTGCCGCCTCCAGCACTGCATTGGGAAATCCCTCTCTCCAAGTCGGAAGAACCATTAGATCCATGGCGCGGTAATAGGGCGCAGTCGACGCCACAAACCCGGTCAGATGTATCCGCGGATTGTTCACGATTCGTGCGCGCACATCCTCGCATAACTCATCCTCGGACACATCGAACCACCCCACCAGCAATAGGCAAGCGCGCGGCTCCGCTTCAAGGATTGTGTCGAAAGCCTCAATCAACTCCGGCACCCCCTTGTCGCGGGTCAGGCGCCCTACAAACCCTACGACAAGGTCTTCCCGCCGCAGTCCCAGTTGCTCGCGCATCTTGCTCAGTCCTGGCGAAAAGCGCTCCGTGTCCACGCCGTTGCTGCTGCCGCCTCCGAGCAGGCGCAACTTGGCCATGGGCGCAATGCCCAGCGCCAACGCCTCGGCGCGCAAGCTGTCGCTGTTGCACAGAACTACATGAGCGCAAGCTGAGGCCAATCGTTCCGCCGCCAGCAAAACCCGGCGTTTGAATCCGGTTGCCGTCTCCAGCTTCAGTCCGCGCAGCATGTACACCCGCCGCGGCACGCCGCACAATTTGGCTGCCAACGTGCCCAGCAGTCCCGCCTTCGGCGTGCTGAATTCGACCATGTCCGGCTTCAACCTATGCAGCAGACGCCACAGGCGCACCAGAGAAATCAGGTCTCTGCAAGGTGCAATCCCACGTTGAATCGGAATCGCGACGCTCTGCACTCCTTCGCTACGCGCTATTCTATCCAGCAAATGGCCGGGGCTTGCAACCACTGTCACCCGAAATCCCGCCTCCCGCAGAGCACTCAGCCGTCCTTTTAGAACAAGACAGGTCTGAGAATGTGTCACTCCGACCACAATCGAGAGCTGACCGGCAACATCGGACTGCGCAGTGCGATCGGAATGTAGAGATTCAGACATTGGTCTGTGGAAAGCACTCAACCGCATGGCCTTATTACGAAGCTTAACAAACGATATCCGCACTGCTTACATAGCCGGACGCACACGATGGCGGTAAGACAAGAGTAGACATATACTTTACGTATTCTCCCGAAGACCATCCATGACGCAACGACTCAGGATACTTCTGCTGATTCCTCATCTTGGCGGCGGTGGCGCGGAGCAGGTCACCGCTTTGCTGGCCCGCGGTTTGTCCCGCCACAAGTACGAGTTGCACCTAGGCCTGATCACACAAGCCGATTTCAGTGACTCCGATTTGCCGCCCTGGGTCAAGATACACGCGCTTGGCGCTTCAAGAGTTCGCTCCGGAGCCTTCGGCCTGCTGCAAATGGTGCGGCAAGTCCAACCCCACGTCATTCTCTCCGGTATGGCGCATCTCAACTTCCTTGTTCTCCTGCTTCGCCCCTTCTTTCCGCCGAAGACATGCGTCCTGGTGCGGCAGAACAGCACCGTTTCCGCATCTCTAGCATATGGAGACCTGCCTCGCTACACCCGCCTCCTCTACCGCCTGCTGTACCACCATGCCGACCGTGTCATCTGCCAGTCGCACGCCATGGCAGATGATTTAGCCAAAGCTCTTGGCATTGAAAAAGAACTGATCGCTGTACTGCCCAATCCGGTTGACATGGACAGCATCAACGCAGCCAGAAACGGCCCAAGCTTATGGACAGGTCCAGGTCCCCACCTGCTGGCTGTCGGCAGGCTCTCTCGCGAGAAGGGCTTTGACCTGTTATTGAGCGCGCTCGTCGCTGTCCGCCTCCAATTTCCGCAAGCCGACCTTGTCATCGCGGGCGCCGGCCCAGAAGAAGAGGTTCTGAAAGCATGCTGCCATGCCCTCGGCCTGGACGCTGCTGTTCGCATTGCCGGCCACGTCGAACGCCCTTATGCTTTTTTTCCCGGAGCCACGCTGTTCGTCCTTTCGTCGCGTCACGAAGGAATGCCCAATGCGCTGCTGGAAGCCGCAGCCGGAGGACTTCCCATCGTTGCCCTGCCCTCTTCCGGCGGCGTTGTGGACCTGCTCAGAGGCCGGCCCGGCACCTGGCTCGCTCCGCAAATCTCCGCTTCCGCACTGGCGACTTCTCTGATCTTCGCACTGGAGACGCTGCATCCTGCGCAACGTTTTCCCCATTTATTGCAACCCATACCTGCCCACTTGGCCAAATCTCAAATCGAGAAGAATGACGAGCGGCCCATTCAAAGTTACCCATTTACGCACCTAGGTAATTAACCTCTGTTTTTCCTAATGCAATTTAACTTCTTGACAGCTTTATGTGTTGAGTTGTTTCCTATCAATACTGTTCCTTTTCAATCTCCAGCGGAAAATCCTTTTCAGGATCTCTTCCGGCGCTGTCATCAAGGGGAAACTGCCAGAACGGACAAAGGCTTTTTCAACATTCATACGGCTTGATTCTCGATTTGTAAGGCTTCACACACCGTCGAATGCATTTCCTCTTTGCGCTTCCGTGCCAGCTTCGGCACGGAGGGCGGCAGATTTTCGTCTGGAGGAATTCGTGTTCGACCATTGCCTGGATAGCGCTCTGGCAGCGCTGCTGCTCGTCTTTTCTCTATCGTTACTTGTCTTCAGCTCAATTCTTGCCAAGCTCAAGTCAGTGACTCGAGCCATTTTGCGCCGCCTTTGTGTGGGGCGCAGGTCCAACAGATACGAACTCCTCAAGCTACAGTTTTCTGATGAGTTTGACTTTGAGCGCGCTATCGAAGCCTACGAGGGACTGATCGACTCCACCCTTGCAAATCGACGCCGGTGAACCACGTCGCCCTACTCATTCCGGGCCTTGATCACATAGGCGGCGCCGAGCGTCAGGTTATTCTGCTCGCCAAAGGGCTGCTTCGGCGCGGCTGGCGGGTTACTGTGCTTGCGCTGTCTGGAACCGGCGGCACGGCGGCTGCTGAGCTATCCAAAAATGGCGTCGGCTTTCTCAGTCTCGAAATGCGCAAGGGACTCGCAGATCCACGCGGATGGATACGCTTCAATCGCTGGCTTCGGCAGGAAAGGCCGGACGTGGTCCACGCCCACCTGCCCCACGCCGCATGGC
>Ga0255355_1000986_pt1 | contig 14418 bp, 10 predicted proteins | sample HBST75metaG_FD_189943 | JGI IMG/M metagenome (GOLD analysis project Ga0255355, IMG submission 189943) | Peat soil microbial communities from Stordalen Mire, Sweden - H.B.S.T75 | ecosystem: Environmental > Terrestrial > Soil > Wetlands > Peat | place: Sweden: Norrbotten County, Stordalen Mire...
AGGCTCACCCGCGTGGACATCAAGCGCCCGGCCAAGGTCATCGGCACCGACACAGTCACCCACCTCCAGTGCGGCCTCTACTACGGCTACATTGGCCTGGTTGACGGCATTCTGGAGCGCATCGAGGCTGAACTGGGCGAGACGCCGCAGGTCATCGCCACCGGCGGCCTGGCGCGCATGATCGCCGCGGACTCGCGCTACATCCACGAGATTGACGAGATGCTTACCCTCGATGGCCTGCTGATTATCTTCGAGCGCAATCGTCACGCACCGCCAAGCAGCCGGCCGCAATGAGGCGCCCGCCGTGCTGAACTACTTCAACTACTTCACCGAGATCGAAGAGCGCTTCCAGCAGCGGCGCGGGGCGCTGTTGTTGCTTTCGACGCTGGATTGGGCGCTGATCGAGACCTGGCGCGATGCCGGCATTCCGCTGGAGGCGGTGCTGCGCGGCATCGACGCGGCCTTCGACAAGTATGAGGCGCGGCAGAGGCGCGGCCGAATGCGGCGCGTGAATGGCCTGGCCTGGTGTGCGCAAGCGGTGATGGAATCCGCCGAGAAACTCCGCGAGGCCGCAGCCGGTACGGTTCCCGCCGCAACCACACCCGCACGCGAAGCTGGTTTTGAGCCGGAGCGCGTGGCTGCACACCTTGAAGCTGCCGCCATTGCGCTGGATGCGGCTACGGTGGCTCCCGAAGCCTGCGCCGCAACCGCCGCCCGTCTGCGCGAATTGGCCGCCGAGGTGCGCGCCGCGACGAATGAAAACGCCGCTGCTCACAATTTGGAAGCCCTGGAACGCATCCTCACCGTTCTCGAAGAGAAGCTCTTTGCCGCCCTGACGGCAGCGGCTCCCGAGGAGTTGCTCGTGGGGCTCAAAGAGCACGCCGCGCGCGAGCTGGCGCCCTATCGCAGCCGCATGGGCGCCGTGCAACTGCGCCAGGTGGAGCGGCAGTTTGTGCAAAAGCAACTGCTGGTGCATTACAACCTGCCACGCCTCAGCCTCTTTTACATGAGTCAGCAATGACGCCTAGAAAACTATCAACGACGGAGCGGCGCGACAGGCGAGACGTGAAGAAGCGTTCGCTTGCGCGCAATATGACCAGGAAGCAAAACTCCGGGGCTGAACCGGTCTCGGAAAACCCCGAAACGAACTCACGCTTTTGTCAAGACACGACTTCAGTCGAGCCGCAACTCGTCGAAATCGAGAAGCCGGTCTACGGCGGCGCCTTTCTGGCACGCATCGAAGGCAAGGCTGTTTTTGTGCCACTCACGCTGCCTGGCGAACAGGCGCTGGTGCGCGTCACGCAGAGCAAGCCGGGCTACGCGACCGCCGAAGCCGAGGAAATTGTCCGCGCCGCGCTGGAGCGCATCCCGCCCGCCTGTCCACACTTCGGCGTCTGCGGCGGCTGCCACTATCAGCACACCGGCCACGCGAACCAGCTAGCCTTCAAGCGGGCCATTCTGCGCGAAACGCTGGAGCGCGGTGGCGTGGTTGTGCCTGCTGAGATCGCTGTACTGGCCGGCGAACCCCAATCCCAAGCCTGGGCCTACCGCAATCGGATTCGTCTGGCCTTCGATGCAGCGGGAAACCCGGGCTATCGCGGCCGCCGCTCTCACGCGGTGGTTCCCATCCATGAGTGCCCCATCGCCGCGCCGTTGCTGATTGAGGCCGCACAGGCGTTTGCTGAGATTGCACGCGGCTTCGCTCCGGCGCTGCGCCCCACGGAGATCGCGCTTTTCTGCGATCCAGCCGAAACCGCGCTGCTGGCAACTGTCTTCACCGCAACCCCGGCTCAGCTGCGCTTTGATGAATTGGCCGAGGCGTTGCAGAAGCGGATTCCAGCGCTCGCTGGAGCGGAGTTAGTCGTCGAGGGTCGCGCAGGTCAGCAGCAACGCACTCTTGCGCAGTGGGGTGCATTGTCTCTCGCCTATCACGCCGCCGGCTTCGACTATCGCGTGGATCACGGAGCCTTTTTCCAGGTGAACCGCTGGCTGGTGGACGCGCTCGTCGAGCGAGTGACAAGCGGCCACAGTGGCAAGTTGGCTTGGGATCTTTTTGCCGGCGTAGGCCTCTTCGCCCGGCAGCTCGCATCGAGCTTTGATCGCGTAGTTGCCGTCGAGTCAGCCTCTTCGGCAACCGCGGCGCTTGAGGCGAATCTCCGCGGCACGGGGGGCGAGGCTGTCAAAGCCGAGACGCTCGCTTTCCTGCGCGGCAACCGCAAGCCAGCGCCTCCCGATGCGGCTCGCCCCGATCTGATTGTTGTGGACCCGCCCCGCACCGGCCTGGGCGCTGAAACCTGCGCGTTGCTGGCCGGAATCGCGGCCCCCGCCATGGTTTACGTCTCCTGCGATCCCGCCACGCTGGCCCGGGACCTGCACTCGCTCGTCGCCTCAGGCTACGCAATCCAATCCATCACCCTCGCCGACCTCTTTCCCCAGACCTTTCATCTGGAGACAGTGGTTCAGTTGCGCCGCGCCTGATAGGCTTGAGGGCCAGAACAACTTTCCAATTTTCAGACGCGATGGAATCCGCTCCCCCCAACGCCGTACAAGCTCCCGCTGGTCCCGCCAGCCTGCGCACTGTTCCGCTTTTTCACGCGGCTTGGCTCTTTGCCGCCGGGATTGCGGCCACAGCGTGGCTTTGGCTCCAGCCCAGCCTGGTACTGGTCGTGCTGGCGCTGCTGGCCGTGCTGTGCTGCGTGGCGGCATTCCGCGCGCAACGCATCGCCTGGCTGCCGCTGGCCGTTCTCTGGTTCCTGCTGGGTGCGTGGTGCGCGGAGATGCAGCCACACCCCGCGCCAGCCCCCGCTCTGGCTGCTCTTTCCAACGGCCTGCTCCGCACCGTCGAGGGCACTGTCGTCAATGCAGGACCCGTGCGCGGCGAGACGGAGCAAAACCTGATCGACCACGGCGATCATGGAGAACCCGCCGAACCCCAGCAACTCCCCGCTCAGCAACCCTCGCAAAGAATTGATCTGCGCGTCTCCAGCCTGGAAGTCGTCACCGACGCCGACGACATGCAAGCTCCAGCGGAAGGCGGCGTGCGCCTGACTGTCCGCTGGCCTCAAACCCCGGCAGGCGAGCAGCCTTTTCAATGCGGCGAGCGCATCCGCGCCGTTGTCCGCCTGCTGCCGCCCGAGGTCTATCACGATCCCGGTGTCTGGAACCGCCAGGATTTTCTCGTCGATCAAGGCATTACTTCAACAGCAACGGTCTCCATTGACCGGGTGGACCGGCTCGGCTCGTCCCCTGGCCGCTTTCTCGCCTGCCGCGTGAGCGGCTTGCAGCACGCATCGAGCGCCCGCCTGCTGGCACTCCCCGCGGCCATGCGCCACCTGCCTGCTCCCCTGCGCCTTTCGCAGGACGACGCCATCATGCTGGCCGCCATGGTCACCGGCGACCGCACCTACCTCAACCACTCGCTGCGCGTGGGCTTTGAGCGCACTGGCTCGTTTCATATGCTGGTGGTCTCCGGCTTTCACCTCGCCATCGTAGCCGGCTGCCTCTTCTGGGTTACGCGCCGCCTGCGCCTTCCTCGCGTCCCAGCCACCTTCGCCACCATTCTTGCTTCCTTCGCCTACGCTCTCTTCACCGGCTTTGCCACGCCGGTCGAGCGTTCGCTCTGGATGGTCACCCTCTACCTGCTTGGCCGTCTCCTCTATCGCGAGCGCAATGTCCTGAACACCATCGGCTTTGCCGCACTGTGCCTGCTGGCCTTCAGTCCCCGCAGCCTCTTCGACGCCAGCTTTCAGATGACACTGCTCGCCGTGGTCTCCATCGGCGGTGTCGCCGCTCCGCTGCTCCAGAGCACCATCCATCCTTATCTCACGGCCACGCGCGACCTGCGCATCCTCGCCCTGGACGCGAAACTGGCTCCTCCGCTGACCCAGTTTCGCGTCTTGCTGCGCATGATCGCCGCCGCGTTGCAGGCAGCTCTCCACCCCAGCCGCGCAACTTCCCGGGGCCCCGAGATCACAGCCGTCGATAACAAGCCACACTCGCAACGCACCTTGTTTGGCGAAACTCTTGGCATCAAAGCCGCAGCGTTGCGAGCAGCCATTCACGGCCGTTTTGCCCGATCCATCGCTTATCGCTTTTTCCCCTGGACTGTCCGCTTTCTGCTCCGCATCGGCGAACTGCTTGTCGTCTCTTGTGTAGTCGAACTGGCCATGACGCTGCCCATGGCGCTCTACTTCCATCGCATTACCGTCTTCGCTCTGCCGGTAAATGTCTTCATCCTGCCGCTGCTTGCCGTGCTGATGCCGGCCGCGCTCGTTACTTTGCTCTTTGCCCTGATTGGTCCGGCCTACGCAGTAGTTCCAGCCATGATCGTCGCGGTCTTTCTTCACCTGGGCACCGGGCTGGTGCATCTCTTCGGTTCGACGGCCTGGGGCGACTTCCGCATTCCCGTGCCGTTGCTTGGTCAATCACTTACCTTCTGTGCGCTGCTCGCCTTGGCTATCGTGCTGGCCAGTCTTGCCGTTTCTTCCGGATTCCGCTGGTCACGCCGCACCGCCCTCGCTTCCTTCTCCGCGCTGCTCGTGGCCGCTGTTGTCGTCGTCGTGCCTCGTCCCGTCGATCACCCCCGTGACGCATTGCTCATGGAGGCCATCGACGTAGGCCAGGGCGATTCCTTGTTGTTGATTACCCCCGACGGCAAAACCCTGTTGATCGATGGCGGCGGCTTCGGCGGTGGCCCGCATCAAGCCCCCCAGGACTACGACATCGGCGAAGAGGTTGTCTCTCAGGTCCTGTGGTCGCGCGGCATTCGCCGTCTCGACGCGGTGGCCCTCAGCCACGCCCACTCCGATCACATGGGCGGTTTGCCCGCCGTCCTGCGCAACTTCCATCCCGCCGAGCTTTGGGTGGGCAATAACCCCCGCGTCGGGGCCTACAACGCTCTGCTGGACGAGGCCGCCGGCCTCCATATTCGTGTCCGTTCGTTACGCGCCGGCGACGCCTTCCCGTTCGGCCCAACCCAGGTCAGCATCCTGGCGCCTTTCCGCGACTATCAGCCCGCCGCCGAACCCACCAACAACGACTCGCTTGTGCTGCGCGTTGCCTACGGCGCTACTTCAGTTCTCCTGGAGGGCGACGCCGAGGCTCCCGTCGAGCAGGCCATGCTGGCCGAGCAAGGCCTGGCCAGCACACTGCTCAAGGTGGGCCATCACGGCAGCATCACTTCCACGCAGCCCGCGTTTCTGGCCCGCGTGGCTCCCCAGTGGGCCGTCATCTCCTGCGGCCTGCGCAACCGCTATGGCCATCCCCGCATCGAGGTGCTCAACGCGCTTGAAGCGGCCAGGGTCCGCACCTTCAGCACCGACATCAACGGCGCTTCGTGCTTCCGCCTCGACGGCAAGACCACCACTCCTGATCTCGCCTGCGGCTGGCGCCCCGGATACTGAAACCAACACTGCTTTTGGGCTGCGTGGAATCTGGCCAGAACGCGCAGAACCACTTCCGTTTGAACCTGATCCGTCTCATTCGTTGAACCTGTCGCCGCTCAGTTGGCATATAATTCGTGCGAGATAGTTATTTGGTTGCAGGATGCCTCTAGCGGGTTTCTGCAACTATGGAGGTATCATGTTGAAGCCGTTGTTGGTCGTTTCAGCGGTTGTATTGTTTGGAATCACCGCCTCGTCCGCCGCGGGACCCACGCCGCAGGAGGCCATTCCGGCCCCTGCCGCGGCCAGCCAAAAGAGTCCGGTCAAGCCTACCGCCCAGTCGCAGGCGCGCGCCAAGCAGATTTATGGGATGGACTGCACGATTTGCCATGGGGCCAGCGGGGATGGCAAAACCGATTTGGCCAAGGATATGCAACTGACGCTCAAGGATTGGACCGATCCGAAGGCGCTCGCTGACCAGTCAGAAAAGGATTTGTTCAACACGATCCGCAACGGCAAAGGGAAGATGCCAGCAGAGGATGCGAGCCGCGCCAAGGACGACGAGGTTTGGAATCTGATTATCTACATTCGCGGCCTGTACAAGCAGCAACCGGTCGCCCAGCAACCGGTCGCCCAGCAGCCGGCCGCCGTTCCCCCAGCGAGCAATTAGAGAAGTTTCAGGGTTGCTGTCCTGGGAACGATGAACTCAGGTGGCTTTTTCCTCAAGAAAAAGCCACATCTGACACCGTTGGCAAGGGCATATTTACTCCAGTTTCGCTTTGGGAACATATTGAACAAGGCACGGGTTACCGCGATTGACATAGAAGCTCATTCGTCTAATCGATTTGCGCACTTCTTTCACCCCGATGGTACTGGCTGGCTGGCCGTAGAGCAGGATTCTTGAAGTAGCCGTTAACGGATTACATATGGGAAAGCTGCATTCGCCGCATTGCGTTGAAGTCCTTGTACCTGTCCATGGCAGGCGCTCTACAATTGGCCTCGTCGAGTCCTTGCGGAAGTGTTTTTCATTGAAGTGAACCATCTCGATCATGCGACCGGCTTCGCGCCGCTTTGGTGACCCCTATGAAAGAAAACGAAACTGAGCATCTGTTCGATGAGATTGGCTGGAAGATTCTGGGCGAGCTCCAGCAGAATGCCCGCATCGCGTTCGCCGAATTGGGCCGGCGGGTCGGGTTATCGACGCCCGCCGTTACGGAGCGAGTCCATAAGATGGAAGAGGCGGGAATCATTCTGGGCTATCGCGCGCAGATCGATCTGGCCAAGGCGGGGCTCCCGATTCTGGCGTTCATCACAGTCAAGGTGAGCGGCGAGAACCTGAATCACTTCATGCATCTCGCCGCCAGCCTGCCCGAAGTCCTGGAGTGCCATCGGGTCACCGGTGCGGATTCATTTCTGATAAAAACAGCCGTCGCCAATGTTGCTCACCTGGAGCGCTTACTGGATGCGTTGATGCCATGCGTGGGAACCACAACCTTGATGGTCCTGTCGACCGCCCTGGCATGGGGAAACATAGTCAAGCCAGAAGACGCGTCTAAAAATCCAGCGCCTACCCAGCCTACGTTCCGCTAGGACCCCGGAGCGCGCCAGAAGGCACGAAAGTATTTTAAAGATCTACTTCTATTTTGTCTCGTAAATCCTACCAACAACCGCTATTTCTGTGTGTGGTTTGAAGTCTGAGCGTCTTTATCATTGGTAAGACGCTGGGATGCGTCGCGTCCTGCCTCGGATACGCCGAAGCAAACTTCTCTACAGGAATGATCCGATGAACGCATTTGTTTGTCAGGGAATAGAAGTGCCGCTGGATGAGGATGGATTCATACAGAAGCCGGAGTGCTGGAATAAGGAAATGGCAAGCGCGCTCGCCGCGACGGATGGCGTAGAGGCGCTAACGCCCGATCACTGGAAAGTCATCGACTACATTCGTGCGTACTACAAGGAAAACGATGTTGCACCCATGGTCCGCAGGATGTGCAAGGAAACAGGGCTGAGCTTGAGGCAGATTTTCGACCTCTTTCCTTCCGGACCAGCCAAGGGTGCATGTAAAGTTGCGGGGCTGCCGAAACCGACAGGTTGCGTGTAGGAAGGAATCGCCATGCCCCTGCTCACCCTCACGTTGATTGCGGCGCTTGCGGTCTTCCTGCTCGGCAACCTCTGCCGGTTCGTGAAGGTGATGCGTATGCCTGCCCACCTTCGATGGGATCTCTATCCCATTCCCAAAGGTCCGCGCGACCGGCAACGCTACGGCGGCTCTTATTTCGAGGAAACCGAGTGGTGGACGAAGCCCGTCGGCGCCGGCCTCGGTGGCGAAGTGGTTTTCATGTTGAAGGAAGTTTTCTTTCTGCGAGGGGTTTTTAAGAACTTTCGCGGTCTGTGGATCTGGTCTCTGCTGTTGCACTGGGGGCTTTACCTTTATATTGCCTCAACCGCGGTCACCGTTGCCGTCTCAGTGATCGGCGCTCATCTTGTTTCCGAACGAGTGCTCTTTTCAAATGCTTCTTTTGCCGTGTGCGTTGCCGCATATGCGCTCGGTGTAATCGGGAGTATCGGATTGCTGTCCTTGAGGAGTTTCAGCTCCCGGCTGAAAGGCTTCACATCGCGCGCGACGATTTTCAATCTCTGCCTGCTTGCCGCCATCTTTGGCACGGGCCTCGTGGCTCTGTTCAATCCTCGTCACGATCTTCTCACGGCTCTCGCCGATGCTGTGAATTTGCGCCACGCAGCAGGCGTGTACTCCGCGGCCACATATTGTCATTTCGCGCTGGTCATCTTCTTCCTCGTCTATTTCCCGTTCACCCACATGACGCATATGTTCATGAAGTACTTTACGTGGCATGGCGTGCGCTGGGACGATATGCCGGCCCGCTTCAACGAAGGCGGACGAAAAGACATCGCGAATAACTTGCAGCGGCACGTCTCCTGGCAAGCTCCTCACATCCACGGCGCACCTGAGCAAACGTGGAACAACGTAGCCTCCAGCAGCGGGCAGGATGGGAATACCGGCCATGAATAGAATCGAAGAGATCGCGCGTCCAGCCGGCCGGCTCCCCGAAATTGACCAAGAGAGTCTGCTTCCGCTTCCTCCTCCCTACGATGGGGTTGACGCGTTGCCACCGCGCAAGCATCTCACCGATAACGCCCGTGCAAATTGCGACTGCTCGCTCGACGGCTTCCTTGCCGTCGGTATGCCTCGGCCACAGACAGAAGCCGAAGAACAACAACTCGTCGAACGCTTCATTGCCGGACTCGACCGGTTGCTTTCGCCCGATGACAACTGGGCGTTTCTGCAACAGCTCACACTGTCGCTCGACCACTGTGCCGGCTGCCAGACCTGCGTCGAGTCCTGCCCCATTTACACAGCCAGCGGCCACAACGAGGTGTATCGTCCGACATTTCGCAGCGAAATCTTTCGCCGCATCGTAAAAAAGTACGCGCGGCGCGGAGGAAAATTCCTGGCGAAGCTCAAGGGCGAGGACATTGAACTCAACGCCGCCACGATTCTCCGGTTGCTTGAATCGGCCTACCGATGTACACTTTGCCGCCGTTGCGCCCAGATCTGCCCCATGGGCGTTGACAACGCTCTTCTCACGCGCGAGATCCGCAAGCTGTTCAGCATGGAACTGGGCATCGCTCCCAAAGAACTTCACGAGAAGGGCTCGGTTGTGCAACTTCGCACGGGGTCAAGCACCGGCTTGAAAGCGCCTGTAATGAAGGACAACATCGAGTTTCTCGACGAAGAAATCCGCGAGCAGACAGGTCTCAACATCCATACGCCGTGGGACAAACAAGGAGCGGATTTCCTGCTGATCCACAACGCCGGAGAAATTTCCGCATGGCCGGAAAACCCCATGGCCTTCGCCATCATTCTGGAGGCTGCGGGCATCAGTTGGACGATGTCGAGCGATCTGGGCGGCTACGACAGCGTGAATTACGGACTGTGGTACGACGATGCCCAGTTTGCGCGAGTGGCGCTTCGGCAGATGCAAGCCGCCAAGAAACTGGGCGTGAAGAAAATTGTCCTGGGAGAATGCGGACACGCGCACAAAGCCTCCATGGTCACCTCCGACCGGCTATTGCCGAAGGATCTCGACATTCCTCGCGAAAGCTCCATGACTTTCTTGCGCGACATTGTGATGAGCGGCCGGTTGAAACTCGACCCCGCGCGAAACGCTTTCCCGGTCACGCTGCATGACCCGTGCAATCTTGTCCGCATGATGGGCATAGTGAAGCCGCAGCGCGACATCCTGAAGGCGATTTGTCCGCAGTTTCGCGAAATGACACCGCACGGCGTGGAGAATTACTGCTGTGGCGGCGGTTCCGGCTTCGCCATCATGTCGTCCTTCAACTTTGAAGACTGGCGATTTCTGGTCGCTGGACGAACAAAACTGAAGCAGATTCTGGAAGCCTTCGCCGACTGTCCCGAGCCGGAGACGAAGAAATACGTATGCGCCCCTTGCTCGAATTGCAAAGGACAGTTCCGCGACCTCTTCCGCTATTACGGAGTTTGGGAAAAGTCAGGCATCCTCTACGGCGGCCTCGCGGAGCTGATTGTGAACGCGATGACCGATTTCGAGATGCCTTACATCAAGTAGGAGTCCCACTAAGTTCAAGTACCCATCCGCTTTCTTATGGAGTGAACATGGAAGAACGATTGATCTACTTCGACAACGCGGCAACCGTCTGGCCCAAGCCAGAGGGCGTATACAAATTTATGGACGAGTTTTATCGGACCCATGGCGTGAATCCCGGCCGCAGCGGTTACGATCTGGCGGTCGAGGCTGGCTCGCTGCTGGACAAAACCCGGAAACGGCTAACGAAATTCTTCGGCGGCGATGAGGATGCTCCCGAGCGTTTGGTCTTCGGCTCGAACGTGACCGACGCGCTCAACCTTGCAATTCCCGGCCTGATCGGCCAAGGCGACCATGTTATCACCACCAACCTCGAACACAATTCCGTGATCCGTCCCGTCAATCACATGGTTCGCGATCATGACGCCGAGGCCACCTTCCTGCCATTCAACGCGGAGGGATTCATCGAGCCCGACGCCGTTCGCAAGGCAATACGCACAAACACCCGCGTTGTCATCGTGAACCACGGGTCGAACGTCATCGGCACCGTCCAGCCGATCAAGGAGATCGGGGCGATTTGCCGCGAGCACGGCCTCACCTTCGTTGTGGATACGGCACAAACCGCGGGCGTCGTTCCCATCAACATGAAAGAGATGAACATCGACGTGCTCGCGTTCACCGGGCACAAGGCTCTGATGGGAAGCATGGGAATCGGCGGACTCTCGGTGCGCAAGCACGTCGAGATTCGCCAGGTCCGCAGCGGTGGCACGGGCGTGCGCTCGGCGGATCCGTATCACCTCACCGAGTATCCATGGCGTTTGGAATACGGAACGCCAAATATGGTTGGAGTGGCGTCGTTGTGGGCCGGACAGGACTGGATCGATGCGCATGGAGTCGCGAACATTGGCCGAAAGGAAATGGCTCTCGCAAGAAAACTTGTCGCCGGCCTCCGCGCCATCGAAGGCGTTAAACTCTATTGCTGCGACAATCTCGACAACCATCTTCCAACCATTCTCATGAATTTGGAGGGTGTTGACCCAGGGAATGTCGGAGTCATGCTCGACGTCGACCATAGCATTGCAACGCGCACCGGCCTGCATTGCGCACCGCTTGTGCACAGACAGCTCGGAACCGAGGAAGCAGACGGCGGAGTCAGATTCTCTGTGGGAGCGTTCAACACCGAGGCGGATATCGACGCTGCCATAGCGGCCATTGCCGACATCGCACAGTGGTCTCGTGAGCGCCATTCCAGAAACCAGAATCGATCCGCACTAGCGGCACAGTGAATGAAGCACCAAGAAAATCATTTTGGAAACGTTTTGTCCAGCGAGTGTTCGAGAGTGCTCCAGCCTGTAGGACGCGGTCAGGACATTCGTCGAAACACGGAGCCTCTTGCAAAATTCAATTGAGACTGCGATAAGTGTCAGGGCACGACTTTAGTCGTGCCGAAAGAGTAACAAAATTATGTTGGGCTTTAGCCCCTGCGGTTTTTTCAGCTATTTGCAATTCCACAGCGGCTAAAACTGGAATCCAGGTTGGCGCGTTTGCGGCACGATTAAAGTCGTGCCCTGACACAAGAAGGTATTTTTGCAAGTGGTTCCACGGTTGGCGGATTTTTCTGACGATCGGAGGAAAACAGATACTTGTCCTTGGTTAACGGTAGACAGTTACAGCGTGAATCAGTGATTGGAAAACTTGAAATCAATCTCTGTTTCCTTGAAAGAAAACGGGACTCGCTATAGCTGTTTTCCAATTGCTGTACACCGAAGCCACTGCGGTCGAGTGGCTTTTTCCTCTCCGGGGTCCCCAACGAGCGGACCTTGCTCGTTGGGGTGGAAGTAAAAGCCACCTTGCACGGACTCACAAAGGCGGCATCTATTGGAGAACAGCTCTAGTACCGCGACCGCATGATTTGGTAATCATGACCATGAACTTTGGGTGCTCCCGGTCTCGATTTTGAGACCGGGGAAAAGAAAAATTCAAGCGGTTATAGAACTAGCTCCCGAGCTCTTCGCGCGCTTTACTCGAAACTCATCCTTTTCCGCAACCTGTTGAACTCCTGAGGAATGACTTACACCACAGGCTCACAGCCCCACACGCCAGAACACGCTATTGCACACTACAGCAAAACCGGGGATGGTATATCCCGGAACCATGCACTCAAGTCGACGCGACCAACAGGGAGCGGCGACCTTCAACGAAGCTAATCAGGATACAGGTTCCCTGGTTTTGCTCTAATTCACCTTAAAAACCGCTGAATTGCCCCGCTTTTACATCGATTATCTCAGAATTGAATGTATTTCTATGCACACCTTTTTCTGTCCGCAAAGCCCTTTCACCCGCAAAATCGTGTCGTTAGAACGTCATTGCCGCCCGGCGATACACGTGATCCATATCAACCTGCGAAACGGAATAGTTATAGACAGGCAACCCTTCCAGGAAATGGTCAAGGATACTGGCGGAGGGTGAAATCGACCCGCGACCGCCTGCGCCTTATCTACTTTTACCTTAGTTAGATACCCCCGGTTTATGCCAAGCTTCTTGAGTTCCGTATCGTTCGCAATCCTCACCTTGAGAATCCTCGATCTGCCGGCGGCAACGCCGGCCACCAGGTAGTTAGCCTTGGTCTTCACTTGAAAGGCGCCATGAATGGCAATCTACAGTGACAATGGCGGCCGAACGGGAACATATAGATGGGAGATCCGCGGGATTCCTTGTGGGTATTTTAGGATTCCCGCCAGTTTACCGGCAGTGGGTGGCACCTTGCGCCAGACGCTTGGGCAAGATGCCATTTGACCCTTGTCGGGCTAGTTGGTAAACTGAAATTGCGGGGTGGAGCAGCCCGGTAGCTCGTTGGGCTCATAACCCAAAGGTCGCTGGTTCAAATCCAGCCCCCGCAACCAAAAATCTTAAGAAAACACAGAGTTTAGCATGGGGTCGCGAGAAGCGACCCCTTTCCATTTTCGGCGACTGTCCGTGTTCTGTCCGTGTTTTCTTTAGTAGTGCGGATTCGGAATGGCCGAACGACCGACCGGAACCCGGACAATCTGTCCGCAGACAGGCTCGATGAGTGAATCGGCCTGTTACCGTAAACCCAGAATTCCGCGGAAGCTGATCGGCGGAGCCTTGGCGACTTCCGGGTACTTATATCCTTTATGGTGCGGTTCTATGCCTCCCGCCTCTATTCGAATCTCTCATTTTCACTTTTCTCAGAGTCCAGCTCCTGCCGCTTCAGGTCATCTATTAAACGTCTCATCTCGTCCCGCCGCAGTCTCGCAAACGCGGCAAGATCAAGATCCGAGTGGTTCTCAAAGTGATCGATGAGCCGAGCATTTGCTTCCCAAGTCGCTGACTTCGACCCTGACCAACCCATCGGCTCGAAATGATCGTTCAACACCTCGATCTTGTTTGGAGCGCACTCCAGCAACGCCAGTGCGGATGCTACAGCTTCGAGAAGCCTTCGATCTTCTTCGTCTGCGGTCTCGAGGAAACAAGCCAATCTGCTGAGGGCCGATAACAGTGCCTTGGGAACGGTCGGGCTTTCTTCACTTCGGGCTACACACTTCGACCAAAATGCACGGATCAGGTTGCGCTGATCATCGGTGACCGCCGGCCCGCGGACGCTCCAGAAGACAGACGCAATGAACTCCAAGTCTGCTTCGGCTCCGCGCGCGAAGATGGCGTCAAATGTAGAGGAGTTCAGGTCCTCTTCACCCCACAGATAGGCGGACACAACACGTGCAAGCAGGTTCTCCCGGATGGCGCGATTTGCCATTTCGAGGCTAAGCGCGCGATCCAGAATTCCGGACTCGACCAGAAGCCTGTAGATGGAACGCGAGTGTGGTGCGTGTCCTAGGCCGCTGATCGCACACAGCGTATTCGATGGAAACTCATTCGGGAAAACCTGAAGGATGCGTTGCCCTACTCATTCCCCTCCCAAATACTCAAGCTGAGACAAATACGCTGCACATAGAGTGGAGAATTCGAAATTGGCATTTCGACATTTATTCAACTCAGCATCGAATAACGGTTGAAACGCGCTCCATTGATCTAGGGAACCTCTGATCAGGTCCTGATATTTTCCGCGTTGAAGGTTGGAGGCTCTTTTCCTGGAAAGATTCCGTACCCCGACGGCGATTTCAAGGGTAAATGTGGTTTGCGCGTCCACGTTTTGCGTCTGCGGAGGCCGTTTTCCGGTCTCCGGAGACACTACGCCCCTTGCGGGACCAGCCGCCTGCGGTGCTGGTAGAGATTGACCAGGGCGAAGGCCGCCAGATGCCAGTAGTGATTCTTCAGGATGCCGCGATAACGCACCTTGGTATAACCGAAGATGCGCTTGAGGATACGGAAGGGCCACTCCACCTTCGAACGCACTCTGGCCTTGGTGCGGTTCTTGCGCCGCTCCACCTCATCCACTCCGCCTTTGTATCTTGCACGCCGTGAAGTCATAT
>Ga0255355_1000988_pt1 | contig 14415 bp, 9 predicted proteins | sample HBST75metaG_FD_189943 | JGI IMG/M metagenome (GOLD analysis project Ga0255355, IMG submission 189943) | Peat soil microbial communities from Stordalen Mire, Sweden - H.B.S.T75 | ecosystem: Environmental > Terrestrial > Soil > Wetlands > Peat | place: Sweden: Norrbotten County, Stordalen Mire...
GGATATCGGAAAAGCTATCTGCGCCGATTGCACCTATGCGCTGGCCGTATCCCTTGGCTCCTTGAGGGAAATCGGGTGTGTCCGCCGCCTGCTTGATGGCAGCCATAGAAGTCACCGCTGCTATGGAGATCGGATCGACGGACACCCGCATGGCAAGTTTGTACTTTAGCTTTGTCGTGAGCGGTACCGCATTCTTGGAATCGTAGACTACGTAGAAGTTGGGGATGAAGCCGAGAACACGCTGTTGCTCTTTAATGTGAACCTGCTCGACAGCGATTTGCGCTGTAGAACCATAGACCGTAACCGATGTTTGTTCGCTTTCAATCTTGAGTTCAACACCCGATAAAAATACGTGTTGGCCAGGAGCGAGTAGGATTGCAGCGAACGCCCAGGTTGCAAAACCTTTACGGCTGACTGTGATCCGGTAAGATATATCTCCACGAAGCCCGTCGAACGCGAATCCACCGGTATCGCTTGCCACAACTTGACGATGATCGGCTTGGATTTGGCCGTCCAAGGTTACGGTGGTATCAGGGAGGATGTCTCCGTATAGATCAGTTGCGGTACCGCTAACACCCCCAGACTCTTGTTCCAAGGCAGCCGAAGATGATGGTTGAGAATGCTGACAGTGCTCGCCGGTGACTTGTTGCGCAGAAGAATCGGACTGAGCAAGCTGTGGCCAGCGGGGCCTCCGGGAGAAAGGATGAAGTTTCGGGAGTGCTCGTTTGTTGCGCCGGAAGTTGGGCAGAGAGCACCGACAAGGTAAATCCGATTGACAGAGTTGCCATAAGATCGTTCGAAAACAATTGCATTCATTCATCTACGGCCTGCTAACGAAGTTGCAGACCTATTTCGATACCGCTTCACTGTAAAGATGCCAAACCCTGCAAAGATCAGCGTGACCACCGACTCGATGAGGGGGAACAATAGTTTGGGGTATGTTAATGTCAACATCCCGAAAACATGTGTGATCGCTACAAGGACGTTCAGACAGAGAACGAACGTGATGCATAAGACGAACACCAAAGCCCAAATGCCAGCCAGGTAGTATCGACGCCATGCAAGGACTGCTATTCCAGAGGCATAGATTCCGAACATGGCAGCCCAATGCGTGGGAAGGAAATGATGAAACGGAAAGAGCAAGCCTGTTACACTTACGGCAAGAGCGCACTTCAAGAAGACGACGGTCCACTTTTCGAGAAAAACTCCTGCCAGCATTCCAAACAGAACCCAGGTACCAGCGACAAGCCCGATTAGGCCGAACGCGACATGAACGAATTTGAGAAGCCTTAGAATCATGTCTTTCTCCCCCAATCCAATCACTGGGTGGTCGCCCTTCCTGTCTATCGCTGCCACAGAATCAGTGGTTCTTCCAACGGGGCCGCCAACGTATCGAGAGCCGCGACGATGCGTACCGTGTAATCACTTGCCGGTCGGGCTGCAGGTGCCTTGGCCTCAAAGACAAAGCCGCCCTGCACGCCGACCAGTTCGCCCGCCCGAGTCATCTCAGAGACAAACGGCGTCTCCTCATGGTTATCCGCAAAAAGTTCGACGCGAACATGCTCTGTGCAAACGGTTCCTAAATAAATGCGTGCCCGAATGAGATATTCGTTTTTGTCTTGACTAACCTCAAGATCGCGAAAGTGAATTTCAGACCAATGCGCTTGCAGCTCCATTTGCCACTTGCGAATCTCGACCGCAAGATTGCCATGCTTCTCCGATCTCTTTGCGTATGTTTCTGCGGCAGGAAGATAAAATCGCTCCGTGTATTCGCGCACGCTACGGTTTGCGGAGTATTGCCCGGTGAGCCGAGCCATGCTTTCGCGCATCATCGCAACCCACTCGGAAGGAATTCCGGAAGACTCGCGTCGATAGAAAAGAGGAATCACCTCGTTTTCCAAAACGGAGTACAACTGTTCAGCTTCCTCAGCGTCCTGTGCCGCTTTAGTGGGGTAGTTTTGATGGCCTCCGACCTGCCAACCAAGAGAGGGATCATAGGCTTCCGCCCACCAGCCATCGAGCGATGATAGGTTGAGTCCACCGTTTACAAGGACCTTCATTCCGCTCGTTCCGCAGGCCTCCCAAGGACGGCGCGGTGTATTGATCCAGACATCGACACCCTGCACGAGTTGTTCAGCCAGGCTCATGTCGTAGTCGTCCAGGAAAACTACATGGTCTTGCACTTCCTTCCAACGAGAGAACTGGACCCATTCCTGGATCATTCTCTGGCCCTCGCGATCGTCCGGATGAGCCTTGCCGGCAACCACCAGTTGCACGGGATGGTCTGGGTTTGTCAGGATGCGGATCAGGCGCTCGGGATTGCGCAGCAACAGATTGGGGCGCTTATACGTCGCAAAGCGGCGGGCGAAGCCCAAGGTCAATACGTTCGGATCGAAGATGTTCGTTTCCTTATGGCTTGTTGCAGACCAAGCGCCGATGGAACTCTCCTGCCTCCTGTTCCTGGTTCTGACCGCATCGACCAAGTGAACGCGATTCGCGCAGCGCATCTTCCAGAGTTCTTCATCCGGCACGGCGCGAATCTTCTCGTCAAGCTCATCAAGATCGTTTCTCCAACGGTCGGAGCCGCAAGCCTGTTGCCACAAGGCATCAGCCTCACTCGAATCCCAGCTTGGAACATGCACCCCATTGGTGACACACGCGATAGGAACTTCCGCGACCGGCCAGCGCGGGAACAGGTTGCTGAACATCTTTCTGCTGACCTGAGCATGCAACTGGCTGACGCCATTCACGGCGCCACATCCGCGAATGCCGAGATAGGCCATATTGAACGGTTCATTCGGATCGCCGGGGTTTGCTCTGCCCATGGCCAACAGATCGTTGACTTCCACGTGCAGGCCGGCAGAATACTCACGGAAATAGGGCTCAATCAGGTATGCCGGAAAGCGATCAATGCCAGCGTCCACCGGCGTGTGCGTAGTGAAGAGATTTCCTGCGCGCGTCGCGAGGAGAGCCACATCGAACGGCTGCCCGGTTTCCTCCATGAAGACGTGCGCCCGCTCCCATATAGCAAATCCTGCGTGTCCCTCGTTCAGGTGGCATACGTCCGGCTGTATACCAAGCGTATGGAGCATACGGTAGCCAATGATGCCAAGAATGAGCTCTTGCTGAAGGCGCATTTCCGTGCCGCCGCCATACAGCTCACTGGTTACGCCACGATAGGCCGGAGGATTCGCCGGATCGTTGCTGTCGAGTAGGAGAAGTCTTACCCTTCCCACCCTAGCCTCCCAGGTGCGTAGCCAAACCGCACACCCAGGCAACTGAACGCGGATACGGAGCCACTCGCCTGTACTATCCCGGAGCGGCAGAATCGGCAGTTGCGAAGGATCGTTATACGGGTAGACAGCTCGCTGTGAACCGTCCGCCTCGATGACCTGCCGGAAATACCCTTGCTGATAGAGGAGCCCAACTCCAACGACAGGAACGCCAAGGTCACTGGCCGATTTCAATTGGTCTCCAGCGACATTGCCAAGCCCACCCGAGTAGATGGGCAATGCCTCACTCAGCCCAAATTCCATGCTGAAGTACGCCACTGACTTGAGCGTTGGCGCCGGGTGCGCCTTCTGAAACCATGCTGCCGAATCGCTCCCTGCTTTCAGATGCTTTCGTAGGCGCTCAAGTTCCTCCCGGAAGCTCTTGTCGTCCAAAAGTTGTTTGAGCTTTATCGGGGATGCTGTCTGGAAAACGACCCAGGGGTTATGCGTGATCTCCCACAGTTCTGGATCAATTCTTCCCCACAGCTTGTCGGAAGCGTGGCTCCAGGACCACCGCATATCGAGTGCCAGTTCACCTAGTTCCTCGGTACCGGAAGCACCTTCAATTGCTTTCTTGATCCTCGACGGTTGTGCCATATGGCTCCTCCCTTCTTTCGTCCCGTTGATGCGCACATAAACTTTCTACGGAACGCATGAGTGCGCGATAAGCGTTCCTCCACTACCTCCGAGTATTCGAAACTTTGTACCGATGCTGCTTCCCGCAACTACTGCTGCACAGAACCTGACAGGCCGGACCATTTGCTACGCGCGAGTTTCAGCATCTAATTGAATTTTCTTCGCGTCTCCATCGCTATCTATGAGCCCTCCCTTCCGAGCGCTTCCGGCCTTTGTCCGCTCCTCTTGCCACCGGCAGTAATTCGTTTAATGGTTCCAAGCAGCACATCCTGCGAGGGACTGGCGGCAATCCAGTCGTCGTACAACGGGTCGTCCAGAACCTCAACTTCAGCTCTCGCGCAGATCACCAGGATCTTCGCGCAGGGCCACGTCCGGCGGATGTATTCACTGGAGGCACGAAACTCGAGCGGGGAGGTGATGTGGTGAAGAATCGCAATCTCGAAAACCTCCTGCCTTGGAATTGCGAACAACTCACGATAGTTTGTCGCGACTGAAACGCGGCAGTGCCCCCGCTCGAGCAACGCATCGTGAATTGCGTTGCTTGAATCCGCAGAACCGATAGAAAGTACGTGCAGGATATTTGTCATGTCCACACCTCCGGTGGCTGACGTATCAGTCAGATCGCTATATTCCAGAATCTCCCCTAAGTCGTTGAGCACGTTCTTCTCTCTTACCACTATTACTGCATTCCCCTGGTTGCGGGGCAGATTGGTTTTAACAGCGAAGCATCCTGCGCGTCCAAAGCTACAAACCGGCTAACGGGGCATCTAAGACAGGTAACCTCACCAAGTCCCGGTGAATTCCTATCAATAGAAACATGACTCTGCACGAGCGGCACATTATGCACGCCGCAGACTGGCGGAATTGATCCCTTCTTTCTGAAGCACTGTTCTGCCATGTGCTTTACCTCACTCTCCCTGCATACGTTTTTTTGCTCTGTTCGGTCTTACCCCCGCGAGTCCAATGCGGGTCCAATACAAAGATCGAGTAGAGCCTGCACACCTCTTCAGGTTAATATCCGTTCAAGTCATGTCATTGCCAACCACCTCCCAAGGTGTTGTAGATTTGAACCAACGCAAGCACTTCACTGTAACGCGCCTGAGACAGGCTCAACTCGGCGTTGAAGTAATTCGTCTCATTGGTCAGCACCTCCAGATAGGCGGTGGCGCCCGCATCATAGCGGACATGCGAAAGTCTGGTTGCATCTTGAGCCGCCGCAGTTAGAAGTTGCTGCTGTTCACGCGCCTCCCTCGATTTCCGATATGCGATAAGTGAATCGGAAACATCGCGGAAAGCGCCTTGCGTTGTCTGCTGATAGGCAAGCAGGGCCTGGCGCTGTTGCGATTCAGTGAGCCGCACATTGTTGCGAATCCGGCCGCCCTCGAAGATGGGCTGCGCCAGGGATGGACCGACACTCCACAGGCCGGCAGGACCGCTGAACAGGCTGGTAAGCGCTGTGCTTTGGTAGCCTGCTGTGCCGGTTAGCGAGATGGACGGGAAATAGGCGGCCTTCGCCACACCGATTCTCGCATTGGCCGCAATCAGTGTCTCTTCCGCCTGCCGAATGTCCGGACGCCGCTCGATAAGCTCAGACGGAAGTCCGGCCGGAATGGAGGGAAGAAGCGGCTGTTCGGTCAGCTTCTTTCCGCGAGCGATGGGGCCTGGATTCTGACCGAGGAGAATGGAGATATAGTTTTCCTGCTGCTCAATTTGCTTTTCGTAAGTAGGAATTTGTGTTGAGGCGGCATAAACGAGCTGCTCGGATTGCCGCACATCCATCAGCGGAACGGAGCCGCCGTCGGCGAGTGTCTTGGTCAGGCGCAGGGAGTCCTGCCTGGATTGCAGCGTTTTCTGCGTGATTTCCAGTTCCAGATCGAGGGTTCGCAGTTGGAAGTATGCACTGGCAACATTGGAAACAAGCGTGCTGATGATAGCCCTTTTTCCCCACTCGGTTGCAGCCATATCCGCGCGCGCAGCTTCAGTGGCCTTTCTGTATTTCCCCCAGAAATCCAATTCCCAGGATGCGTTCAGAGCCAGTTGTCCTGACTCAGCACGATAGACCGGAGACATGGAAGTCTCTTCCTGGCGTACCGATGTAAGTGCGCCGGAAGCTCCTAGCGAAGGCAGTTGATCGGCACTTGTAATGCCGAGTTGTGCCCGCGCGGCAACCACCCGTTCGGCGGCAATTTGGACATCGTAGTTGTTAGCGATTGCTGTGCGAATCAGCGTTTGCAGTTGTTCATCCTGGAAAACAGTCCACCATTTTTCATCGCCCAGGCTTTTCTGAGCCTCGCCCGGCTGGACATTGCCGGGTTGAGCATTGTTGGATTGAACATTGCTGGAGACGTTCAGCGTCGGTGCCTGCCCCCGATAGCCTCCGGGGGCATTGACGGCAGGACGAGCGTAATTCGGCCCCAGCCTGCAACCGGCCAAGATCAGCATCAACAGCAAGCCTAAAGAAAGTTTCGTCACTCTCATCAGAGGTTTTCTCCATTCTGCTCCGCCTCTGCTGGGAGCGCTTGCTGTTTATGGCTGAAGCGCAATGAGAGCCGCTCGAAGAGGGTGAAAGTTACTGGAATCAGGAAGATCGCTATGCAGGTTGCAGCTAGCATTCCTCCGATGACCGTTGTTCCTAACATGCGGCGTCCTTGAGCACCTGAGCCCTTGGCAATCCACAGCGGCACGCAGGCGAGAATGAATGCGAAAGAAGTCATGATGATGGGGCGTAAACGTAGCCTAGCTCCAGCCAATGCTGCGTCCACTACGTTCTTTCCGCGGTCATGTTCCAGCTTGGCGTACTCGACGATCAGAATGGCGTTTTTGGCCGCCAGTCCAATCAGCATCACCATTCCGATCTGGGCATAAACATTGTTCTCCAGGCTGCGCATTGTAAGAGCAAGGTAGCCGCCAAACATCGCGATCGGCGTGCTCAGCAGCACACTGAAGGGCAAACTCCAGCTTTCATAGAGCGCGGTGAGGATCAGAAAGACGAACAGAAGCGAGAGGCCAAAGATCTGATTAGCGGAGATACCCTTCGCGGCTTTCTGCTCCTGATAGCTCAGGTCCATGTAGTCGTATGCCATGTCGGAAGGCTGAGTCTGAGCAAATGCTTCTTCCAGAGCCTTCATTGCCTGGCCTGAACTGTAGCCGGGAGCGGCCGTGGCCAGAACCTGAGCCGCAGGATATTCGTTGAAGCGCATGGTGAACTCCGGACCCGTGATCGGCTTTACGCTCGATACGGCATCCAAAGGAACCATGTTCCCGCTCTGATTTGTCACGTAGAACTGCTTGATGTTGCTAGGATCTGTCCGTGAGCTGCCCTCCGCCTCCACATAGACCTGCCACTGACGGCCGAAGAGGTTGAAGTAGTTCACCATGTAACCGCCCATGAAGGCTTGCATGGTCGTATACACGTCATTGATACTGACGTGCTGGCGCAGGACCTTTTCCTTGTCAACATCCGCATAGAGTTGCGGAACATGCGGGACGAACGGTGTAAATGCGGATGCGATTTCCGGACGCTTGCGCACGGCAGAGAGGAACGCATCCGTATTGTTGGCAAGGTAGTCACTGCCTTGACCGGAGCGGTCTTCCAGAACGAAGGTGACACCACCTGAAGAGCCGATACCTGGAATAGCAGGCGGGGCAAGTGCGATCGCCGTGCCGTCCTGAATTGCGGAAAGGCGTTGATTCAACTGACGCTGGATGGAGGGCGCCAGCAGATCATTGGCATGGCGCTTGTCCCAATTTTCCAACCCTACGAAGAAAAAGGACGTGTAGGTGTTCTGTGTGCCACTAATCATGTCCATACCATTGATGGCGGCCACCTGTTCCACGCCTGGCGTGTGAAGAATAATCTCTTCGGCTTTGCGGGACGCTGCTACGGTGCGTTCCAGCGACGCAGCTTGCGGCAGTTGCAACCTGACCATCAATGTGCCCTGGTCTTCCTCCGGCACAAAGGAGGTCGGCAGCTTGCTGCCGAGTAGAACCGCTGCCGCTGCCATCAGGGCAAGAAAGACCATGCTGAACGCACTTTTGCGGATCATCAGGCCCGAGTATTTGACGTAGCTGTTCTGCGCACGCGTAAAGGTTTTGTTGAACCACTCAAAGAAGCGGGCGAAGGGTCCGTGAACCTTCCCGGGCTTCAACAAAAGAACGCACAGCGCAGGGCTCAGCGTAAGAGCGTTGAATGCGGAGAAGATCACGGAGACAGCGATGGTGACCGCGAACTGCTGGTACAACCTTCCCGTGATGCCGGGAATAAAGGCCGTAGGAATGAAGACGGCGGCAAGAATCAAAGCGATGGCAATGACCGGGCCAGAGACTTCTTCCATGGCCTTCACCGTAGCGTCACGTGGCGATAGGCCCTCCTCCATGTGGTGCTCGACAGCTTCGACCACGACGATGGCGTCGTCAACCACCAGGCCGATGGCAAGAATCAAGCCAAACAGGGATAGCGTGTTGATGGAGAAGCCCAGCATCGGGAAAAGAATGAAAGTACCGATCAATGAAACCGGCACAGCCGCCAACGGAATCAGAGCTGGCCGCCATCCCTGCAAAAAGACATAGACCACAATGACGACGAGAAGCAGGGACTCAAAGAGAGTGAGTACGATCTCGTGCATGCTGGCGGTAACCGCCAGGGTGGTGTCATAGGGGACGACGTACTGCATGTCCTTAGGAAAGCGCTGGGAGAGTTCGGACATTTTGGCGCGTACTCTCTCAGCCGTTGCCACAGCGTTCGATCCCGGTAACTGATAGATAACAACCGATGACGAAGGAGCGCCATTGTGATCGGCGCTAATGTTGTATGTCGCTGCGCCTAACTTAACAAACGCAACATCCTTGAGATGAAGGATGGAGCCGTCTGGATTGGCGCGAATTACTATATTGCCGAATTCCTCCGCCGTTGTAAGCCTGCCTTGCGCACGAACTGTGTAGGTGAATTCCTGGCCTTTTGGTACCGGATTTCCGCCAATCTGCCCGGAAGGATTGACCTTATTCTGGGCCTGAATGGCTGCGATGACTTCGGGAACCGTCACCGCGAGCTTGGCCAGTTTGTCCGGCTGCACCCAGACGCGCATCGAGTAGTCGCCGCCCAGCGCCTCGACGCGGCCGACGCCGGGAACACGCGCCAGTTCATCCTTTAGGTTGATGACACCATAGTTGACAAGAAAGTTCCGGTCATACGTGCCCTGCGGCGAGATGAGGTTGAACAACATCAAGGGTGTAGACATGGACTTCAGTACTTGTACGCCCTGCATAGAGACCTCGGTCGGCATTTGAGCGGAGGCCTGATTGACGCGAAGCTGCGTAAGGATCTGATCGGTATTGGGATCAGTCTTTACATCGAAATCCGTATGCAGCATTGCCCAGCCATTGTTGGCGTTGGTGGAATACATGTAATCCATGTTGTCCACGCCGCTCATCTGGCTTTCGATAGGTGTTGCGACAGATTGCTCCACTGTCTTGGCGTCGGCTCCTGGAAAGATGCCGAGTGTGAGAATTTCCGGAGGCACAATCTCCGGGTACTGCGAAACAGGCAGACTGAGCATCGCCACGGTCCCGACAAGGACCATCAAGATGGAAATTACGATTGCGATCGTTGGATGGTTGATAAAGAATTTCGAGATCATTCGTTACCCTCCACCTGTGTTTTCGCCATCGTTGAGCTGACGGTCATTCCATCCCGTACCTTGGCATTGCCCTCTGAAATCACCTGATCTCCGGCATTCACTCCAGACTCAATGATCCAAAGCGAGCCGACGCGCTCGCCCACCTTTACCAAGCGGACAGAGACCTTGTTATTTGCACCCACCACTGCAACTTGATACGTTCCCTGCAACTCGGTAACGCAGCGTTGCGGAACGAGAATGGCGGAGCGGTTGACGGCCGTGGCCGCGTGAACCCGCCCGAATTGGCCGGGGCGAAGGACATTGCCGGGGTTCGGGAATGCGGCGACCAACCGGATAGTGCCGGTCTGTGGATCAACCTGCCGATCCACAAAAATTACTTTGCCCTTATGCGGATACTTCGTGCCGTCGGAGAGTTCCAGTTGCAGTTCCAGCGCTTGGGTACGGCTCTGTGCGCTACTTCCTGCCCCCTTTTGCGATCCGCGGCTGAAGCGCATGTATTCCTGCTCGCTGATGGAAAAATAGACTTTAATGGGGTCCACTTTGGAGACGGCTGTCAACGCTGTGCCCGGGGAAACCAGGTTTCCCACCTGTGTGGTCGCAATTCCGGCAATGCCATCGGTGAGTGAGCGGACATGCGTGAAGTTCAGATTAATCTGCGCCTGTTCTACTGCTGCCTCCGCGGCTTGCACAGTAGCCTTGGCGACCTGCTCATCCGCGATTTCGGAATCTAGTTGGCTCTGCGCAATGGCGCGCTGCTGCGCCAAGGGAGTGTCGCGCTTCACGTTAATCTCTGAGAGTGCGAGTTTTGCCTGAGCCTGTAGCAATTGTGCTTTGGCTTGATCTAGATTGGCCTGGAAAGTCTGAGGGTCGATCTGAAAGAGCACCTGTTTTTTACGAACATAGGAGCCTTCGCGATAAAGCTGCTGGATTAGATAACCGCTGACTTCAGGTTGAATCTGCGCATTCACATAGCCATCCAGCGTGGCTATCCAGTCTCCGTAGACCGGTACGTCCTGTTGTGCAGCCTTTACTATCTGTACGGACAAGGCAGGGGGCGCTACCGCCGACGGCTTCCGACTGCAACTGGAAAGCATTGCAACGGAAATGATTGCAATCGCTAAGCCAAGTGCCGCCACAGTCTGGCGTGGGAACCATCCCAGACTGTCCATCCAGACATCATGAAAATTCTGAAAGTAGGTTGGACCCTGGTCTCCTACAGTAGTAGAGTCGTTGCGCCAATTCATCAAGAGAACCTTCCTATTGTTTTTTGCGATTGTCCGATTGGGAATGCGATGATCGCATCATCGCCTCTGCCAAAGAATGATTGCCTCTACGCAGGGGACACACTTCTAAATTGGGTACATTTCCCTCATGAGGGAGTGCGCCGCGGTAAGAACGATGAAAGAGAAATATCTGGTGGATCTTTTCCACCCCTCCGGTTACGCGGACACGCTGCGTCCAATTTGGAGGTGGCTGCGCGGCGCAGGTGCAGACGCCGACAGAGATCCTTGCCGTAGGCGGTGTTCGTGATAAACGTGGCTCCCAGCCTATTCAGCCAGAGCAGCGTTTCTTCGCCGAGCGAATCTACGTAGAAAACATCTTCAATGTCGAAAACAGATGTCGTTCCTGGACCAAGCTGGCGGGTAACACGAATGAGTTCTTTCACCCATAATCCCACCAGCCTGCCCTCCAGGACGAACACTGGATGATCTTCGCAAGTTGGCAGTGTGATTCGCAGCATGCCTATTCATAAGCACACCGATGGCCATTTGTAAGAACGCACGTTAGTTGTTGAATATAAAATGGATGTAGTTTTTAGTCGACGTGGCGCCGTGCGGGCAATTGCCGCAATTGCCCGCAGATTGCCCGGCAACGCCATTTGCATCTGAAACTAAATTGTGGAGGAATTACAGGTGGAAAGTCACTCTCCGTGATAACTGTCCCCCGAGCTTGCCAACCGAACTGGGAAGAATCGCATCGAGACTAGAAAATTAGAAATATTCCTTCGAAATATTCAACTTGTCCATCCTCCTCTGGAGCGATGTTCGCTTCATTCCCAGCCGTTCGGCAGCGCCTCCCGGTCCGGAGATTTTTCCCTGGGCTGCACGCAGCGCCTGCATGATGGCTTCGCGCTCAGTCGCATGCAATGTAAATCCCTGCGCGACCTTGGGAATAGTTCTCCGTCTCAGTTCGGAGACGGGCGCGGCCAGCGTTTCATCCCGCGTGAGAATTACAGAACGCTCCACAAAGTTTTGCAGTTCGCGCACATTGCCGGGCCACGGCCAATCCATCATAGCTTCCATTGCCTCACGCGGAATAACACGAATGGATTTCCGCATTTTGCGTGAAAGCAAAGAGACGAAGTAATGAACCAGCAAAGGGATGTCTTCCTTCCTGTCCCGCAGAGGAGGAATGAGAATGGGGAATACGTTCAGCCGGTAATAAAGGTCCTCGCGGAACTTTCCTTCGCGCACCATAGCGAACAGGTCGCGGTTGGTTGCCGCTATCAGTCGCACGTCTACCTTCACGGTCCGGTTGCTGCCCAGTCTTTCGAACTCTCTTTCTTGCAGCACCCGCAGAAGTTTTGGCTGAAGACCAGGATCGATGTCCCCAACTTCATCCAAAAACAAGCTGCCTTCATGAGCGAGTTCGACTCTTCCTCGCTTCTGTGTGAGTGCACCGGTGAAGGCGCCCTTCTCATACCCGAACAGTTCGCTCTCTATCAATCCCGACGGAATTGCGGCACAATTCAGTCTCACAAAGGTCCGGTCTCGCCGGGCGCTGAGATTGTGGATAGCGCGCGCCATCAGTTCCTTCCCGGTACCGGTCTCACCGATCAGCAATACTGTGGAATCCGTAGGCGCAACGATAGATACTTGATCGAGTACCTTCCGCAGAGCCGGGCTTCCCCCTACGATGTCTTCAAAGTTGTACTCCGACTGGATCTCTGATTCCAAATAGAGCCGCGCGTCTTCCAGCCTGTCTCGCGATAGGTTCAAGCGCCCGTAGGCAAGGGCGTTCTCCAGGGCGAGTGAAATCTGGTTGCTCACCTGCCCAAGCAGGTCAAGATCGGGTTGGCTAAAGGCATCCTTTTGCTGACTCCCAAGCATAATCATTCCCAGGGGATTCGTTGAACCCACAAGCGGGACGGTCGCAATACTGACAATCGATTCGGAACGGAGAGGCTGCGTTACGAATTCCGGCAACGACTCGATTTCTTTCTGGCCAAACACCGTTGGCACCCTGCTACGCATGCTTTCGAGATCGCTCTCGGTAAGCTTAGGCGTAAGAATATTCTCGACGAATCCACGGCTTTCTGGAAAATCGAACGTGATGCATTGAAGCTGATTGGAAGTTTCTTCAAAGAGCCAGAAACCCGCAAATGCATTCTTAAATAACTCGCGAATCGATATGGAAGCTGCGCGAAAGAGTTCATTCACTTCGAGATGCGTAATGGTGTGGTTGTTAATGTTCAGAAGAAGTTTCAACCTGTCCCGTTCATGTTCGAGCGCTTGGCGTTCAAGTTCGAGTTCCTGTCGATATACCTCCGCTGCTTCAAGAGCAAGAGCGCTTTCCAGCGCCACCGAAACGTGCGCTGCAACCGAACCCATCAACTCGATATCTGCCGAGTTGAAACGCTCGGGGCCGACGGCGCCAAAGATCAAGGCGCCGAGCTTTTTCCTGGAACTGGAGATTGGAAATATGTACGCGCTTTGGATTCCTTCAAATCGAAGGTCCTCAGCGAACTGCGGAATCTTGAGCATCTCCTGCCGGACATCTGGAACGAAAATAGGCTGTTGGTTCTCCAACGCCGCAGCCAAAGCAGTATTCTTGAACGGCACCTCGATACCAATCTCTGTACCGGGATCGTGAACACCAGGCTCGAGCGCGTAAAGCTGAGTAGTCTGTTTGTGTTGATTCAGCAGCAGCAACGCAATCGAGTCGAAGGGAATAACTTTTGACAGCAGAGCCGATATGCTATGAAGAACAGCCTGGAGATCTGGCTGCGAGGCAATCGCCGTCGAGACGCTGAGCAGTGCTCGGTATCTGCTCCCGTCCATTGGGTTCAAATCGCTTTTACCTGTCATTCTTCACCCGTATCGTAGTCGTTTGACAAATCGAATCCATATCCCTGCTCACGTCGCACCGCAATTGCATCATTGACCAAAGATCGGTATCAACCCGAGGTCTATACACACGCGGTCAGTCGATCCTCCACAGTGAATACCAGCCCCGCGTGTTGCTGTAGACGGTCCACTAGCCTGCCCTGGAGTGCCGCGCCCGGGGTCCAGAAGCCACCTGGAACGTCCGGCGCGCGGACGAGGCAGATGGCGCTCTCGGCGATCATCCTGGGTGTCGAGCCGTAGCCGGGGTCCTCGGTGCCCTTGACCGAGACCCGTACCTTGCGGCCGTCCTGCGCGATGCCGATGAAGAGCATGTCGAAGAATCCCAACTTGCGCTCGCCTTGCGCAGGGCCTTCACCCGGCTTGAGGGCGGCGCCAGACGAGGCGTTGACGTCAGGCGGTGTGGCGGGCCTGTTCGCGCTGGCGACCAGCATCTCGTCATAGATGAAGTCGCGCCCGTAGGGATGGCCCATGAGCAGGTTCGAGCGATGGACATTCTGGGCGTCGAGGGCCGCCAGCATGAACGGGGCGACATCCCCCACGTCCGGATCAGTCTCCGGTGCCGTTTTTGACGGCTGCGGCGGGCCCTCGAAGCCGGGTGTGAGACCGAAGGGACTGTTGATCACCGCCGCCAGGGAGGGGTCCTTATCCAGCGCCTCCCTCGTGGCCTTGGCGCTAGCCATCGATCCGCCAGAAACTCCACCCTTGAACGCGCGGACGCGCCCCTTTACGCACGGGACGGTTGCG
>Ga0255355_1000993_pt1 | contig 14379 bp, 9 predicted proteins | sample HBST75metaG_FD_189943 | JGI IMG/M metagenome (GOLD analysis project Ga0255355, IMG submission 189943) | Peat soil microbial communities from Stordalen Mire, Sweden - H.B.S.T75 | ecosystem: Environmental > Terrestrial > Soil > Wetlands > Peat | place: Sweden: Norrbotten County, Stordalen Mire...
CTGGCATACCAGCGGCCACAAACTTCTCGCGCAGTTGCTTGTCGAGCGTCGCGATGTCCTTTTCCTTTTCCACCAGCGCGAGCACTTCCCTCTCCGAGGCCGCATCTTTGTCGGCTTTTTCCTTGCTTGCCCCGCCGGCTTCCTCGATCAGACGCAATTGTTCCACGATGATCTGGTCTCCCGGAACGCCGGAGCCGGCCATCAGCACGATAAACGCGACGTCCGGGTCGGCGACCGCTGCCATGGGCGCAATGATGCCGCCCTCGCTGTGCCCGATGAGGCCGATTTTGCGCGGATCGACTTCGGAACGTGTCTTGAGATACGCCACGCCCGCTTCAGCATCCGCGACAAAATCGGCGATGGTCGCGGCAGCGTAATCTCCTGTCGATTTGCCCACGCCGCGCTTGTCTGCCCGCAGTACTACGATTCCCTTGCGGGTAAGGTAGTCGGAGAGAACCAGAAACGGCTTGTGGCCCATGAGACTCTCGTCGCGGTCATGCGGTCCCGACCCAACAATCAACAGCACGGCGGGAAACGGCCCCTTGCCAGGCGGAATCGTCAGGGTGGCCGCCAGCGTGATCCCTGCGGCCTTGTTGGTGTAAGTCACTTCTTCTTCGCGATACGGATACGGCTTGACCGGGTTCTGCGGGCGGCGCAGGTCCAGGACGGCTTGATCCTTCACCCGCTTGACGGCTAGCGGCAAGGGGTTGCCCATTTGCGTAAATGTGCCATCGACGGAGTTCAGGTCCGCGGCGATCTTGCCCTCAAAGGTCGCGCCGATTCCATTGATGGCAATGATGATTGAATTGCCGCTGCGCTTGACGGATGTCGCGGAAATCCAAACCGGACTCTGGTCGGGGCTTTGCATCGCTGCGGTCAGGCCGTCCTGAGTATTGACGATCTTGAAGACGATGCGCAGCTTGAGCGCGCCCGCATCCAGCGATCCCAGCCATGTCCCATCAACATCCGAGGGCGCTGCGGGCTTGGCAGCGGCAGCCGCCACGGCTTGCGTGGGGACGCGCTTGAAATCGAGCGCAAGGGGCTGCCCTTGCGACCAAGTGCCGTCGATCTCCGTTGCATCCTTGTTGACAGTGCCTTCATAGCTGCCATGCACGGCATCGATGGCGAGGCTGAGCCTGGAATTCTTGAGCAAGATCGCTGTCACCGGGATGCCGTTGGCCCCCTGGTCAACGCTGTCCAGCGTGGCAGTGAGGCCTCCGTCCTTCGCCTCGGCGACGTGCAGAACAAGGCGAAGCTGCGCGCCCCCGGCGCTCAGTGTTCCCTGCCAATCCCCGGCAATCTGCGCTTGCGCACGGCAGAGCGGCAAGAGAGCGAGCGTAATCAGCGCAAATGTTTGAACGATCCGGTTTTTCATTGGTCTCCTATAAAGTGAGTTCCTCTGCCCACCCAGAGTACGCCCGCGGGCACGGAAAAAGCTCAGCAATTTTACTTGCCCACTGTGCAATCTGCTCGCAAACGCATACAATTTTGCAAGAAAGAACATGACCAAGACGAAGGAACAAATATTCGAGGTAGCCTGCCCGGATTGCGGAGCAATGTTGAAGGTGGATGCCGCCACCGGGCTCGTGGTGAGCCATACCCCCGCGCCGCGCAAGCGGATGTTCGAGGATTTGGAGACGGCGGCCCAGGCCATGCGCGAACACGATGAGCGCAAGGAATCGCTCTTCCGCCAGTCGGTCGAAGCGGAGAAGAACAAGGAAGACCTCTTCGAGAAGAAGTTTGCCGAAGCCCTGCGCAAGGCCAAGGATGCTCCCGATGGCAAGCCGCTGCGCGAATTCGATCTGGATTGAAGCACGCGCCGCCACGGGCAAGCGAGGGTTCGCATGGCCGGTTTCCACTCTGATGCGCACGACCGGCGATTTAGATTGATACTTGATACACTGCTCGCGTAACTGCGGTAACCGCGGCCCGGGCCGGAAGGAGTGAAGATGGTGGTTGACCCGCTTTCCAAGTCAGCGAACGATCCTGCAAAAACACCGGACACGCCGGAATCCGAAACCATGGACTGGGTCGGATTTGCGGCCGGAGGAACCCTGGTAACAGCCGGTTTGCTGCTGCTCGCGGGCGAGCGCCACGCCGGGATGGTAGCCGCCGCTTCGGGCACGGCCCTGGCCCTGCTTGACCAGCAAGAGACGTTGATCTCTTGGTGGAATGTGCTTCCCGAATATATCGACCAGCTGCAGCGGATGCTCGATCAGGTACAGAATACGATCAATGACGTAGAGGTCAAACGCGAGACTCTGCGACGGGTTCTGGCCCGGTAAGACCGGGCAGACGCATGGAGCCGGACCTCGATTCGGTTCTCAGTTCTTCCGCTCGACCAGGTAGCGGGCGAGGGCTTTCAGACCATCGGCGCGGCTGCCGTAAGGTGCGAGGGCGGCGAAGGCTTCCTCAATCAGCCGGGTAGCGTCGCGCTGGCTCTGTTCGATGCCGTAAACGGCCGGCCAGGTAGCTTTTTCCGTGGCCTGATCCTTGCCCGCGGTCTTGCCCAGTTGGGCCGAATCCACGGTCATGTCCAGCACGTCATCCACAATCTGAAAAGCGAGTCCGGCCTTGCGTCCGAAGAGGTCCAGCCGGGCAACGTCTTCAGCAGTTGCACCGCCGTAAACGCCCCCAGCCACAACACTTACACGGATCAGCGCGCCCGTCTTGGCGCGGTGAATGGCGTTCACCAGCTCCGGCGTAGGCTTCAGGTGTTCACTCTCGATATCCAGCACCTGGCCGCCGATCATGCCCTCGACGGTGCCAACGGCATTGGCGATGAGGCCGATGATCTGCACGGTGGCCTCAGGTGGGCAGTCCAGTCCGGCCAGCACTTCAAAGGCGCGGGTCTGGAGCGCGTCGCCGGCCAGGATGGCGATGGCTTCGCCGAAGGCAACGTGGCAGGTGGGCTTGCCGCGGCGCAGGTCGTCGTTGTCCAGAGCTGGCAAGTCATCGTGGATGAGCGAGTAGGTGTGCAGCATTTCCAAGGCCGCGCCCAGCCGCTCAATTCCCTTGGGCAAGACCCCGGCAATCGTCACAGCAGCCTGCATGGCCAGCACCGGCCGCAGCCGCTTGCCTCCGGCAAAGACGGAGTGGCGCATGGCGCTATGAATCGAGGCAGGCACGGTCGTAACGCTGGGAAGCAAATCTTCCAACGCCTGGCTGGTCAGCGCCGCGCCCTCTTTTAGAAGCGATTTCACGTCAACGGTCATCGCTTTCATGATAACCGAGGTTGGCCCAGCTTTCTCTCGAATAACCAAAGCCCTGTGAGCGCCAGCACGGCCAGGGCGCTTAACCAGCGTCCGGCGAGTGCGTCGAGGGTGGTGGTCCAGTCGACGGTGAGAGCGATTGCTCCCGGCCAAACGGGCACAACGATCAGACCGTCGTCGCGATGCAGCAGGGCAGTGACGGGGTAGCCGTTGACCGCGATGCGCCAGGCCGGGTAGCTGCGCAGCCGCAGAATCAGAAAGCCGGGGTGAGGAACGATGGTACTGAGGTGTATGTGCTCTGGTGACCCAGTCTGCCAAGCCGGGGTAGCATCGCAACTTCCCTGCCCTACATTCCAGACGAGTACGGTTTCGTCCGCCTCCGGATCGTTGGAAGGCGCACCCAGCACAGTGGTGGGGTCGCTGGCCAGACAGGCGTCCGGCAGGCCGGTAGCGACCAGCGCATTGTCAGCGTCGGGAGGCGCGTACTCGTCGTAGCCCTCAACGCCCACACCTGAGCGAAGCGTAGTCAACATACCGGAGACGGCGTCTTCGTCGTAGCAAGCCTGGAAGAAGGAGTGCGCGGTGAAGACCGTTGCGCTGAAGAAGAACCCGGCGCAGACCACCGCAACGGCCACGCGCCACCAGCGCCGCGCAGAGTCACGGGGCCAGACGGCTGCGGCAAAGAAGATGGCCATTGGCGCTTCCAGGACGACCAGCCAACGCCATGGAAATTGCAAAAAACGAAGCTTCGGCAGCAGATTCCATACCGGCAGCGAGATGGAAAGCTGGAGAAAGAGGACGGCTACCGGAACAAGCGCCAACGGAACCCACCAGTGAAATGGACGGGACTGATCCTTCGGGACCAATCGTGCACGAACCCAACAGACCAGCAATCCTGCCAGCGCCAGGGCGATCATCGAGAGGGCAATGATGGAGACTTTATGCAATTCGATGTAATGATCCGCCAGCGCCGGATCGGCATGGCGCGCGAAGAGCAAACTGTTCTCGATCAGCAAGCCTGGATCGCTGGTGGCTTGACGAATATCGACCCAGCTCTGCTCGCACACTGCGGGCACTAGATACAGGCCAGCTAGAGCGATTCCCACAACCGCGGCAAGCCCCCCGCGAAGCATCGGCGCCCAGGAACGAGTCAGTAGTGCAGCGGCCACGGCAACCGCGGCCAGCAGATAACAGCCCATAATCCCTACCGGCACATTCGAGAGCCAGCAACCAGCCACTACCAGCGCCAGCGGCGCAGCGGAGCCGTCAAAGACCCGGCTGGCCCATGACCGGGAGGGGCCATGATTGCGGAGAGCAAAAAGCAACAGCAGCGGAATCCAGAAACCGCCCGTCAACTCGCCAAAGGCCGTGCGCTCGTAGGCGGTGAAGAGCGCATAGCCGGAAAACAGCGCCGTGCAACCGGCCAAAGTGGCTGCGCCGTCCGGTAGCGCTTCGCGGGCAAGCAGACGTGTGGCCAGGCCCGTGGCGGCCAGCAGCAGGAACGTCAGCGCCACCGGAACGAACTGCCAGGGCAACACCGAACCCAGAGCCGCGCCTAGCATCCAGGTTAGCGGCGGATAAAAGATAAAGCGCGGTTCGCCGGCGCCGAAATTGGCGCTCGCAGCCCAATGCGGATACAGAATCCCATGCCGCCAACTGTTCAGGCAATCGAGCCAGGAGACCAGATGGAAGTCGAAGTCGTGGCCGCAGGAGTTGCCGCGCAGCAGTTGCGGTGCAATGGCCACGGCCGCAGCCAGCAAAATAACGGCGGGACCGGCGAAACGGCTCCAGCGCTTTGTATTCCTATGTCTCAACAGCGAGACCTGGGGCACCCGGCTTTTTTGAGAATAGGGCAGCTTCATGGCAGCAGCCGCAGCGTGTGGCGAGTTTGGGCGGCAACGGCTGCCGGGCTGAAAGGCAGCGCAAAGGTCGTTCCGTTGTACCAGTCGTTCCATTGGTCGCGGAAGTACGGGCTCAGGGGGTTGCCGCTTTCGCCCAGGACGATGTTCTCCGTCGAGCCGTCGATATTGCTCCAATCCATGGTGAAGCGCTGCGAGGGGCCAAAGGCGCGGTTCACCTGCTTCACGGTGGTGGTATCGCCGCTTTGCGGCTGCTCACCGGTTCCGGCTACGCGGCCCACCAGCGGCAGAAACTCAGCCAGCGGGTGCTCGATATCAACTACGTGCCAGCTTCCATAGTTCCACTCGGCCACGTCCGCCGGAGCCTTGCCCGCATCCATGCCCTTGCGGACAGCGTCAGTCAGCAAGGCATCCCAGTTCTTGTAGGCTTGCGGCAGCCAGTCGGCAGGGGCGTGCATGATGATCTCTTCTTCGGCAAAGTTCTTCTCGGCCCAGCGGTACTCCTCAGCCTCCTTGCCCAGTTTGGGCTCAAGAATCAGCGGCCAAAGAGCGCGGCGGGCCTGGGTCACTAGCGAGGCCGCGGCCGAATCGGTGGTCAGGCGGCCATCCCAGGAGCGCATCAGGTCGGCGGCCTTGTGGAGACGCGAGTCCGCGTCGGGGGTGTGGTCGATGGCGTAGGCAAAACGATGGCCCAACTCCTGATCCACTTCGCTGTAGACGTCGGTCTGCACGGCCAGCAGATCGGCGGGGCAAAGCTGATCGCGGCCTTCCAGAGATTTATAGATGCGCTCGATGCGGTAGGGATCGACCCATTCGAACGACAGAAGATAGGGCGACTTGGCGGTGGTGACGCGGGAGTTGGCCGTTGCCAGAAAGCCAGAGGGCGGATCGACGGCGTGGGGCATCGCGTCAAAAGGAATGTAGCCCTGCCACTCATGCGCGGAGTCCTGAATGGGGACGCCGACGAGGCCCGTAGGCCGCAGCGGAACCCGGCCGATGGCGTGGTAGGCGGTATGGCCCTGGTCATCGGAGTAGACCAGACTCTGCGTCGGCCAGGACCAGGTGGCGAGCACAGCCGAAAACTCCGCCCAGTTGGAGGCGACATTGAGCTGATAGAGCGGCAAGGAGTTCAGCGATGGGTCGTAGAGGGTCCACTTGAGGGCGATAGGCCGCGTCTCTTTGGTGAAGATCGGATTCAATAGCGGTCCGTGCGCGGTCGATTGCACGTCGAGCGTGACGTCCTTGCCGCCGCGGACCTTGATGATCTCATGGTCCACCTGGAGCGGTTTCCAGACGGTGTCGTTGTCCTGGTAGTTGCCTTTGCCGTCCAGCTTCTCGATGTAGAGGTCCTGCACGTCGGCATAGAGCGCGGTAAAGCCCCATGCGACGTGCTCGTTATGGCCGGCAATCACAAAGGGCATCCCCGGCGCCGTGACCCCGGCAGCGTGGTAGCCCGGCGCCGTGAGGTCGGCCATGTACCAGATATTCGGCTCGGTCAGCCCCAGGTGCATATCATTGGAGAGCAGCGGCTTGCCGCTGGCCGTGTGGCGCCCGGCGATGACCCAGTTGTTCGAGCCGGGTGTGCAGCCGGCGCAGGAGGGCAGGCCGAGAAGTTCACGCAGGGCCGTTGGGTCTTCATGGGCGGACTGCGGTTTGTGGTTTGTGGTTTCCCAGGTCTCAGAATCGAGACCTGGGGCACCCAGCATTTGTAGGGACTGCGGAGTAGCGGACGGGGCTGCGGCGCTGGCCTGGTTGCTGTCGTCCTCGTCGCCGTCCTCCGTGGTTCGGGGTGGCTCGGGATGCGGCTGGCTCAGATCCAGCAAAATGCCGGTGGGCGGATGGTCGCGCCACGAGCCGACTGGATACAGATCAGCCTCCAGCTTGGGGTTGTGCAGCCGGGCGGAGACAACTTCCCGCGCGAGCTTCGCCTCCCAGTGCGTATCCAGCATCTGCACGATCGTCAGGCCGATGCTTACCGAGTCCACACCGCTCCAGGGCTGGGGGCGATAGCGGAGCAGCTTGAACTCCGGCGGAAGCGTCTCCTGATGCTGGGCGATGAACAGGTTCACGCCGCGCGCATAATCGTCCAGGCGGGCACGGTCCGCGGCGGGCAAATTTGTATAAATGCGCCGGGCCGTATTCCGAAATTGCAGCACACGCTGCGCCCGGTCGTGTTTGACCATCGAGGGGCCCATGATCTCAGCCAATTCCCCGTTGGCGTTGCGGCGGAAGGCGTCCATCTGCCACAGCCGGTCCTGCGCGGTCACATAGCCCTGGGCCATGAAGAGATCGTCTTGACTTGAAGCCTCGATGTGAGGCACGCCGTGGGCATCGCGCCGGACGATGACCGGGGCCGAGAGCCCGGCAAGATGTACATCCCCATCCAGCACCGGCAGCGCGGCCCTGGCCACCGAGCGCAGCCACAGTACACCCGCTCCCGAGGCCACCAGCACCAATGCCAGCAGCCCTCCCGCCGACCAAAGAACAATCCGCGGCCAGTGGGGTTTACGACTATGCGCAGGAGGTGCAAGGGCAGGTACGGGCGTTTGATTTCCAGTTTCAGTGTCAGACATAGGTTCCCCACAGAATAACGCCATCCCAACCGTCTCGCGCGAAAACCTGCACTGATCTACCTATTACCCGCCAATCTGGCCGAGTGAATCATTGAATATCCACACTGACTACCGAGGTCACCGTGAGGTCATCATGCAATTTCTGATTCTAGGTAAAGGAAAAACCGGCAGCCTCGCCGCCAACCTGGCAAAACTGGAAGGCTACAACTTCACTATCAGTGAAACTCACCATATCTCCAAGCTCGACGCTCCCTCCGGCACCGCCGTCACCCTCCGCGAAATCATCCAGGCCTTGAAATCCCTATTGCCTCCCACCGCGTAGGCGACGCCAAGGGCGAGCACATCATCACCGCATCCAGCGAGGTTGATACTCTTGAAATCCGCCACGACGCCCACAGCCGGCGCGGCTTCGCCCTGGGCGCTGTCCGCGCCGCTGAGTGGCTCTCACAAAAGTCAGGCACATGGGATTTCCGCGAAATCTTCGACCAGTTGTGAATCTGGAGTTTTCCAGTTGCTCAGAACTGCGGAAAACCACGCCTCAAGATTCTGAGGCGCAAATTTCCGTGCATGAGTATCATTGCGGCGCTGGCAGATTCGCAGCAAGCTCGCCGGCCGGAACCGCAGCCAGCACATCTACCGCGGCGGGTAAGACTGTAGGCAGCGGGCTTACGAGAGCCAGCTTGAGCACCTCGTCCATCTGATCCACGAAGTGGAGTTTCATGGAGTTCTTGATGTTGTCAGGCAGCTCGGCGATGTCCTTCTCGTTGGCGCGGGGCAGGATCACTTCAAAGATGCCGGCGCGCAAGGCAGCCAGCAGCTTTTCCTTCAATCCGCCGATGGCCAGCACCTTGCCCCGGAGAGTGATTTCTCCGGTCATGGCAATATCGCGCCGCACGGGAATTTTAGCCAGCGCGCTGGCCAGCGCCGTTGCCATGGTGATGCCGGCCGAGGGACCATCCTTGGGGATGGCGCCTTCGGGTACGTGCAGGTGCAAGTCCATCGTGCGATAGAACTCGCGGCTCAGCCCCAGCGCCTGCGCGCGCCCGCGGATGTAACTCAACGCGGCCTGCGCCGACTCCTGCATCACGTCGCCAAGCTGGCCGGTGATGATGAGCTTGCCCTTGCCGTCCAGCACCTGCACTTCGGTGGTCAGAATGCAGCCGCCCACCTCGGTCCAGGCCAGGCCGGTCACCAGCCCCACCTCGCTTTTTTCGTGCATCTCGGAGTCGTGGAACCTGGCCACGCCCAGGAACTCGTTGATATTGGCGGCGGTGATCTCTTCCTTGTGCTTCCGGCCGCCTTTGACCACGCGGCGCGCGACCTTGCGGCAGACGTTGCCGATCTCGCGCTCCAGATTTCTTACGCCGGCCTCGCGCGTGTAACCGCGGATGATCTCGACAATCGCATCATCCTTGAAGATGAGATTTTTCTCGCTCAACCCGGTCTGCTCACGCTGCTTTTTCACCAGATACTGACGAGCGATCTCCAGCTTTTCCTGCTCCGTGTACCCCTGCAGGTGCAGAACCTCCATGCGGTCCTGCAAGGCCGCCGGAACGGTGTGCATCACGTTGGCCGTGGCTACAAAAAGCACTTGGGAAAGGTCGTAGTCCACGTCCAGGTAGTGATCCTGAAAGGTGGAGTTCTGCTCCGGGTCCAGCACTTCCAACAGCGCCGAAGCCGGGTCGCCGCGGAAATCCGAGGCCATCTTGTCCACTTCATCGAGCAGAAAGACGGGGTTCTTGGTTCCGGCCCGCTTCATGTGCTGGATGATCTGTCCTGGCAGTGCGCCGATGTAAGTGCGGCGATGGCCGCGAATCTCCGCCTCGTCGCGTATTCCGCCCAGGGAAAGCCGCACGAACTTGCGGCCGGTGGCTTTCGCAATCGACATGCCCAGCGAGGTCTTGCCCACGCCCGGAGGTCCGGCAAAACAGAGAATTGATCCTTTTGGATTCTTGACGAGCTGGCGGACGGCCAAAAACTCCAGAATGCGCTCTTTAACTTTTTCCAGGCCGTAGTGGTCCGTGTTGAGCACCTTTTCGGCGTAGTCGATGGAGCGGGTTTCCTTGGAGCGCTTCTTCCACGGCACAGCCAGCAGCCAATCAATGTAGTTGCGGCTGACGGTGGATTCGGCCGACATGGGCGGCATCGCTTCGAGCTTCTTGAGTTCCTGAATGGCTTTGTCGAGCACGTCCTTGGGCATTCCGGCAACTTCAATCTTCTTGCGCAGCTCGTCGAACTCGCTCTTTTCGCCGTGGCCCAACTCTTTTTGAATGGCCTTGATCTTCTCGTTGAGGTAGTACTCTTTTTGCGCCCTCTCCATCTGCCGCTTCACCCGCGACTGAATGTTGCGGTCGATGTCGAGCTTTTCGATCTCGATGTCCAGCACGTCGGCGATGCGCGCCAGGCGCGTAGCAGGATCGAAGATGGCCAGCAGGTCCTGTTTCTCCTCGACGCCGAGTTGCAGGTTGGCGGCGATGGTGTCACTCAGCTTGGCCGGTTCGTCCATACGCACCGCGGCGATGATGGTCTCGTAGTTGAGCGACTGCTGAAGCTTGACATACTGTTCGAAGAGGCCGGTCACGCGCGTCATGAGCTGCTCGACAGCCGGGGTCATCTCAAACTGGCTCTTGCCCACGCGCACGGTGGCCACAAAAAAGCCGTCGCGATCGTTCACCTCGGTGGACTTGGCGCGTTCCACGCCCTCGACCAGCACCTTGATATTCCCGTCGGGCATCTTGACGCTCTGCACGATATTGCAAATCGACCCAACCTGGTAAATCTCCTCGCCCTTGGGTTCGTCGACCGTGGCATCATGCTGGGTGGCGAGAAAGATCTTGCGGTCGCCGCCAAGCGCCTCTTCGAGGGCGCGCACGCTGGATTCGCGGCCCACCACGAAGGGCGTCATCATATAAGGAAAGATCACCATGTCCCGAATGGGCATCATGGGCAACTTGCGGGACTCGGTCTTTGCGGTCATCGGGACACCTTAAGTAATAGACGCGCTAGGACAGCTTCCGACGCGGAGCCGGCTGAACGGGTCAATTGGATTGTACCGCGGAATGAGAAGGCAGTGAGATTTGAGGGACGCTTTCCAGGCCTGAAGATTGCCGCCTGCATCATCCCGCATTCAACAAATCCACGGTCGAATCAATTGCTGTTCAGGCCGGTAAAAGAGTCGAGCGCCAAAATGGAAAGGCTGCTTCAAAAGATAAAAAATAAAAACCGAGCAATCAGCCAGAGGAAGCCGCGCCACCTTTGCCCTTCGCCTTCATGGCTTTCCAGTCCCATTGACGATGCTGGCAAGAGGCGCTCCCAGTCGCGTCTCCACGGCGAGGGCGACAGCCTTTGCCGTGGCCATGCGGCTTTGAACGGTGCGGAGCGCGAGCGGGTTATCTCTGAACCGGGTCAGAGCGGGCTGAAAGTACTGGTTGATCGTAAACAGCTTTTCGCCGCGAACCAATTTGTCAGCAAGATAGACGATCGCGCTTTCGTTGAGGCGGCCAGCCGTATAGTCCAGCTCTGTGTGCCAGCCGACAACCGTTGCGACCCGCGGAAAATCCATGGAGCGCAGGATGTCCGCGCCAGCGCCGGCATGGCTTGGCTTACCCTTGGCCAGATCGTGAAGCAGCGCCCCGGCCAGGACCAATTCCAGGTTCAGCGATAAGCCACTGCGCACCAGCGCAAGAGCAATACGCTGCGCCACATCAGCCACCACCCGCACGTGGCGGATAATTGCCGGCTCGACGGATTGCCCAGCAAGAATTGCTTCGCACTCGGCGCGGGTGGGGATCTGGCGGCCGGCGGCCAGGTCGTTGGCGGCCAAGCGGCTCTTGCCGGCATCAGACGGAATGGATTCGTTTGTTGAACTCATACTTGTTCTCCGGCAGGATCTTCTTCAACTTGTCCAAGCTCTCCATCACGATAGTAGGACAACGCGCCACCGGTTCCCAGATCGTCCCCGACGATCTCTGAGCAACGGAATCATTTGGTTCAATTGATTGGGTTGTGGATTTGCGCGACCCCTCTGCCTTATCCGTCTTTTTTGACGGCTCAAGAATCTGAAGCCTAAAAGCGCGTTACGTTTGCGCAAAGTGGTTCCTTTTGTACAGTTTTCCAGCGGCCCGGAAGAACACCCTGTAGAGGAAGCAGTGCGCCGTTTCGAGCTCGACCGCGCCGGTTTCCAATGCGCTGGAACCCGTCGCCGGAACCCCAGTGTGGCGATTCAGGCCCGCCAGCGTCCTTCTTCCCAAGAGGTGGCCTATGAACGCCCTGTTGATCTACCCGGAATTCCCCGATACCTTTTGGAGCTTCAAACATGCGCTCAAATTCCTGGGCAAGCGGGCAGCGCAGCCTCCGCTGGGGTTGATGACAGTGGCAGCGCTATTGCCAAAGACCTGGAAAAAGCGGCTGGTGGACACCAACGTCGAGCGGCTCCGCGACCGCGACCTGGCCTGGGCGGATGTGGTGATGCTGAGCGCGATGCACATCCAGCGCGACTCGCTGGCGGCCATCGTCGAGCGGTGCCGCGCTCGCGGTTTGCGGACCGTGGTGGGCGGGCCCATTGCCAGCAGCCTGTCTCCGGCCGAACTCAAGACGGACCATGTGGTTATCGGCGAAGCCGAGAGCCTGATTGCCGATCTGGCGCGGGACCTGGAGCAAGGAAAAGCCAAGCCCATCTATCAGGCCGCTGAAAGGCCGGAGATGAAGACCAGCCCATTGCCCGACCTGAGCCTCATCAAGATGAATCGATACTCGACCATGGCCGTGCAATACTCGCGCGGCTGCCCTTTCAACTGCGAATTTTGTGACATCATCGAAATCTACGGACGGCGGCCGCGCACCAAGGCCGTGGCGCAGGTGTTGGCAGAGCTGGACCAATTGCGCGCGGCGGGCTGGCGCGAAGCGGTATTTATCGTTGACGATAACTTCATTGGCAACAAGGCGCGCGCCAAGGAGTTATGCGTGGCGCTGGCCGAATGGCGCAACCAATACAAAATCAGCTTCGACTTCAATACCGAGGCTTCGCTGAACCTGGCCGACGATCCGGAGTTGATGCAACTGATGAAGGACGCCGGCTTTGTCTCAGTCTTTCTGGGCATCGAGACTCCCGACGAATCGGGTCTGATCGCCTGCAACAAGCTGCAAAACACGCGACGCAGCCTGCTGGACAGCGTGGCCCTCATCCAGAGTTATGGTATGCAGGTGATGGGCGGCTTCATCCTGGGCTTTGATACCGACCGCGAAGACATCTTCGACCGCATGGTCGAGTTTATCCAGAAAAGCGGCATTCCCATTGCCATGGTCGGCCTGCTGCAAGCCATGCCCGGAACCCAGTTGTTCCGGCGGTTGCGGAACGAAGGCCGGATTCTGGATGAAGGCCACGGCGACAATACGGACGACAAGCTGAACTTTCTTCCGAACATGGACGCTACAAGGCTGGTGGAGGGTTATCGCTCGGTGCTGAAGCGGATTTACTCCTGCGATGCCTACTATGAGCGCGTCCGGCTCTACCTGAGCCGCACCTACCCGCGGAACAGCAAGCAGAAGACCAGGCAGCAGTGGCTGACCGTGGGCAATGCGCGCGCTTTTGTCACCTCGCTTGTCCGCCAGGGAGTCTTCGGCCGGCAGCGCTGGAGTTACTGGAAATTCTTGCTGACCGTGGCCACGCGTTATCGCCATTGCGTCGGCGCGGCCATGACTCTGGCGGTGATGGGTTATCACTTCCAGGTGATGACCAGAAGATTATCCGATAACGCCGGCTCGCCTGTCGCATCGCAAGCGATGTAAAAGTGCCTGTCCACCAATACAGGCGGACAGGCACGATGAATTCCCAAATATGACTCCAACCCGATCGTCTGGAGACACAAAAGAGCAGAGACAAGGGCAATTACAGTTTCCTATCGCCCCACTCTGGATGGCGGATTTGTTTTCCAGATAGCTCCTAGAACTCCACGCCGGGCCGTGCTCAAACGCCGGGTCACGATAAACTGCGAATGAGGAAGCAATTTTGAGTGATACGGATCCAGTTGCGCGCGTGGACGTGGTCGAGGCCGCCAGCGAAGTGGAGTTGGGCGTGACCTCCGGCGTCTCCCATGCGTGGAGAGCGCTGCGCCATCGCAACTTCCGGCTTTTCTTTGGCGGGCAAAGCATCTCGATGATCGGCACGTGGATGACGCGCGTGGCCACCGGCTGGCTGGTCTACCGGCTGACGGGCTCGGCTCTGCTGCTGGGCACGGTCAGCTTTGCGGGGCAGATTCCCACCTTTTTTCTGGCGCCCTTTGCCGGCGTATGGGTGGACCGGCTCGACCGCCGGCAGGTGCTGGTGTGGACCCAGACCCTGTCGATGGTCCAGTCGCTGGCGCTGGCCGCGTTGACGCTTTCTGGCCGGATTACGATTCCCTGGCTGCTGGCGCTGAGCGCGATGCAGGGCATGATCAACGCCTTCGATATGCCGGGCCGCCAATCCTTTATGGTGAAGATGGTGGACGACCGGCGCGACCTGCAGAATGCCATCGCCATCAATTCGTCGATGGTGAACCTGGCGAGGCTGATCGGCCCGTCGCTGGCCGGTATGCTGATCGCGGTCTCCAGCGAGGGCTGGTGCTTTCTGATCGACGGCATCAGCTACCTGGCGGTGATTGCGTCGCTGCTGGCGATGCGTTTGCATACGCCCGTAATCAAGCGGCTGGCCACCTCGACGTTCACCGAGTTAAAGGCCGGCTGGACCTATGTCTC
>Ga0255355_1000994_pt1 | contig 14367 bp, 8 predicted proteins | sample HBST75metaG_FD_189943 | JGI IMG/M metagenome (GOLD analysis project Ga0255355, IMG submission 189943) | Peat soil microbial communities from Stordalen Mire, Sweden - H.B.S.T75 | ecosystem: Environmental > Terrestrial > Soil > Wetlands > Peat | place: Sweden: Norrbotten County, Stordalen Mire...
ATAAGGGCGCTTGTGGCCAATCTTGGCCGATTCTTCGCCCTTGTAGCGTCCCCGTCGTCTAGCCCGGCCTAGGACACCGCCCTTTCACGGCGATAACATGGGTTCAAATCCCATCGGGGACGCCAATTTAATCAGCAACTTAGAAGAAATCGAACCAATTCCCGAGGGTTCGAAAGGGTTCGATAAGAAAAGCTCGATTTCACTCCTCATCTTCCTCTGCCTCCCTCGGTCCCATAATTTGCCGTACTACGCGGCTCTGCGCCGTCCGCTTCACCTCTGTCACGGCCTGCGTGTACACATCCATCGTTACCTTGAAGTTGGCATGGCGAAGAAGTTCCTGGATCGTCTTCACGTCTTCCCCGTTTGCTTTCATCAGAGTTCCAAAGGTGTGGCGCAGCGTGTGCCAGCCCACCGGCTCGGTGATCCCGATGGCTTTCAGCGCCGGCTTCAGGTACACGCGGTAAAGCGAACTCGGCCAGTACGGCTGCTGGCCCTTGCGATGGGGACTGGCAAAGAGCCAATCCTCGGGTTGGTTATAGGCGCACCGAAGCCGCCACGCCCAGAGCACTTCCGCGATTTCTGCATCCATCGGAACCGGCTTTCTCGATGCTTCAGTTTTGCATCGCTCGATCCTCTGTTTGACCACATCGCGGCTGACACAGATTTCAAGTTTCTCGAAATCGACATCGGACCACTTGAGGCCGAGCAGTTCTCCAACGCGCAAACCTGTGACCGCTCCCAAAAGCACTGCGGTCCTGGCCGGGTCTACGAGGTTCGCCAGAAAATCCTTGAGTTGATCTGGTGTGAGAACTGTCGGAATCCGCGAGCGCTTGGCGCTCTGACGCACGTGCGTGATGGGGTTAGAGGTTGTCCACTCCCACCGTTGCGCGTGACTGTAAAGAGCGCTCATGATGTTCCTGATCTTCGCCTTCGATCCCCGCGACATCGGCAACGACTTCAGCCACTCCTCAACGTGGATGGGCTTCACATCCGTCAGCCTATACGAGCGCCAGCGAGGAAGAATCCATTTGCGCAGATAGCCTGCATACGTTAACTGCGTCGAGAAGGACTTCCGTGTCTCATCTTCCCCAGCCTCACTGCCCAGGGGCCGTGTGCCCTGAACAATATCTGGCAATTCATGCTGCCGGTAGTGCTCAACCAACGTTTCAATGCTGATAGCCTGCAACATCTGTCGCGGGGTTTGTTCGTTGATTTCCAATCGCAGCGCGTCTGCCGCTTTCTGCGCCTCGGCTTCGGTCTTGTACTCGTTGACCGAACCAATCACTGCCTTGCGGTAGCATTTGGTACCGTCGATTTGCACCTCATACCAGCGAAAGATCCAAACCGATTCGCCGGACTTGCGTTTGACTCGCTGCAAACTTCCTTTTTGATGTCGTGCACGCCTCATATTTCTCTCCCTTCTGATGGCGAGCACGGTTGGCCTACATACAGCGTAGATCAGGCAGGCGTGCACAACCAGAAGATTCTTTGTGAAAAAGTTGGCGCATTCAGCTTGCAAGTTCCTTTGCAATCCAATCCTCAAGCGTTGAGTAGCGGAATCGCCATAACTTGCCCACATGAATGCCGCGAATCAGGCCGCATCGTGCGTATCTCTGGAGAGTTTTTGGATGAATGCCGATGAGTGCCGCCGCCTCCTCGCTGTCGATCAGGCGTTCAGGAATAACAGAAATCGGAGGACGCTTTGGCGGGTTTGAAGGCATCTCTTGGGGGGTGGGTACCGGATTCATAGTTTAACCTCCTGTTGTTACTCGGAGCGCCAAGTATCCTTGTGCGCTCTCTTTCGTTACCCTGCTTCAATCGATGTCGTTTTGTCCAATAACTTTTTGGAAGTAGGTTATAACTTTTTGGATTTGGCGACGGCTGGCGTGACTGTTTCAACCCTCACCGGCCAAAGGTATTGCCGAAAAGGTTACACGTGCAACATATCGCAATTTCTGTATTGACACTGCAAAAAGTATCATTTACGTTGTGTTAATCGGGAGACGGGGGGGGAGGCTCGGCCAGCATGACTGAAGACTGTGTTGTTTATGTTGCCTGTATGAGACACAGCAATGGGTTCATGCGGAGGTGTTTAAGCAGTGACTTCCCATCTGAAGATTCGCGATCTCGAATTGGTAGTGGCCCTCTGCGAAGAGGGCACATTCACCAAAGCCGCAAAGCGTGTAGGAATAACCGAGCCAGCTCTGAGTAAGCGACTATTAGTGATTGAAAGAACGGTGCAGGCACGGCTTTTCGAGAGAAACCACAATTGTGTAACCATTACTGAAGCGGGCCGCCACTTCGTGGAGCACGCCAGGGAATGTATTCACTCTCTCCATTGCGCCGTGCATGAAGCGCACGAAGCCAAGCGCGGCGAGCACCACACGCTGAGAATCGGTGCATCGGCCTACTTGCCGGCAAACCTCATCAAGTTACTGCACACGGGTGAGTTGCGCCTCTACCATGACCTTGCAATTGAGGTCGTCTCCGAGTACTCAGCCGAATTGCTGGCTCAACTTCAGCGTCGTCAGATTGATCTCGCGCTTGTGACCTCACCACCACCATCGGCGGTGATTACCACGCTTCTTATTGCAACAAATCCATTTATGATCGCATTCCGCGAAGGGCATCCGCTCGCGGCGAAGAAGTCGGTTACATTGGCCGAGATTGTTGAGTATCCATGGATATTCTTTAGCCGCAATGTTCATCCGCCGTTGCACGACCAGATACTGCATCGTGTGGAAGCTGAGCATGGGCGTCCGCCAAATGTCATTCATCATGTTAGTCAAGTGGATCAAGTTCCGGCCCTGTTAGTGGATGACAAACTCCTCGTTTGGCTTTATCCGCACGGTGCCCAGAAAGCCGTCGATCTCGGGTTGAGGTCTATTCCGCTGGAGGATAAACATCTTCATCTCGAAACGCATCTGGCCACGCTGGCCAATAACAAATCGCAACTTGTCAGCGAGTATGTACGGAATTTTGTGAAACGTTTTCAGGCGCACCAACTACCGGAACAGTTGTTGTTGCCGATTGCATGAGCAGCGACAGCTCACCGCGGCGGAAAGCTGATCTTTCTCCGCAAACGGCGGAGGGTTGGACCTTCAGCCTGTCGACTAACAGCACGCTTATGAAGCTCTGAGTACGTGTGTTTTCAATGACGTACTGAGGACACCAAAGGACGTTTTGGAGCCCTTATGGCAAAACCGCTTATGGAACCTTGGTCGTGGACAGAACGGTCGAGCACTTACAATTCACACTGCTGTATAAGGGGTCTATTATCAGCGTGATGCACTGACACGCGATTGCAAGGTCGGCGAACAATTCGGTGAGAATTCCGGCGAGGTGTAACAATCAGCGGATTACAGGCGTCGTTGTGGTCGAGGTTGATTGCTATGGCCGTGTTCACTGCCTTTTTCCAACGCCTTGGTTCTTTCGCGGTCTGTTGAGGAAAAAGAATTGGTCAAAATCAGAACTTCTCATGAGGCAGCGGCAAGAGAACTCGAAGCTCAGCGTCCCGTAACGGAAACGCGCGGCAAAGAAGCAAACGGGAGAAAGCGGAAGGGCTGGAAGGGCGAGATTATCCGCGTCTTCGAAGAAGCCTCTGGCGATCTGAAGGGCACGACGGACCGCGAAATCCTGGCGGAGATCAAGCTGTATCGGACGCAACGAAAGAAGTAACCGGAGATCAGCGACATTGCTCTTTTCCCCCAAAAGGCGGGAGACTGAGAAGATTTGTCCAGGTACAGATAAACCTGCATAATCGGATAATCGACCACATCATGGGTGATTATCATCCATTGAGCTGTAGGCATTTGTGTATTTTTTTGCATATACGGCCAGATTCTTATTATATTTCACAACGTGAAATGATTTAGTACATTACATGGACAGAATTGAACCGCACTGGTTTGCCCGCAATCTCCAATCCTCCCTTCGAGTCTTGCCTTTCACTGTGCTGACGGGAGCACGGCAGGCCGGCAAAACCACGCTAGAAAAAACGAGAGTGGAAGCGTGTTAGTTCCGTTTCGTCTGCCATTGCAAGGCTATGAGGAAACCTTCGCAACACCTATCCTTCGCTCGCTGAGCAATGGCGTCGATCATGCACACAGTAGCGAAACTGAGGTTTGCCAACAGTGAATACCAGAGCATCATATTGATGTTCGAACCCATTGATAGTGGTAAATCTGGACTAGCGCAGCAAATTTCCTTTGGTCGGGAACGGACTTTTATCACTCGTGTTGCCTACAGACGTACTGCAGCTCTCTCTCTAGCATTTGCGGATTGCGGCAAACGTGGAGGTACCACGTGCCGAGCTTTCCCCAGTTGTTGACGGCAGAAATCCACCGTTGCGCTGAGTCATGCTTAGCGTTATCTTGGTTGTCTTCCTGGCCCTTTATCTCCAGAAGTAGGGTCACGCCGTTTGTCATTCTCACGAGATAGTCGGGGATATAGTTATGCTCTACCCCGAAGTATTCGTATGGAATAAGCAAATCGAGATGGTCGTTCTTTGCATAAAATAGAACGATTCCGTGTTTTGCAGCCATTTCAATGCGGAAAGCTGCGCTCTGCTCCCATTGCTGGGTGTCCGCAACAACCTGATTAATGTGGCTCATTGCCGTAGCGAAGCACGGTTTCGTGGTCTTGAATTCGACATCCGCAGTTGATCCGATCGGCTTGTAGCGGTTGAGAATGGGCATCAACGGCATCTCGCCGCTTTCGTCATCCGGTTCGATCCGCGCCAGCAGCCGCTCAACGATCCGCCGCACATAGATTTCCAAGCCAAGTTCAGAGGGGTTTTCGTTCTGGAAATTGACCTTGGTCCGGACATATTCATCGACGACCGAGAACACCTGCGGGAAAAGTTGATGTTTGGACTGCAAGCGGAAGACGCGGGCCTTCCTGTCGCTGCCCTGATGCGAGGCGTCCGAGAGCAACTCAACGATGATCCTGGCAAGGTTGAACTTGATTGTTTCAATGTGGTTCTGCTCGTAGTACGTGTGCCGGTCCTGCTCGATCAGGGGCAATACGAGCGAGCCAGAAGCCGCGTGGCCCTCCTTGTACCCGACAGTCGCAGTCAGAAACGTAGCGGTGGGCTCCCTGTGCGGCTCAACAACCAACTCCTGCATGGAGGCCACATCGCACTTAATCAGATTCTTCCGCAGCGCAAACGCGTACCCTTCAACAACCGGGAATTGAAGTTCCATAGCTTTGCGTTCGGGTAGAGCCATTACGTGCTGCTTGGGCTTGTCTTCCGTTGCGCTGGCTGTAACTTCTCTTCCCTTGAACGGGATCACGGAAAACGGAATTCCGTACACATCCACGTACTCTTCCGTCAGAAGCTCTTTCCCCTCTTCGTTCTTGGTTGGTGTGTAGTCCATGCGGCGCAGCCCACGCCCAACCACCTGCTCGCAGAGTAGCTGGCTGCCAAAAGCGCGAATGCCAAGGATGTGGGTTACGTTGTTTGCGTCCCACCCCTCGGTCAACATCCCGACAGACACAACGCACCGTACGTGCTCGCCCGGTTGCCCAGGCTTACCGACCGTGGCAACGACCTGGCGTAGCTCTTCGGCAAAGTCCTTCTTGCCCTTCTTGGAATCGCCGCTTTCGGCCTCGGCCAGCAACTTCGTGTCGATACGTATCGTATGCTTTCGGTTTTCTGTGTTGGCTAATTCCGGCCGGATCGCGCTTGGTCCATAGCGGGTAATCCACTTTGCCTTAGGCTTCCTGCCCTTGGCCGGTGTCTCCTCCTCGTCCTCGTCCTCAATGTCGGCCTGCGTGACTACTTCCACCTGGGTTTCGCCGCTGATTTTCTGATAGACCAATTCAGCAATATCCGTGTTGTCGCAAACGACAATCATCACTGGCGGCACATGCTCCTGGCCGGGTGTGGCGCTCTCAACATATTCGAAGCGCTCCTTCCACTGGCCAGCCAGCTGCTGCAAAGCGCCTTCAGCCTCGCGGTAAACGACAGCGGGCTTCGGTTTATGAGCCTTGCCCGGCAGAAAATCCGCCGGTTGCAAGCTACCCCTAATCGTCTCCCACAGCTTGAAATACTTCGGATCTGGAAGTCCTGTCACGTCCATCACGGGCATTCGGGGAATCTTGACGATCCCGCTCTCGATGGCATCCACAAGGCCGAAGTCACTCACCAGCCATGGGAATGGGCGCCCTTCCGGGTGGCCGCTGCCGCTTATGTAAAACGGCGTGGCCGACATATCAACGCACAGCGCGATCCCTCGTGCTTTCGGCCCTTGCGGATTCGAGTTATTTAACTTGTCCAGTCCCTCTACCCAGACCGTCGCTTCTTTCGCCTCATCCTCAAGATCATCGCCGCTGCCATTTTGCTGCTCATCGCCATTGTCATTGGGCAATGGACGCCAGCAGTGGTGCCCCTCGTCGTTCAAAACCATGATCGGCATACGCGCGTAAAGATCGTCCCCAAGAATGTGCCTCGCGAAGGTCTCCGGCGTGTCGGGTCCCTTGTTCACGACGGCATAGGTCTTGCCGCCTTCCTCATGTTCCGACTGCGGGTTGAAAAGATGCCAGTTCGTTACCAGCACTTTTCCCTTCTGCATTAGTGGCCGGTACTTTACCGGAACGATGTCGAACTCGGCGTAGTAGTTCTTCGCATCCTCCGGCCGGAGCACCTGCAAGCGTTCCTTCACAGTCAGGTTTGGGCAAACCACCAGCACGGCGTTGGGAAACTCCGTGCTGGTGGGGTTCACACCACGGTTGCAAAACGCCCAGGAGATTAGCATCGCCATCACGACCGTTTTTCCCGAGCCTGTCGCCATCTTGCAGCCAAGCCGTTGCAGTGGCAGGATGTTCGAGTCCGGTGACGGGTCTACCAGCGTCGGAAAGTAGTCGGTTGCAGTTTGATAGAAACCGGGTCGCTCCCCTTTGAGAAGCCGCTGAATGTCCTCGTCGGTGACAGCGAAGTCCTTGAACTGCGTTCTGCTCGTGCGCCCTGGAATCCGAATCTCAGCCAGGTAAATGATCGTTTCAACGGCCTCTAGTTGACAGAAGAACAATCTGCGCCCCCGGTCCTTGCTGGCCCAATGCCTCAGCAGGTCCTTGGTGACATTCGATGCGCCACGATACTTGGCCTCCCGCCAACGATCCACGTCCTTCCTGAGCGCATTCACCAGCTCAAGATCGTCGCGCTCCTCTTCAACGAACAACTTGCCCTGAGCACTGCCCACTTTGTCGGTTTTGTACCAATAGCCGGCCTCGCGCCGGCCTGGCTGTTCCCTGGGCTCGCCTGTCTTGGTGTCGTAGAGCCAGTGCGCGTCCGGCATCTCGTAGGGGCTGCATAGAATAGGCCGTTTTACTGGCTGGATTGGAAGCTGTGCGGTTTTATCAGCCACGGTGATCCTCCAGCTTGTGAATCCGCATCACTTCGTTACCGCGCGGGTCAATAACCTCGACAGCGACACATTTGTGTTTGCCTAGCGGAAACGGCAGCGAATTTGTGCCACTGAGCGCTTCGAATCGCTCCGCGTCCACAACCCCATCCAACGCCTTGCTCAGCTTTTCCCATGCGCTCTTGTCAGGGAAGAATGCCTGTGTGATACAGAACGTGCGCCCATCGTAGTCGCCATCGATAAACCACGCTGCCACCTTGTCGGCTTTGGTTGGCGTCACCGTGTTATCGACGGGGTTATAAATGTCCACGCCCTCCATCGTGACCGTGTACTCGCCATCGGCATTCGGACCGTCAAGTTTGGTGCGTGGCTGGCCGAAGACGCTGAAGAGCTGGCTTCCCGGCTGTTCTTTCAACAAGCCGGCCATTCCCGGATTCACATCCGGGCGGATGTGCGCGGCGTGTACTTTCAGCTTCGGATACGAACCCTCGGCTATGACCGCCTGCGCTGTGCCATCAAAGCTGAAGCCTGCAAGCACAAGATGGTCATATCCGCGGCGGCTTGCCTGACGTATGGCTTCCTCGACCTGCATAGCAGTGATTGGTCCATATTGAGGCCCGAAGACAACACCGACGTTTGCTCTGCCCTCCGGATCGTTATCCGCTTCGCCATTTGCCCATCGGCCCTCGGCGTGAATCACGCTGCCATCCATCACCGGCTCCAGACGGTGGAACTTCATCACCTTGTTGTTTGGGAAGAGAACGCCGTCCATCTTGAGGTAGCGCATCATCTGGTCTAAATAGGCATCAACATTTTGCGCCTCCTGGTCGGCGAGGGTTTCAACCATGCGCATCTCGAAGGTCTCCATCTCATCGGGAGCGCCGTCAAACTCTCCCACGGTGATAACTTTCGCGTCACCCAAGGACATCTCTGGCGGTTGCACGGCCTCCACAGTAAACGGGCCGCTCACACGAACCACTCCCTTCACCACTTCCGGCTTATCTATTAATTCTTCCTGCTCGGCGTTTGCGGCTATGCAAGCGTTCACCTCGTCCATTTTGGTTCGCCACGCTTTCCGATACGCTGTTACCGCATCGGCGAGTGATTTTGGCCAATCGGCATCAGTGTCGAAAGGAACCTGCCAGTGTTCCCATCCTTTTCCGCTCTCCGGCAGTTCCCAGCGCCGGAGGTCGGCGTTTGTAATGGACTTACGCCCCTCGGTCTTTTGTTTATGCACCAGAGAAGCTTGCAGCTTGCTGCGAACGGCACCGGTAACCTGCTTCAATGCCTCATTGCAACTTGCAAGTAGCTCATCAAGCAACAACTGATGCTTGATGAAGATTGGGTCTAAATTCTCATTCTTTGCTATTCCCCCCAACTTGACGTGCGGCAGGGTTTCGCACTTAAACGTGCATGGCCCTTCTATCTGTTTGCTAGAATCTCTGAGCCACGCGCCGTTTTGGCTGCGGGCTGAATCTGCCGCAGTCACCGTTCGCATCTGAAACATATCGAATTTCGCCGTAAGTAGCCTTTGGCGTGTGAGCGCAATGGCGACCCTGCTCGTGTCAACGGTGATCCATCGTCTTCCCCACTGCTCAGAGATTGTTGCCGTCGTGCCGCCTCCACACGTTGGGTCTAAAACTAAATCGCCAGGATTCGTAGCCATAAGGATGCAACGGGACAACACTTTTGTAGGTGTGTGAACAACGTAGGCGTTGTCTCTATCCGCTGTTCCCATTGTGTCCGTCCACATATTGCTGATCGGAACCGCCGCATAATCATCAATGAACATCCTGTAATTGATGAATTCTCTCGTTGCAAATAGTCGCTCCGCTTTCGCCAAACGGTGCAGCCCAGGAATTGTCGTCTTCCAATGCTGGTTTGCCTTTGGCGGGATGGACTTTCCTTGAAAATCAAACGGAACCGGGTTAGTTGCAGCACCATCTGAAGTCACTGGGGCTCCGAGGAAAGCGCGGCCTCCGGCAGGGAGCGCGGCCACGCCCTCTTCGTCCAGGAAGCGAGAGATGGGCAGCACTGAGCCGTCTTCCATAAGCACGGACGAATATCGGTCTCCGGACCCCTCACCAAGCAACTTGTTATCAAATAGTGGGTTCAGCCGAATCTTGTCGGTATCCTTTGCATACCAGAGCAAGTAATCACATATTTGAGCAATGCGGTCAGATTCGAATCCCCCCGTCTTCTTAAACTGAATTATTGAAATGCAATTGCCTGCGCCAAACACCTCGTCCATCAGAGACCGGATGCGGTGGATGTTCTCGTCGCCTATTTGCACGAAAATACTTCCTGTGTCAGCAAGAAGTTCCTTCGATACGAGGAGACGGTCTCTTAGGTAACTGAGGTATGAGTGAATACCAAGGTTCCAAGTGTCGCGGTAGGCCTTCACCATTTCAGGCTCGCGGGTTAAGTCAGTTTCCTTGTCCTTGACCTCCCGATTGCCTATCACAGATTGAAAATTACTGCCGAATCGAATGCCGTAGGGAGGGTCCATGAAAACCATCTGGACTTTCCCCGCAAGATCTTCACGGCGCGAGAGCGAAGTCATCACCTGGAGGCTGTCGCCCAGAATCAACCGGTTGGTCCACGGAATCTCATGGCGGTAGAACTGCACAGCCTCGTGGTACGCCTGTTGGGGGTCGCCGAAAAGGGAGGGTTCGATGTCCTGGCGTGCCGCGACGCGGAGAATGGCCTGGGGACTCACCCGCTCATGGATGTGGAGCGCGACCGGGTCCACATCGAACCATCGCTTCTCACGCTTGCCGGCCCACTCCAGCCATGGTTCTTGGTTGCGAAGGGCCTCGGCAAGCTGCGTGGCCTCGGCAGGCGTCAACGTCTGGCGCTGAGCCTTTTGCAGCAGTTCCGGTAGCTTGTCGGCCTGGCCTGTGGAGTCAAAGCGCAGCGTCGGAGCCAGCCGCGGGCTGTACTCGTACCGAATCTTCGGCATGATGGGTACGGTACCCTCGGCGGCAATCTTCGCCGGCGGGTTGTTCTTCCGCGTTGCTTCGTCGTGCCGGTAATCGGTGACGTTTTCCAGCGTACCCTGAGACCCAACTGCTCGATTCTTTGCGCTTTTCTTCTTCCCAGCCATGTATAGCCCCGTTCAAAGTGCTTTTTTGCTTTAAGGGGCATTCTAAGACATTTACCTCACCTGACGGGAAACAGTCATCTATGTGTACCTGCTGACAACGCAGAGCCAGCAGCGATCAGGCTGCAAGGGTGCGTCAATCTTGTCTGTCTTGTGGTGAGTCGGATTGAGAGCAATTTCTAAGCGGGTTCGGCCCGCGCCTGCTTTGCTACCAAGTGGTGCGGTTTCCCGAGCAAAACTTCAGAGGGCAGGTACCGGCGCATTTCGCCGCATAGCGGACAACCTACTGTGATGGATTGGACCGGAAACTCCTTGACGCCGGTTGGCACATCCCGGCGGCACCGCTTACAGGTGACGACGAAAATCTTGCGTGCTGACGGACCTTGGAACATGGAATCAGGCTAGGCGAATATACGTCGAAAGTCAATCTAAAGGAATCTGTAAATGAAGAAAATTGTGAATGTTGTTGACAATATCCGTGAAGTTAATGCACAGTAGTTGTGAACGGAGGTCACAGAATGCCCGACCAAGACTTCATTGGACTCTACGAGATTTCAGCACTTGCCAAGGTTACCCCCTCCGCGGTGGCGAACTGGCGCAAGCGTTTCTCTGATTTTCCTTCACCCATCGCCGACCTAAAGTCGGGACCTGTCTTTCAGGGAGGCCTCATCAAGTCATGGTTGGCAAAGCGCGGAGGCAAGGAACTCCAGGTGGCTTCGCAGTATTACGACCAAATGGCGGCCAAGCGCGGAGACGATCCGGAGTTGATGGCAAAGGTGGAGGAGGCCGTAAGCCATTTGGGCGGCGCAAGCACCACGGCGCGCAGCCCTGGAATGCTGTTGGGGAAAATCCAGAGCGGGAAGACGCGGGCGTTTCTCGGGATTATCGCGCGCTGTTTTGACCGCGGCTTTAACGTGGCCATCATTTTGACGAAGAACAATGTTTCGCTGACTCAGCAAACACTGACCAGAGTCAAAGAGGATTTCAAGGAGCTGATCGCCACCGAGGAGGTTCTCGCGGATGACATCATGTGCCTGCCCAGCTTGGAAACGTATGAGCTAAACAAGAAGCTGATCCTGGTTGTCAAAAAAGAGGACGACAATCTGGACCGGTTACTAGAGGCATTTGAAAAGAAGTACCCAGAACTCCAGCAGAGAAAGATTCTGATCGTAGACGATGAGGCCGACTATGCCTCCGTCAGTGGCCAGAAAAAGGATGGTGTGGTTGGGGTCGGCAAGATTGCTAAGCAGATTGACCGTTTGCGGGAACTGGTGCCGGATTCGGACTTCCTGCAGGTAACCGCCACTCCGCAATCCCTCTATTTGCAGCCTGAAGAAGATCTACTGGTCAACGGAACGCCTCTATTCAAGCCAAAGCGCCCGAAGTTTACGGTGATTCTCCCAACCCACTCAAAGTACGTCGGCGGAGATTTCTACTTCGAACGAAGCGCTGACGAAAATTCACCCGCTTACTACTTCTACAGGGAAGTTCCCTTAGAGGAGCGGGAGGCATTAAAGAAGGAGGACCGCCGCCGGCTTAAGATCGAGAACGTATTGTCGGAGAACCGAGCGGAGGTGCTTCGGGATGCGACCGTGACATTTATCGCTGGCGGCGTGATCCGCCGCCTACAAGCGAAGTCTGTCGGCCAACAACCTGAGAAATACAGCTTCCTCTTTCACACAGAGCAGGCGCGTGAATCACACGCATGGCAGGAGCGGGTTGCCACAGCAATAAAAATGGCTTTGATCGAAGAGGCAACGGCAGACACTCCGCGTTTCAATGGACTGCTGCAGAGTGCCTATACAGACCTGCAAAGATCTTTGAAGCTGGAAGGTTCCTATTTGCCGAACTTTGAAACCGTAAAGGCCGCGGCCGTGAGCGCTCTTACCGGTGGCGAATTGATGATCACGAAGGTCAATTCCGACAAGGCGGTCAAAGAACTGCTAGCGGATGACGGACAACTCAAGCTGCGTACGCCGCTCAATATGTTCATCGGTGGGCAAATTCTGGACCGCGGTATCACAATCAACAATCTGATTGCCTTCTACTACGGTCGCAATCCAAAGAAATCCCAGCAGGACACAGTACTACAACACTCTCGAATGTATGGGGCTAGGTCTAAAGCCGATCTGGCCGTCACCCGATTTTATGCTCCGCAAAACGTGTACCAAATCATGCGCAAAATACATGAATTCGATACCGCGCTACGCGAAGCATTTGAATCAGGGGCGCATGATCGTGGTGTGTATTTCATACGACGCGATGCACAGAATAGGGTGATTCCGTGTTCGCCAAACAAATTGATGTTCTCGGAAGTGGTGAGTATCAGGCCGGGGCGTAGATTGCTGCCGACCGGCTTTCAAACGGTTGCCAAGTCCGTCGGTAAAAAGTACCTCCAGACCCTGGACAACCGGATTACAGCGGAGTTTGGGAATAGCGTCGAAAAGCCGCTTCTCATACCAGTGGAGAAGGCCATGGAATTGTTGGAGCTGGCCTACGCTAACCTCGAATTTGAAGAGTACGGAGACGACAGCCGGAAGGGACATCTGGCTGCACTGGAACATCTGTCTCGGACTTCAAATAATTCCGACCTTCGGGGTAACGTCTGGCTACTTACCGCCACGGACCGCAATACGCCTAGATATTTCTCCCACGGTCGCTTCTCTAACAACCCTGATACGAAGCAACAGGCCGATATCCTGGTTCCCAAAGTGGACGACATTCCAGCTTTGATGCTGCTCCGCCAGAACGGCGAAGAGACTCAGGGTTGGCGTGGCCTCCCATTTTGGTGGCCAGTGATTATGACGCCCAAGTCGGCTGTTACCTCAATCTTCGCCAACGATGAACCCTCGATTGCTTGAACTTGGGCTGGCAAGGTTTTACTCACCAATCGCCAAGTAAGACGAACGACGACGACCTTGGTTCCTTATAAACATTGGCTTTCATCATGCGTACTGCCGCCTTACTTGCCGACTACTGAGTAAGTGAGCGCGCTGTGTAACAGCACGCTCATGTCCGTCGGGCGGGCGAAAGATGGCCTCCCGCTGAAGCGGGAGCGCAAATGAGGGCGGGAAGACGGGCAACGAACATAAAAATGCGGAGCCTGTAAATTCAGGCTCCGCGCAGTCTTTCTGGTTATTGACGGTTACGCTGCTACTGCCTTCTTGACGACCCTGGCGGGCGGCTTGGGTGTGGCCTTCTTCGCGGTCTTGGCCTTGTCCTTCGCGGCGAAATCTTGTTTGATCTTGGCCGTAATTGCGGCCACGTCCACCTTATAGTAGTCGGCGGCATCACGCAGGACTTTGCCGGAATCGTTCGGCGAATGCGCCGCTTGCAGAATGACCACTTCAACCAACAGGCGTCCAAGTGTGCCCTCGTCGGACTTGCGAAGAAAGGACGCAAGCAACTTGGCCGGGGCGTCGGTAGTGCTGGTTGGTTTGCCGATGCCGTGCTGGCGCAAAACGATGGCCAGACGGCGCTCGTCCAAGACGGCGGCGAGACGTTCAACTACAAACAACAGATCACGCTTCATCAGGCGGACGGGAACCGCTTCGCCGATGGCTTTCAACACACGCAATCCTGTAATCTGCGCCATCGCCTCCTCGCGGCGGCGCTTCTCCTGTTCGGCCTTGATGACTGCATCGGCGGTTGTCCTCTGCTTGCGGGCGTGATGAATGGGGCAATCGGAATTCGAGCAGATGCGTCTCAATTCGCCTTTATCACTGCCTTCGGTAACGATGGCCTCGGTGGTGAACTTGCAGGTCTTGTACTCCGGCCAGTCGCGCTGCTTCGGGTTGGTTGGCTTCTCGCTGCGAATCTCGACATACTTGTTGCGCGGTACAGCGGCGCTGCCGTCCTTCTGCGGACCGTAGGCCGTGCTGATCTGAACCAACTTCGGTT
>Ga0255355_1001001_pt1 | contig 14309 bp, 9 predicted proteins | sample HBST75metaG_FD_189943 | JGI IMG/M metagenome (GOLD analysis project Ga0255355, IMG submission 189943) | Peat soil microbial communities from Stordalen Mire, Sweden - H.B.S.T75 | ecosystem: Environmental > Terrestrial > Soil > Wetlands > Peat | place: Sweden: Norrbotten County, Stordalen Mire...
GGTGGATGGGCTGGCCGCGGCGGATTGCGCGGGCTGGGACTTCTGGCCGGCGGGAGGCGTTGCAGGCGTCCCGGGGCTGGAGATGCCGGCGGCCTGGTTGCGCGCAACGACCTTGCCGCTGTTCAAAGCGTGGGCCTTCAACCTGTGGCCGAACCAGATGGCGCCAAAGATGACCACGACGACAAGTATCAGGACCCAGAAGATCTGCTTCATACCCTCTCCTTGCACCGGGAGACGGAGCGGCCCCGGCGCATGGCTCTGCTGCTCTATTCTGAAGCCACGGCGATAGTCACGTCGAGGCAAAATCGGCTGGGGGTGCGAATTGCGAACCTCGGTTGATTCCCCGTAAACCCACCCATCGCACAGAACGCGATGGATGGGGCACCCGTAAACCCACCCATTCCGCAGAGGACGCGGAATGGATGGGGCACCCGTAAGCACGACAAGACAAATGCGGGGGTCCTTCGACTGCGCGACTCACGATGAAGCTGTGAGTCACTCCGCACAGGATGACGGCAGGAACAAAGTCCGGCACCCGGCGGGCGTATCATCGTAGAGTGCCGAAATACTCCATTGTTGTTCCGTTCCACAACGAAGAAGAGAACGTGACCACGCTCTACGACCGGGTGAAGCTGGTGATGGAGCATGTGGGCGAGAGCTTTGAGATGGTGTTTGTGGACGATGGCTCGAACGACCGGACGTACCGGTTGCTGGAAGAGATTGCGGCGGTCGATAGCCGGGTTCTGGTGATCAAGCTGCGGCGGAACTTCGGGCAGACGTCGGCTCTGGCGGCGGGGTTCGACCACGCGCAGGGCGAGATGCTGATCTCCATGGACGGCGACCTGCAACACGCACCGGAGGAGATTCCCAACTTTCTGGCCAAGCTGGAAGAGGGGTACGACGTGGTGAGCGGATGGCGGACGCAGCGTGCGGACAACCTGCTGCTGCGGCGGATTCCGTCGCACTGCGCCAACTGGATCATGGCGCGCATCAGCGGGGTGAGAATCCACGACTTCGGGACGACGTTCAAGGCATACCGGCGCGAGGTGATCCACAACATTCCGCTGTACGGCGAGATGCACCGCTTCATTCCGGCGCTGGCGAGCTGGTACGGGGCGAGCATCTGCGAGGTGCCGATCACTAACCCGCGGCGGCAGCACGGCGAGAGCCACTACGGGCTGTCGCGCACGGTGGGGGTCTTCTTCGACCTGCTGACGATCCGTTTTCTGTTGCGCTATATGACGCGGCCACTGCATTTCTTCGGGTCGATTGGGGCAGTCGCGATGCTGGCGGGCAGCGGACTGGCCGCGTGGTTGCTGGCGCTCAAAGTTCTGACCGGGCACAGCGTGATGATGGCGCATGGGCCGATCTTCGTGATTGCGGGCGTGCTGATCCTGGCGGGGGTACAGATGCTGGGGATCGGACTGCTGGGGGAGCTTGAGGTGCGGCACTTCCACACGTCGAGCCAACGCGCTCCGTATGCCGTGGACCGGATTGTGCGGCTGAGCCCGAGCGAAGAGAACCAGTTGCGGTAGGGCGCGGTTTTTCTGAAGAGGGTTTGCGGGAGCAAAAGACAAATACGGGGATTCTTCGCTTCGCTCAGAATGACAACTCTTGAGGGGCTTCGCTCAGAATGACAACTCTTGAGGGGCTGCGCTCAGAATGACAATTTATTACCCTGTAACCGTACTATTCTGTTAATCATGCTGCTAAAGGAACTGCGCACGGCGGTGCTGGACGCCAACCTGGAGTTGGTGAAGCGAGGGCTTGTCCTCTACACGTTTGGCAATGCGTCGGGGGTGGACCGCGGCGAGGGGCTGGTGGTGATCAAGCCGTCGGGCGTGGACTACGACGAGTTGCGGCCGGAGCACATGGTGGTGACCGACCTCGACGGCAAGGTGGTGGAGGGGACGCTGAAGCCGTCGTCGGACCTGGAGACGCACACGCTGCTGTACCGCGAGTTCCCGGCGATTGGCGGGGTGGTGCATACACACTCGGAGTTTGCGACGAGCTTTGCGCAGGCGGGGATGGAGATTCCCGCGCTGGGGACGACCCATGCGGATTATTTTTACGGACCAGTCCCATGCACCGCGCCGCTCAGTGACGAGGCCATCGGCGGGAGATACGTTCACGAGACGGGGCTGGCGATTGTGCGGCGGTTTGCGGCGACGGCGGCGAGCAAGGACGGACCTGCCCGCACGGCGATCGACCCGCTGGCCGTTCCGGCGTGCCTGGTGGCGGGACACGGGCCGTTTACGTGGGGCAGGAACGCGCAGGATGCCGCGCACAACGCGGTGGTGCTGGAGTACATCGCGCGCATGGCGCATCGGACGTTGACGCTGAAGGCGGATGCGGATGGGGTGAGCCAGGCGCTGCTCGACCGGCACTACTTCAGGAAGCATGGGGCGGGCGCGAGCTACGGGCAGGCTGGGTGAGGGCGGTCGGAAGGCTGTTTCGCGGAGTAGCGTACCAGTTTGCCCGAAACATTCCCTCGGGGACTAAAGTCCCCCCTTCTTTCTGTTGAGCTTGCGGCGCGGCTGAAGCCGCGCCCCTTCAAAGCACTCCAGGCTGATCCATCCACTTCCGCTAGTCCGCGGGATTTTATGGTTTGTTTACGGGTTGATTGTGTAGAGTACTGAAGGCAGCAAAAATCACACAGATTGTGTCGCAGGATGCAGGGAGCCGTACGGAGCGCAAGGACGCTTTGCGTGAGGTCTCTGTGTGCAGGTTCTCTGCGGGGAAGCGGGAGCGACCATTCTGTGCGTTGGGCCGAGCTTAAAAACAGGGGATTGGGCGATGCGTTCGACGTGGCTGAAGGTGTCTCTGGCGGTGTTGGTTGGGGTGGTGGCGGGCTGTCCGTCGATGGTTGGAATGAAGGCACAGGCGCAGATGCCGGCGATGATGCTGGTGGCGCCGGATGTGCCGGGCGCGCCGGTGAGCGCGGAGTCGGAGCGCATTGCCCAGCTAGAGAAGCAGGTGGCGGCGCAGACGGCGGCCATCGCCACGGCGCAAACCTCGGGCGACAACGCGTGGATGCTGACCTCGGCGGCGCTGGTGTTGCTGATGACTGGGCCGGGACTGGCGCTGTTCTACGGCGGGTTAGTCCGCAAGAAGAACGTGCTGGGCACGATGATGCAGAGCTTCGCCATGATGGCTGTGGTGACGGTTCTGTGGGCGCTGGTGACTTACTCGCTGGCGTTTGGCAGCGGGAACGCGTTTATCGGCGGTCTGCACAATGTATTTCTGCGCGGGGTGGGCCTCGATCCGAGCCCGTACGCGCCCACCATTCCGCTGCAGACGTTCATGGTGTATCAGCTGATGTTCGCGATCATCACTCCGGCGCTGATTACAGGAGCGTTCGCCGAGCGGATGAAGTTCTCCGCGATGCTGGTCTTCATGGTGCTATGGACGGTTGTGGTGTATAGCCCGATGGCGCACATGGTGTGGGGCGTGGGCGGACTGCTGAACGCGGCGACGGGCAAGTTCCCGTGTCTCGACTTCGCGGGCGGGACCGTGGTGCATGTGACGTCGGGCGTTTCGGCGCTGATTACGGCGCTTTATCTGGGCAAACGGATTGGGTATCCAAAAGAAGCGATGCAGCCGCACTCCGTTGTGCTGAGCTTTATTGGGGCGTGCCTGCTGTGGGTGGGGTGGTTCGGGTTCAACGCGGGATCGGCGCTGGCGGCGGGAACGCTGGCGACCTCGGCGTTTGTGGCGACACACTTCGGCGCGGCTGCAGCGGCGTTGGGATGGAGCGCGGCGGAGTGGATTCGCAATGGCAAGCCTTCGTGCCTGGGGGCGATCTCGGGCGCGGTGGCGGGACTGGTGGCGATTACTCCGGCGTCGGGCTTCGTCTCGCCGATGGCGGCGATTGCCATCGGGCTGATCGCGGGCGCGTTCTGCTTCTTCATGGTGGTGAGGGTGAAGATATGGTTTGGCTATGACGATTCGCTGGATGCGTTCGGCGTGCATGGCGCGGGCGGAACGATTGGCGCGCTGCTGACCGGCGTGTTTGCCAGAAGCGCGATCAACCCGGTCTTCGGTGCGGGCAAGGCAACCGGGCTGCTGGAGGGCAACATGCACCAGATCCTGAACCAGGCGATGGGCGTAGGGATTGCCTGGGGACTGGCGATTGTGGGCACGCTTGCTATTCTGGTCCTGGTCGACAAGACGATTGGACTACGAGTGAGCGTGGAGCAGGAAGTGGAAGGTCTGGACCTCTCGCAACATGGGGAGGAAGGCTACGAATGGGCGCATTGATCTGGGCGCGCTGATTGGGGCGTAACGGCTGGCTGAGGCTGGGATTGTCGATCCGGCGCTGAAGGAAGGTCTGCACAAGTTTTCGAGATTCCCTCGGCGGCTAAAGCCGCATTGGAAATAGGCCGCTTGCGGCGGGACTAAAGTCCCGCCCTTTCAAAACGGGAACTTACGCAGAGATTTCTAAAACCGTGACGCTGGCTCCCACCCATTCCGCAGAGAACGCGGAATGGATGGGGTGCCCGAAACATTGCACATACGGACCGGACCAAACGAGGGGTGTACCTCCTGGGTTCAGGGGCACACCTCTTTCTTCGCCTGGGGGTAGCAGCCGTAACCGGGGGAGGCGTACTATGCTATAGCTTGCCTGAAGGCAGAGCGAGAGGATGAATTAAATGCAGAAGATCGAAGCAGTGATCCAGCCATCGAAGCTGGATGCAGTGAAGGACGCGCTGGTGGAGATTGGCGTGCAGGGAATGACGATTCTGGAGGCGCGCGGACATGGGCGGCAGAAGGGACACACGGAGTTCTATCGCGGGCGGGAGTATTCGGTGGACCTGCTGCCCAAGGTGAAGCTGGAGATGGTGGTGCCGGACGAGATGGTGGAGAAGGCGATCCAGACGATCCTGACGACGGCGCGCACGGGAACCATCGGCGACGGCAAGATCTTCGTCTCCAAGGTGGATGAGGCAATCCGCATTCGCAACGACGAGCGGGGCGAGATCGCGCTGTAGGGGTGGTTCGATTCGGTTTGCGGCGGGAAAGCCCCAGGTCTCAAGGTAGAGGCCTGGGGCTCCCGCTCCCACATCTCAAAATCGAAGTGTGGGGCACCCGGCGAAATGCGGGGATTCTTCGCTGCGCTCAGAATGACAACTTCAATAGGCTGCGCTCAGAATGACAACTTCAATAGGCTGCGCTCAGAATGACAAGCGAAGCGGCGCGTGAAGGGGCTGGCGTTTGCGCGGGCGGGGCGTGGCTGTATGCTGGTAGTTACTACCTATCCATACAGCTATGACAGAAGAGAAGACCACGGGCGAGGGGTTGTGCGAGCAGTACCAGCGGCGGATGCTGGAGATTCGCGGTGCGTTTGCCACCGGTGCGACGGGCGCGGAGACGGTGGCGGCGCGCTCGGCGGCGGTGGACGAACTGATTTTGGAGCTGTGGAAGCAGGCGGTGGTGGAGTCTCCGGTGCTGGGCCGCGGGATTGCCGTGCTGGCGGTGGGCGGATACGGGCGGAGGGAGCTGTTTCCCTACTCGGACGTGGACCTGCTGTACCTGCTGGATGGGAAGGTGTCGGAGGCGGAGATCAAGCAGCCGATCCGGCGGATCAGCCAGCAGCTTTGGGACTGCGGGCTTCGGCTGTCGCCGACCAGCCGGAAGCGCAGCGAGGCGGAGCGCTTCGACATGGAGAACGCGGAGTTCACCATCGCGCTGCTGGACCACAGGCTGCTGACGGGCGACGAGGCGGTGTACCGGCGGCTGGCGGATGTGGGTTTCCCAAAGATGCTGGAGCGGGAGAACAAGGCGCTGGCCGCCGGACTGGCGCAACTGACCAGTGAGCGTCATGCCAAGTATGGCGATACGCCGTTCCACCTGGAGCCGAGCATCAAGGACTGCCCCGGCGGTCTGCGGGACGTGCATGTGTGCGCGTGGCTCGCGCGGCTGGAGGATGTGGCGCGGGGAAGCGGCGCGGCGCAGGCGGACGGTGCGAACGGCGGGTTGGCGCGCGGCGGGTTGGCGCGCGACAGGGAGGAGTTTCGCCAGGCGGTGGGATTCCTGTTCACGGTGCGCTGTTTTCTGCACTACCGGCATGAGCGGGACGACAATACGCTGGACTGGCACAGCCAGGATGCGGCGGCGGCGATGGGGATCGGACTGGGTGCGCGGCGGCTGGAACAGTTGGCGAACCCGGCGGCGGAAGGTGTGGAGGCGGCGTACTGGATGCGGCTCTACTTCCGCCACGCGCGCAGCGTGGAGCGCTGCCTGAGCCAGATGCTGGAAGAGGCCGCGGGCAACAAGCCGCGCAAGGTGCGCTGGAGCGCATCGGCCAAGGCTGCGTTTGCCAAGGCGCGGCGCGGCGCGGAGCCTGCAACGGTGGGTTTCCGTGTGACGGGCGGACGAGCGGTGCTGGATGAAGCGGCCCAGGGGGCGGGCGATCCGGCCGAGGACCCGGATGTGGTGCTGCAACTGTTCACGGCGATGGCGCGGTCGGGCTGTGGGCTGGAACGCGGGAGCGAGCAGAGGATCTCGCAGGGGCTGCCGCTGCTGTCGGCGCAACTGGAAGAGGGGCCGTCGCTGTGGCGGCACATGCAGGAGATCCTGCTGGGGTATTTCGCGGGCAAGGCGCTGCGCATGATGCACACGCTGGGGATACTGGAGCTGCTTCTGCCGGAGTTCCATGGCATCGACGCTCTGGTGATCCGCGACGCGTATCACCGTTATACGGTGGATGAGCACACCCTGGTTGTGATCGACACGCTGCACGGGCTGGAGCAGGCGCAGACCGGGCCGATGAGCGTTTGGGCGGGACGGTTCGGCGGGATACTGCGCGACGTGCAGCATCCGGAGCTGATGTTCCTGGCGGCGCTGCTGCACGATACGGGCAAGGGACGCAGCAGCGACAACCACGCGCTGGAGAGCGCTCGGATGGCGGAGAACGTGGCCGGGCGGCTGGTGCTGGATACATACGAGAGCGAGCTGATGCTGGGGCTGATCCGCAACCATCTGGAGATGAGCGCCGCGCTGCGGCGGGATATTTTCGATTTGGATACGGTGCGGGCGTTCGCGGCGAAGGTGCAGACGCTGGAGGCGCTGCGCATGTTGACGCTGTTCACCTACGCGGACATTCAGGCGGTGCATCCGGACGCGCTGACGCCATGGAAGGCGGAGAACCTGTGGAGGCTGTATCTGGCCACGGCCAGCTATCTGGACCGCAGCGTGGACGACGAGCGCGTGGGAGTGCGCATCGGCAAAGAACTGGTGGACCGCGTGGTGGCGCTGCTGCCGGGCCGGCGCGCCGAGGTGGAGGCGTTTCTGGCGGGGTTCCCGGAGCGGTATCTGCGCACACGCACGCCGGAACAGGTGAGGCTGCACTTCGGGATGGCGGAACGGCTGGCGGACGATCCGGTGCAGATCGAGTTTCGCCATGCACCGGGGTCGAGCGGCATCACGCTGCTGGCGCGCGACCGCCCGCTGCTGTTCGCCGATATGGCGGGAGCGCTGGCGGCGTGGGGGATGAACATCGTAACGGCGGACGCGTTCGGCAATCTGCAGGGCGTGGTGGTGGACAACTTCCGGTTTACCGACACCTTCCGCACGCTGGAGATGAATCAGTCGGAGCACGCGACGTTCGTGGCCAGCATTCACGATGCGATGGCGGGCAAGATTGCAGTGGATAAGCTGCTGGCAGGGCGGCGGCGCGGGCGCAGAAAGCTGCCCAAGGTGGTGGTGGAGGCGAGGGTGGACTACGACGACGAGGTGTCGTCGCACAGCACGCTGCTACAGGTGGTAGCGCAGGACATTCCCGGGCTGCTGAGGGCGATCAGCCTTGCGCTGGCTGAGTGCCGGTGCAATATCGACGTGGCGCTGGTGGACACCGAGGGCGAGACGGCCATCGACGTCTTCTACATCACGCGCGACGGGGCGAAGCTCGATGCGGCCGAACAGAAGGAGCTGAAGCAGGCCCTGCTGGCGGCGATGAAGACGAACGCTGGATAGGTGCGGTGGTCAGTGATAAGCGATAAGTGGTAAGGGGTAAGCGCGGTGGGATGCAGGTGGTGTGCCCGGCCGCGGAGTGAGCTAGATTGCTCATGAATAAGGAATGGTCTGGCGGCGAATAAAAGCAATGGGCGGCAACCTTTTTATCGCATGAGGGCATCCCAACGGGAATAGCAGGCAATCTCTATTTTTTTAGAAGTTGCTGGCAGCAATTGCTGTGCCCCGGGCCGAAGGACGGCCAAGGGTCCATGCATCTGCGTTTCGTGCATCTATTGGCCCATTGTTTCGTGCGTATATTGGCCCATTGGTTTTTATTCGCCAAAAGAGAAACGATCGATATTGTGCACGCGATCTACGAGATTTTTATCTACATGTGCACTGGGCCATCCGGCCTAAGTCAGAATGATCGGCCAAATGGCCTAACTTGGAGGTACTTGGACTATGAACAAGATTGAGAAACTGACCCGTTTTCTGGTACGCGTTGTGCTGGCTGGAGCCTGCGTCATGCCACTGGCCACTTTGAGCCTTCCGGCCCAGAGCGCGCCGGCAGCAAAGACCAGCGGCGTGGTATATAACTCGCGATTCGATTTCGCCACACTCTATTCCTACGCCTACTTTCCGGCGCGTGGCGCGGACACCGATGTGGGCATCTCCTATAACAATATTCGCTTGGGCGCATACGCCAGCGGCAGCTACTACTTCAACCGGCACTTTGGCCTGGAAGCGGCCTTTGAAGCGCACCCGGACGGCAACAACGACGGCCTCTACGATGCCGAGGCCGGGCCGATCGTGCGCGACAATTTCAAATACTTCAGCCTCTTCGTGCACGGACTGGTTGGGGAGGGCCGGCTGGCCGGACCGGATACCAGAATCTGCTGCAATGTGGGGTATACCTACCACAATCCCTGGACGTGGGGCGGGCCGTCAGTGACCGCGGGCGGCGGGCTGGACATCAATATGAGCAGGGTGGTTTCGCTCCGCCTCTTCCAGGTGGACTACACCTACAACAATGTGGACTTCGGACCGTTTGCCGGTTATGGCGTTTACAAGAATCAAAATCCACTGGGCGGACGCGCTCACCTTCCGGGCCTTCAGGCCAGCGCCGGACTGGTGTGGCACGCAGGAAACATCACTCCTCCTCCGCCAGTGACGTATAGCTGCTCGGTGAACCCCGCGACCGTGTTTCCCGGCGAGCCGGTCACGGTGACAGGCGCGCCATTGAACCTGAACCCAAAGAGGACGGCGACCTATAGCTGGACCTCCAATGGGGGAGCGGTGAACGGGAGCAGCAGCACGGTGACGGTGAGCAACAAAACCCCCGGAAGTTATACAGTCAATGGCCATGTAACCGAAGGATCGAGGGCTGGACAGTCGGCTGACTGCACGGCCTCCTACACGGTGCAGGACTTTGCGCCGCCGACGATCGGCTGCTCGGCGGACCCGACAACGGTTAACCCGGGCGACAACTCGACGATTACGGCGAGCGCAGTCAGCCCGCAGAGCCGTCCTCTCACCTACAGCTACAACGCAACGGCTGGATCGATCAGCGGCGTCACTCCATCGGCGATACTCTCGACGGCGGGCGCGGCCGCGGGACCGATTACGGTGACCTGCGGCGTGGCGGATGACAATGGCAAGCAGGCAACGGCAACGACGACTGTGAGTGTGTTGGCGCCTCCGCCACCACCTGCTCCGATTGCCGTGCTGCCGACAACCAGTTCGCTGTGCTCCACCAGCTTCGAACGCGACAAGGCGCGGCCGGTGCGCGTGGACAACGAAGCCAAGGCCTGCCTGGATGACGTCACGATGAGTCTGCAGCAGAACCCGAATGCCAAGCTGGCACTGGTTGGTACGGAAGACGCCAAAGAGGCCCGCCGGTCCAAGGGAAAGGTGGCCGCAGAGCGAGCCGCCAATACCAAGGACTACCTGGTGACCGACAAGGGCATCGACGCATCGCGGATCGTGCTCTACACCAGCACGACGGATTCAGAGACGGTGACAACGACCCTGGTTCCGTTGGGCGCAACGCTGGATCCCACCGGACTGACGCCGGTGGATGAAAGCAAGATCAAGGTGGAGGGGCGCAAGCCAATCCAGTAACGGACTGCAACGCTCGATCGAAGAGGCTGGCAGGGGGAATTCTCCTGCCAGCCTTTTCAGTTTATGAATTGGCGGAGAATGGAGTATGTCTTCGCAGGATTCCCACTCGTGCGATGAGACCGCATGAATGGAGCGCCTGGCGGGGCCGCGGACCGCAAGAGAGCGATGAACTGGGCATACGGCAGGAGACATTGCGCGCGCGCGAGTAAGGTTTTCTGCCTGGATTGGCTGAGGGTTGACGAACACACGCGAAACGCGAGTTGGAAAGCGGTTTATATTATTAAGCATAGAGATATGGCATTGACCTCAGAACGGAATCTCGGCGAAGGCAGCCCGGCGACGGGGCGTCAGGCGAATGACCGGACCTTTTTCGGTGCGCTGGAGAGCTCCAGAGATAACCGGGAGAAGCTGCGCGAGGTGAACTGGGGGGACGAGCAGCCAGAGGGAATTGTGCTGGCGTCGCTGGATGCGGCCATCAACTGGGTGCGGAAGAACTCGATATGGCCGATGTCGTTCGGGCTGGCGTGCTGCGCCATCGAGATGATGTCGATGGGCGGCTCTCGGTATGACATTGCGCGCTTTGGCGCGGAGGTCTTCCGGCCCTCTCCGCGGCAGAGCGATCTGATGATTGTGGCGGGACGGGTTTCGCAGAAGATGGCGCCGGTGGTGCGCCGGTTGTACGAGCAGATGGCGGAGCCGAAGTGGGTGATCTCGATGGGCGCGTGCGCCACCTCGGGCGGAGTTTTCAATAATTATGCGGTGGTTCAGGGAGTCAACCAAATCGTCCCGGTGGACATCTATGTTCCGGGGTGCCCTCCGCGACCGGAGCAACTGCTGTACGCAATAACGCTGCTACAGGAGAAGATCCAGGCGGAGCGGGGCTCGGTGCGCAAGGTGTTGAACCTGGCATGACGAATCGGGCATGGGGAGGGAATGAAGTGTGATGTGCTTTAGGCAGTTGAATTGCCGGAGGCGGAATCTTCCGGTTTGAGGATGAATTGTTTGGCGGTAAATTGTTCTAAACTATGAACCAGAGCGCATTTTGCACTGGACAGGACGGGCAACTGCGGTAAACTTTGGTTGATCTGCTTGCAACAGCATCAAAGCAAAGGATCTCAGTTTGCTCTACAACAAGAAATTTTAGTGGAGGAAGTTGAATGGTATATCACACGTTTCGCAGTCTTGGCCGGTATGTGCTGGCTGCATGCGCAGTCAGCCTAGTTGCAGCAAGCCTGAGTGCTCAGACACCTGCCGCACCCGCTCCCGTATCGGGGACAAACCCGTCGCGCGTGGATATTTTCATGGGCTACTCGTACTTTGGCGCGCACGGACAGCTCAAGCCCGCCGGTATCTCCTACTCCTCCATCGACCTGGGCGCGATCGGCAGCGGCGCGTATTACTTCAACCGGTATTTTGGTGGAGAGATTGTCTACACCAACCACCCGGATGGTACGAATGATGGCACGTCCGGGATCTCGGCAGGTCCGATCTTCCGCTTGCCCACAGAGCACTTCACTGTGTTCGCGCACGGACTGGCCGGTGCCGAGAGACTGGGCGGCCCGAACAGCAATGTTCCTGCCACTTATGAGAAGGAGCCCTACACATGGGGGGTTGCACTGACGGCTGGCGGCGGGTTGGACTACAGCGTGCCGTTCCACGACAACCTCTTCGGCATTCGACTCGTCGAGGCCGACTATCGCTATATCCACGATGATTTCGGTCCGTATGTGGGAATTCCGGCGGCCGGAGTGCTCGGTGGGCGCACGAATCTGAACGCGATTGAACTGAGCAGCGGCATTTTGGTCCACTTTGGCCACATCATCCCGCCGCCGCCAGTGACTTACAGTTGCTCGGTGGCGCCTGCGAACGCCTATCCGGGTGACCCGATCACGGTGACGGGCGTGGCGTTGAACCTGAACCCGAAGAAGACGGCGACCTATACCTGGACGACGGATGGCGGAGTGGTTTCGGGAACGTCGAACGTTGCCAACGTGGACACCAAGGCCTCGGCGCCTGGGACGTACACGGTGAAGGGCCATGTGGCGGAGGGCGTGAGGCCCGGCCAGATGGCGGACTGCTCGGCGACCTACACGGTGAAGGCGTTCGATCCGCCGACGATCAGTTGCTCGGCGAATCCTACGTCGCTGAATCCTGGCGACTCCTCGACGATTTCGGCGAGCGCAGTCAGCCCGCAGAACCGCCCGCTGACCTATAGCTACAACGCATCGGCTGGATCGATCAGCAGCGTCACCCCGACGGCGACGCTTTCGACCGCGGGCGCTGCGCCGGGACCGATTACGGTGACCTGCGGCGTGGCCGACGACAAGGGACACAACGAGTCGGCGACGACCAGCGTTACGGTGATTGCGCCACCACTACCACCGCCTCCTCCGGCCCCGCTGGCCACGAGCCTGTGCCCGACGAGCTTCGAGCGCGATGCCAAGCGCCCGACGCGCGTGGACAACGAAGCCAAGGCGTGCCTGGACGATGTCGCCCTCAGCCTACAGCGCTCCACGGATGCCAAGCTTGCGCTGGTTGGCAACGAAGACGCCAAGGAACAGGCGACTGAGGCCAAGGAAGCAAAGAGAACAGCGAAGCTGAAGCACCATGTCGCCAAGCCGAGCGCGGCCGCGGAACGCTCGGTCAACACCAAGAACTACCTGGTGACGGAGAAGGGCATCGATCCGTCGCGCATCCTGGTGTACACCGGAACCGACGAGGGCAAGACGGTGACGACGACGCTGATTCCGGCGGGCGCAGTCAACCCGGTGGCCAGCGACACGGCCGTGGACGAGAGCGCAGTGAAGGCTGTGCCCCGGACGCCGGTGAAGGCTGTGAAGAAGACAGCAAAGAAGGCGGCGGCGAAGTAGTCACCGGCATCGGAAGAAAGTAGAAGCACAGAAGGCTGACTGGGTTGGTTCCCAGTCAGCCTTTGTGCTGGGATGGGGCGCGAAGTTCACTCATGGACTCTGTATTCTAAAAGGAGCTTGCGACGGGATGGGACAGCAACATTGAATTGCAGACTCAGATGGATTTACACATTTTGGACTGCTCTGGTTCTGGGCATTGTTTGCCCTGCGGCCAGCGCTGTCTCGTGGTTCCCGTTTGGGCCGTATGGCGGCAGCGCGCGCGCCTTTGCGGCGGACCCGCGGGACCACGCGCACTTGTATCTGGGGGCGGCCAACGGCTGGGTCTATGAGTCGGCGGACGGCGGCAGGAGCTGGAAGCGGCTGGCGCGGATGGGCAACCGCGACGATCTGGTCATAAAAAAAATACTGGTGGACGCGGCAGCCCCCAAACATCTGCTGACGGCGGCCTATGCGTTGGGCGACCATCCGGACGGAGGGCTGTTTATCAGCAGCGACGGCGGGGCGACGTGGACCAGCCAGCCGGAGATGCGCGGACAGTCGATCCGCGCGCTGGCTGTGGCGCCGTCGGACGCGAAGGTCCTGGTGGCGGGGACGCTGGAGGGGGTCTTCCGTTCGATGGACAGCGGCGCGCACTGGAAGAGGATCAGCCCCGAGAACAGCAAGGAGATCCATGAGATCGAGTCGCTGGCCGTGGACCCGGCGGACCCCGATACCATCTACGCGGGCACATGGCACCTGGCCTGGAAGACCACGGACGGCGGAGCGAACTGGACGAGCATCAAGCAGGGGATCATTGAGGACTCGGACGTGTTTTCGATCCTGGTGGACCCGACGCAGCCGCTGGTGGTGTATCTGAGCGCGTGCTCGGGGATCTACAAGAGCGTGGACGGGGGAGAGAAGTTCGTCAAGGCGCTGGGGATTCCATCCAATGCGCGCCGGACACGGGTGCTGATGCAGGACCCAAACCACTTGGATACGGTGTTCGCGGGGACGACGGAGGGACTCTATCGCACCGACGATGCGGGCAAGCTGTGGACCCAGACGACGAGCACCGACGTGATTGTGAACGACGTGTACGTCGATCCAGCGGACCCGCGGCGAGTGCTGCTGGCAACCGACCGGCAGGGCGTGCTGGCCAGCAACGACGGGGGTGACAGCTTTCTGCCGTCGAACAGCGGATTTTCGGCGCGGCAGGTGACGGCGTACGTCGCGGACGCGCAGCACGCGGCGACGCTGTATGTGGGCGTGGTGAACGATAAGGAGTCGGGCGGCGTCTTTGTGAGCCATACCGGCGGGCTGAGCTGGTCGCAGATGAGCGACGGGCTGGATGGACACGATGTATTCAGCCTGGGACAGGCCCCGGAC
>Ga0255355_1001003_pt1 | contig 14281 bp, 15 predicted proteins | sample HBST75metaG_FD_189943 | JGI IMG/M metagenome (GOLD analysis project Ga0255355, IMG submission 189943) | Peat soil microbial communities from Stordalen Mire, Sweden - H.B.S.T75 | ecosystem: Environmental > Terrestrial > Soil > Wetlands > Peat | place: Sweden: Norrbotten County, Stordalen Mire...
ACCAAGAAGCGCGTGATCACTGCGGCGGGCGTTGAGGCTTCTCAGGCCCCGCTGATCGGCCATCATCAACTGACTGTCGGATTGCTTCGCGCCAACCTTCTCAGCCCCAACGCGCGGATTGTTATCGCCGGCGCGGAGCCTGCCCGCGGGGGCGTAACCGCTCGAAGGGAATGACCATTGCGAGCACGCCATTCATTGCCATGCAAGGTGTTTTTCCCTGGTATGAAGATCAGGCCCGCGGGCATCCATACGGGCCGGACTACGCCGCAATGACAACGTCGGCGCCGGGCAAGCCGACCTTAATACACCTAGTGCTGAACGACCTTTATCGCTTCGATCAAGCTGGCACCCACCGTGTCCGCGTGGTCACCAACCGAACCGGGGTGCAGCACACTAGCAATGAAGTTTCGTCCTCAGTCGAGTCTTTTCCCGAGGAGGAAGAGAGTGCACTAGCCGCCTCACTCGAGAACCGGATAAGAAACGCGAATGATATGTGCGAGGCGCGTGGACTGGCAGACGAACTCGACGCCCTGCCTGGGGATGCAGCTACTCGAGCCAAGATTTCGCTCTTTCTGCATCCAAAGGTATTCGAGCCGTTTGGCGTGGATGTAGTTCCCGGGTTATGGATGGCTCGGAATCGGCGGATGGTGGTCGCGGCCATTGAGGCGGCGCTTGTTGATCCGCAACAGTATGCCGGAGCAGATCTATTGGAACTGCTCGCGGCCCTCAAAGCGCGGCTGCTGGTACCGTTCAACCCGGCCAATCCCGCGGCGCCGTTGCCGACAAAAACAATCCAGGCCACATATATTCACCAACTCGCTCAGACGCTGCCAGCGCGCACGGGTAAGTCCCAGGTGGATGCCGCAAGGACAGTGCTGTTCTATAGCGTCAACTTGGACCAGATCAATAGCCCAGACTTCGCCGCAGCGCGTGAAGTCCTCGTAACTAACTTCGGTTTGGTCAACAAGTGGACAGTGGATACGTTGCTCAACGCTTACGGAAAGTATCTGGTGGATATTCGCATGTTGCCAGCGCTGCGGCAGATGCTCGACAGTACGACAGATCCAATGTTCAACGGAACCCGGGCCGCAATCGTAGCGCAGATGGCCAGGCTGCAACTGGAGGAAGTACCAAAGTACCTCGCTCGGGAAGCGTGCTCTGAGTCACCGGCACCGATGAGTCAAGTGCGCGACCTGACGTCAGAGGCAACGCTTCAAGGCGTCGATGAATGTCTGCGGGCCAAGCTTCTGGCAGAAACAACAGCTGACGCGGTGATCGCCAGGCGCCGCGCGTTAGCAGAGACGCTCGAATACATTGCCCGTTTCGCAACTGCCTTGCTAGTACCTGATGTGCGAACAGCCTATCTCGCTCGCAAGGCAGACTGGGATCAATCCGCCCGAGGCGCGGCGGTCACCTACCTCATGCGGTGGGATGCCACTCGCTCGCAGCCGCTACTTGAAGAGCTTCTCCCGGGGCGCGATTTATCAGGAGCCATGATGTTTTTCCTGCTGGCGCCAGCCTATCCGCCCACAGATGGATTGCGCGCTGCCTTCCGCAACGGCCTCACCGCCTCCCAAGGCAGGGCCGCAGGAACATATGCCTTTGCACTGGCCCAAGTTGGGAATGAAGAAGACCGCGAGTTCCTACGACGGGAACTCAAGCGACTGCAGCTGCGCGCCGCAGTCAGCGAGGCCGCAGGCGATGCCATGAGTGAGATAGATATGATCGATGCCATCATTCATGGGCGTAGCTGGGATAGTACGCAAGAAGAGAAAGTGATGCTCGAACGAAGCTGCGTTACAGCAGCATGTAAGGAACGTTTTTTGACGGATGTGCCTAAGCGGTGAAGAGATCATCTCCGAAGTCATCTGATGAAATGCCAACAGGTCACTCGTAACAACTGCCGTTTCGCGCGGCCCTGACCGCCTGATCGGACATGCGGTAGAGCTATCGAGTCAAACCCGATCCGCGACATCCCTATGGGTTCATAGATAGCGACTGGTCGTGGCGACCGCAATCAGAAGGTCGATAGTTTACTGCGTTGCTGTCTCGAAGGGTCTGCTGTCCATTTCGTGCAACTCGCCAAGAGACGGGTACAACTGCCGTTCCGGGACTCAGATCATGTAGATTGTCCAATTGGATCGAGCTGAAAGTTTATGTTGAGATACCGACCACTTTGCGCGCCTCGCGAATTGCCAAAGTGACAAAAGTCCAATCGCCACGAGACCTCTCTGGAATACATTTAACGATTTTGGTCACGGATGGGTACAAGCCTTGGCTTTGAAGCTCAGCAGCTAGGGCGCAGATATCGCGAAGCAGTAGCTGGTGACGATGTTCCGTCTCAGCAGCGGCGGTGCTGTATTGCGATCATGCGCCGCACTGCCGGGAAGTACTTGTTCATGAACCACACTGTGATCGCCAAGCGCCTTTTCCAAGGTTCGCCGCATTTGTTCAGGGCGGGCATTCTCAGTATGTGCAATTGTCTCTCGGATTGCCGCGCACAGCTCTGGAAACTTTCGTAGAATAAATCCGGCATTTGAGTATCCAAGGCTTGCGGCGATTTGATGAACTGATGTGGGGTTAATCGATTTGAGGGACTGTTCCAGGATTTCCCTCAGTCGAGCGATTTCGCAAATCTTGGCCGCTCCAGGTTTTTTCCACCAATGGCTATGGCCCGACTGCCTATGCCGAGCAGCGATCATATGGCAGAGTGTCCGGTCAGCTTGATAGAGCCTCTCGGTGCTTTTATAGCCTAACCTTCGCGCAACCTCCGAATAGCTTGTCGAATTTGGACCGCAGGCCGAGATGGAGACACGCTGCGATGTCTGGTACTTGCCACCACATCTCTTGCTGCAGCAATGTTCGAGGGTGTTGGGCCAGATGGGGCGAAGAGGCTCGAAGCAGGGACATTCAGGAAGTGAGCGGCCCGCAGTAGGTTCTCCAGCCGCGGGACCGTCGCACCATCCAGCCAATTCTGCAGAATGCTGCGCGGGCACTGGATGTACTCGGCCAGCGCAAGAACGTTGCCGTCGGAAATTTGTTTGAGATAAACGATCAGGCTTCGACGAAGCGATTCCCGGGCAGCATCTGGGTCGACACGGGGAAGCATCGCTGGCAAACCTTCTATCTGTCTGGAGGACCACGTCTGGTCTTCTCCGTTGCTCGATATGAATTCCGATCTGTTCCCGTCGACATATGGCGTGCCCAACCAACATCCACAACGCTCACAGTATCCAGGCCGAGAGAACACGCCAAGAGGATACAGCTTTCGTTTGCAGCGGTGGCAAATGTGGCTGAGTGGTTGCTGATGCACCCGACATTGAGATGACACCTTGAATGCCCATAGAAGCGGTTCATAGACAGTTTGCCCGTTCGCCCCCCACTGCTCGAAGCAGAGCGGGCACCAAGCGCGATGCCGGTGAAACAAATTGTCAGGAATCGCGTTACGGAACGGAAAGAGAGTGAGACATTGCAGATCTCGGCGGCCGGTTGCGGTTTCCAAAATCTGAACCCGCGTTGTGGCTCGATCCGTAACGCCGTTGATCGCATAGCCGCAAGCTCGGAATCCATGCCCGCCGGCACGGACTGCTTTGGCAGTAACCGTGATCACTGGGTTCTGCGGATCCGCCAAATCTGAGAGTACGCGGCCTACAAGGTCTCCAACGCTTATTGAGTGTGCTTCCGCAAGTCGGGCAACGTAGCCGCTCAGACTCTCAACCAACGCGGTACCGATACCGATTGGCTCAAGCGCGTAGAGAGCACTTCTCGGAGGAAACGGAGAAATCGATAGTGACCATGAATCATAGATTGACTGCATTTGCGTTAACCCGCCCAATCACGTCACGTGTCGGAATCCGTTGTCCCGGTCTCCATCGTTGCTTCCTTGACCGCACCGCAATTCCAGCGTCAACCATGGAAGCCAACTTCTCTGGAGGTCGTTCAATAGGGTTTAATCCGAGCCGCGTCCTCAGCCGATTGCTCTCTTGAGCACCCTCCAGGAGAGTGACCTCTCCCTCCAATGCCTCCGACAGCATTTTTTCGCACTGGGGCACACTCAGCGCGTGTGCCTGCAGATCTCGGATCGTCAAGACTGTCCCGTTTCTTCTGAATACTCCGGTGAGCGCCCTGACCAGCCAATCCTTCAACACGCCCACACCTCCGATGCTGCGCTCTTACAAGTATTCCCAGTCGCGCATAAGATCTGGCGGCTGCGAAAGCGGAGGGTGTTGTTCGAACGAACGCACAACGTTCAGGAACATTTCCCGATCTTTGGGGTCGTCGGCGCGATAGCGCGGAAAGTGAATGTCAACGCTCCGGCGGCTCAGTTGTGCACTGAGATTACGAAAGGCAGGAAGCTCATAGGTGCCGAACAATACGTGAACCGTATCGGTGCGATTGGCAATCGACTTGATTACGTCCAACTGGTCGGAGAGCCTCCTCCCGGATCCAGTTCTTGCCAAGTGTTGTGCCTCGTCAAGCAGTACTGCCACCGGGCGCCGCAATCGAAGGGCCTGCTCCGTAGCGTGATGATACGCTGCTCCTGCCTCTCTCGTGTTGGGCATGCAACTCATTGTTCGATTGCCCGTCCGAACCGGATCTTCGAGATTCCGCTTGCGGTCTACTAATGGCTCGTCCATTTGGAGATGCAGCCGTGCAAAGTGATCACGCCAATTGAAGGTGCCAGACTCTGGTGCAATGCACTCCACACTCACGACAGGGAGCCGCCCCGGGGTAGCTTCGAGTTCTGGTAACATCTCCATTGTCAGCATCTGCTCGACTTTTGCACGCAGGGGCGATTTTCCGACGCCGGTCGGTCCCAGCACCATAATCAGAGAGTTCGACACCCTTGCGTGAATTGCGCCGAGGAGGACCTCCCGAGCAGAGAGCAACCTTGGATGGGCCATGGTGTATGCGCGGAAATATTCGAGCCTTGCAGACCGAGGCTGGCCAAGCAGTTCACGAGGAAATCCTGGCGGTGCCATATCCATCAGAAGGCTCCGTATAATTCATTGATGGTCGCCTCGTCGGCATATGATCCAGCACTCTTCGCAATGGGTTCTTCATAGCGGCCTTGGTTGGGAATACAATTTTCGGCATGGGGCTTGGATACAAGTGTCAGCCGAGTTTCTTTGCTTTCCAAGTCGCGCAGTCGCTGGGCCAGCAATACTTCTTCCGCCTCGACGGACTGCAGAAATTCAGCCAATCGTCGAGCGGTTACCGAAGAAGCAGCGGAATGCTTGCGCAGGTGCTGGTGCATTTCGCTGCTGGCTAGCATGACCTCGCGCTGCGAGCGGCCCTTCAACACCGCGTAATATTCTGAGTGGCACTGCAACCACTGTTTGTTTGCGAACGCATAAGCAATGCCGACATCGAATGGATTGTACCGGACCGGTACCGATTGGCACTCACCGGCGAAATTGCGGAACGCTTCACACCAATAATAAATGTGGTTGATTTTCACGCCTCTGCCCGGCATCAGCTTCGCTGTTCCTTTGGGAGTCGTAGGCAGTGTGAGCATCAGAAATTCCTGGTTGTAGGGAACGACCCGATGGAGGCGCTGACCGCATCGAGTCATGCCCGCCTCGAATGCCTGCCGCGGACTCTCTCCGAGCGCTGGATGAGCAATCGTGTCGCGAATTTCGTACAGGTATTGCGACAATCGCTGATGCAACTCCGCCAGCGGCCATATCGCCAGCGACTTGGGATTCACCGACTTGGTGACTTGGCGGACGTTGCGGGTGATCTGCGTGTTTCCGGTCAGGTTGTGAACGAACTGTGTGTTCGCAACTCCGAAAAGCCTTTCACAGATAGAGCCAAATCGTGCTTTCGCCGCAGGTCAGGTCTTTTTCATGCATTCATAGCGCGCCAGCAGAGTTTCGAAGTATGTGCTCTCGAATTCCCGACCGTCATCGATGACGAATATCTGCGGCAGCCTGGTGAAGCGGCGAACGCACTCCCGCAGCGTCATCATGCAGGAACGATAGCTTGGCGCATCGAATGCCAAGTAAAACGCTAATGTCCGCCGGGAAAATGAATCCGTAGCTATCGTGATCCATGGGCGGCCAAGGTCATGCCGGGGCTAGCTAACAAATAGGCGATCATAGTTTCGCTGGACCTTACCGAGACTGTTTGAGGCTCCCGCAGGTAGTCATCAAAAAACTGGATGTTTCGCTGAAACACCCAATCGATCTCTGCCGACGAGCGAACACGGTAGTAAAGCCCATGCCGTTCCGCATAGGCAGAGCCGGGCGGACAAAACCATCGGCTATCCTCACCGCTGGAGTAGCGGTTCGAATTGTGCGCTTTGAGCCCTTGTAGTTCTTCTTCTGTCTTCCATTCGTCCCAGCCCGCTTCTTGCTGGCGAATGACGAAGAAGGCGGGCGTATGCAGTATGCCCATTCGCCTGCCCGTCGCGCTCTCGTAGCCCAATTTAATAGGTGCTGGCTGGTCAAAATATTCGAGGACGCTATCGTTGTGCTCCATCTCATAGATTCCAGCCAGCTCGACTCGGTGGCTTTCAATCTGGATAGTGACGCCCATTTTCCTGCTTGGGTAACGGCCACTCACGTTCGAGCGTCCACCGCCCACGCGCCGGGATGGACCTGACGAGCGAATCTCATTGATTAGCGATCGTGTCGACTCGGTAAGGGCCAGTTTCTGGAACCATGCCAACAGATCATCGAGTCCGAGCATCGTGGGCACCTCGATTCGATCTGCATACCTTCAGCCACGCTAACACTGCTCACCCCTGCGACGCTGAGTGCCGTTCCCGCTTCTGAGCACGTAAGTAGCGCACCCCAGCTTCCTTGATGAGATCTTCCAATCGCCGGCCCTTTTTGATGGCTTCCTGAATCTCCGGAGCCAACTGTTCCGGCACGTAGATCGAGAATCGGCGATTCGCTACCTCAGTTGTCAACTGCCAGCCTGGTTACTACCGTGATTCCGCTTTCTGAGAGAGCACTGCGGCCGACGTTGCCGCGCTGAGGTGTTCGGATGCGTTTTCCGCCGAGCAATACGACGCGTCGTTACATATTTGTACTTACTGCGACTTTATCTTTCACTTTTGCGCTCAGTGCCACTTTATGCTTCAAAAGAGACTTTCCGCTCATGACGACACGCGCAGATATGAAAGGGGTTACAAATGCGGCAGTGCCACTTTATGGTTCAACCCGGCGCCATCTTATGATTCAAGGTACATGGGTTTTGAATCGAGTCGTGTATTCTTCGAAGGGAGGTGCGAAGCGCACCATGGTGAAAGACATTCTTTCCGCAATCGATGCTGAGATTGCTCGTCTCGAACAGGCCAAGGCTTTATTGAGCGCATCGGGCGCCGTGAGCGCCAAGCGTAAACCCGGCGGGCCAGCCAAGGTTGCAACCCTTGTGACTCCGAATGTTCAGAAGACCAGGAAGCGCGGCAAGATGAGCGCAGAGGGACGGGAGCGCGTACGGCAGGCGCAAATGAAGCGTTGGGCTGCATTGAAGGGCGTCTCCAAGGCGAACCTGAACGCTACGGTTGCGCCTCTGCCAAGGTCAAAGAAGAAGGCCGCAAAGGCTGCTTGATTGGCTCCGATGCGGAATACTATCGATCCCGCAACCGACAGAGAGTTCTACCGCTAGGCAATTCCGTGAGGGACCAGTAATATCCCCGACAGATACGTGTGAGAGTGTCGATCAACCGGCAACTGCCTGGCGAACGGTCACGTTGTCAGAGCAGCGCCGAGATACGGAAACGTGCGCAATGGCGACATAGCGGCAATAATCCGCAGTGCGCCTCATCAGCGTTGAGCGTTCTGCCGCCAAACAGCAGGGGAGCTACCAACACTGCGCACAAAAACGCGTGTCAGATGGCTCTGATCGGCGAATCCGCATGCGATGGCAACCTCGTTGAGTGGAGTAGCACTCTCGTAGATAAGACGCTGTGCGAGCGCGATTCGGCGACTCAGTACCCAGCGGTGCGGCGAAACATTCAGTGCGGTTTTGAAGCCTCGAGTGAGTGAACTCACTGAAGTTCCAGATGCGTTGGCTACATCGGCAAGGCTCACATCCTTGCTTAGGTTCGCCTCAATATATTCCAAGGCATGACGAAGTTGGCGAGCAGTGAGACCAAGTCTGTTGCTCGTTGCTCTAGACGTGAAGCCGCCGTATGTCTCGGCAATATGGTCGCGCACTGCGAGAAATATAGAGTCCAGATACAGAGCACTGACCTCTTGCGGCCGTTCCAGCGTAGGCAGCATCGCCTGCATCAAGTGCAGCATTACCGGGTCGTACCGCGTCTCCTGTATATCAAAGTGGAAATGGAGAAAGTTGCTGCGGCGCTCCGATGCAAAATCTCGAAAGCTGTTAATCGGCAGGAAGACTTGCAGGGTATCAAAAGGATCTCTGATGTCTGCACACCATGATCTGCGCATATCGTAAAGGGCCAATGCACCGGGTTCAGTTGCCGGTTTCCGCTTGTGATTCCCGTCGCAGAATACATTGATCGGTCTGAAGGGGCGACGTTCCACAGACACGATGACCTGATCCGCCAAAGGCGTTTGTTCAAGTAAACCAAGGTTAGGTCTGTCGTGCCGATACCTGGCGAAAAAGAGCGGCCGCTCCGTGCGTCCTGAAACCGAACGGACCTTCTCAAATTCCGGGCGATTTTCACTCACAAAACCAGGAACGTCGAATGATTCGGCATTTATCCGATCGGTATTCATCTCTTGTCTCTGTCGGCTTGCGGGGAATTGGTCCTACTCTACCAATGATATACACCCCGTTTTTCGGTGCGCAACCATCCGAAAGGAAATGACCGGATTGTCCCAAAGATGCCTCTCAGGTACAAGACTGCGAAGCGACGAACCAGATAAACCTATGAATGGCAAGCGGAGGTCTGTATGTCAGATACACCACTTAATTACCCAACATCGCCATCGAGTTCCGGCATCACGCGCCGTTCCTTGCTGTTTGCAGCGGGGGTGCTGCGGGGCCGCCGGGCTGATGGCAACCGGCCTCAGCATACCAGTCAACGCTTTATCAATTAGGAAGACAGAGGAACAGGAGGGAAATATGGGAACGGGCACAGTGACAACGCATGACGGAGTCGAGATCTTCTACAAGGACTGGGGGCCAAAGGATGCACAGCCTATCGTATTTCACCACGGCTGGCCACTCAGCTCCGACGACTGGGACAACCAGATGCTGTTCTTCCTTGCCAACGGCTATCGCGTCGTGGCACATGACCGGCGCGGCCACGGCCGCTCCTCGCAGGTCGGCACCGGCCACGATATGGATCACTACGCGTCCGATGCCTCGGCAGTGGCGGAGCATCTCGACCTGAAGAATGCGGTCCATGTGGGCCATTCGACCGGGGGCGGCGAAGTGGCGCGCTATGTTGCGCAGTATGGCGAGCCTCAGGGCCGCGTGGCCAGGGCCGTGCTGCTCGCCGCCGTCCCGCCGCTTATGGTGAAGACAGAGAAGAACCCAGGCGGTACAGCGATCGAGGTGTTCGACGGAGTCCGCAAGGCGCTGGCCGCCAACCGGGCGCAGTTCTTTCTCGATGTGCCTACCGGGCCGTTTTACGGCTTTAACAGGCCTGGCGCAAAAGCCTCGCAGGGAATTATCCAGAACTGGTGGCGACAAGGAATGATGGGCAGCGCACTGGCTCACTACGAAGGCATTAAGGCTTTCTCTGAGACAGACCAAACGGACGATCTGAAAACGATCACTGTGCCAACCCTCGTGATGCAGGGCGACGATGATCAGGTAGTCCCTTACAAAGACGCCTCATTGCTGCAGGCGAAGCTGCTCAAGCATGGCACACTTAAGATCTACCCCGGCTACCCGCATGGCCTGATGACGGTGCATCCCGATGTGATCAACGCGGATATCCTGGCCTTCATCAAGAGCTAAGCCCTCGGTTCGCACGTGCGGGTCCCGTCTTTGGCAGAGCGACTACCGAATCAGGAGAGAAGAATGGCAACCAGGCAAACGAGAAAGCCACTGAATACTGGAACAATGGAAAGTCTCGGCACTCCGACGGATCTTTCGCTGGCAGCGGTGGCGGCCATTTCTGAGACCTTGCGACAATTGCTCGCGGATGTCTTCGCACTTTATCTCAAGACGAAGAACTTTCACTGGCACATGAGTGGAGCACATTTCCGCGATTATCATTTGCTTCTCGACGAACAGGCGACGGAGATCTTCGCGATGACGGACCCCATCGCGGAGCGGGCCCGAGAAATTGTCGGCACGACGCTGCACTCAATCGGCGACATCGCGAAACATCAGCGGTTGCTCGATAGCAACGAGCAATCTGCGCCTCCCACCGCCATGCTGGAAGAGCTTGTCGCCGATAGCCGATGCCTGACGAAGCTCATGCGTGGGGCACATGAGGTCTGCGATGAGTTCAAGGACGTGGCTACGGCAAGTCTGCTCGAAGTCTGGATCGCCGAAGCCGAGCGTCGCACCTGGTTTTTGTATGAGACGGTGCACGGCCGAAACTGATGTTTGACGAACTTACCTGAGCCATATTCATCAGTGCCTGGTGATTCATGAAACAGACTGCCATCGGAAGGGAGAGATTTATGAGAGTCATTTGGAAGTTGGGAATAGCAGGGGGCGCTCTGTTTGTCCTCGCGCAACTGATTCGGCCCACCATTCCAGCGAAACCCGCAACAGCCGAGATACAGGCTCCGCCCGCGGTAAAGCAGATTCTGAACAAGAGCTGTTATAGCTGCCACTCCGACGAGCGACGGCTTGCCTGGTTCGACCGGATTGAGCCTGCATATCTGATCGCTCGGCATGACATCCTGATTGCTCGCTCGCACCTTAACTTTTCGACCCTCGGTTCTGCTTCCCCAGCAGAACAACGGGCAAAGCTGTTTGAAGCCGTGAACATGATCCAGTTGGGTGCAATGCCGCTTCCGCAGTTCGTTGCACTGCATCCCGATGCACGAGTATCGCCCGAGGAGTTAGCGGAGCTGAAAGCTTATCTGGCGCCATGGGCGCACATGCCCAGCCTACCCATCGATAATCCGAAAGGCGGTTCGGCAACAACGAGGGTCTCCTTGTCTGAGGTGCGGCCCGAACCGAATGCGTTAGCATTCGATCCTACCTTCGAGAACTGGAAGTTGATCAGCACTACCGACCGTGGCGACAACAATACGTTTCGGTTCATTTTGGGCAATGACGTTGCCGTTAAGGCCGCGCAGTCCGGCAACATCTCGCCCTGGCCTGACGGAACACGGTTTGCGAAAGTCGCCTGGCAGCAGGAACTCGGTGAAGATGGGCTCATTCATCCAGGTAAGTTCGTCCAGGTTGAGCTGATGGTGAAGGACGCTCGCCAATATAAGGCCACGGACGGATGGGGTTGGGGCCGCTGGCGTGGTCTCGATTTGAAGCCCTACGGCAAGGATGCACATTTCGTTACCGAATGCACAGGCTGCCATATGCCGGTGCGCGGCAACGACTACGTCTACACGCTTCCGATTACCAGTGCTCACGCAAATCGTGAGCAAGTCGTGAATAATGCTGCTGCTTCTTTCCCGTCAAGTTTGCCTTGGCAGCCGCTTGGCTGGCGGCCAATCACGATGCTTGTCGACCCCGGGATGCATGCGACCGCCACGCTCTACGGCAACGACGCGGCAATGCAAGTTCTCGACCGGAGGGTCGAACCAGCTCTCGCTTATCCATCTGGCAGTGTGCTGGCGCTGGTCACCTGGGCCCAGCGAGACGACCCACACTGGTTCGGCGGTCGCATTCCGGATACGCCGCAGAGGGTTGAGTTCGTGCAAATATCTGCCGGCAGAGGCACAGATGGTTATCGCGTGTTCGAAGGTAGAGATCTCATCGAAACACACCCGGCTGCTGGGGATGCCGCGCAGAGAACAAGTTTCATCCTGAACCTCAAGCCGGCATCCTTGCCGTAATCGTGCATGTAAGTCAAGAAAAGGAGGACATCAATGAAGCAAATTCTGGTAATCCAGTCGAGCCCACGGAGCGCAGAATCGGCAAGCCGACAGCTAACGCACAGGCTCACAGAGCGCCTGAGATCGTTGTATCCAGAGGCAAGACTGGTGCAGAGAGATCTGGCGAAAGACCCGCTTCCTCATCTGGATCAACGAACGGTGAAGGCCATCTTCACAAGGGATCGTTCAGAAGCTGAGGCTTTGCGGGAAGCACTTCGACTGTCAGACCAAGTCACAGAAGAAGTGCTGTCATCGGATCTCTTGGTTATCGCTTCTCCGCTGTGGAATTTTGGACTGCCGTCTTCCCTGAAGGCATGGATCGATCACATTGTTCGCCCCGGAAAGACATTTCGCTATACAGAAGGGGGAGCCGAGGGCCTTGCCCGTGAAAAGAAGGCGATCCTGGTACTCGCCTCTGGTGGTGTCTTTACGGAGGGGCCCTGGAAAGCCTGGGATACAGAGGAACCTTACCTTCGCCTGATTCTAAGCTTCATTGGAATCACCGACGTGCAGACTGTGCGCGCCCAGGGCATGAATATACCCGCCCTTTCCGGCCAGGCAATTCCCGATGGCGAAAAGTCAATCGAATCCCTCAACATATGAAGGAGAAAACAATGATCAACCACATCATCTTGACTATTAGCGATGTTGAGCGTTCGTTGGCATTTTACGAAGTGGCTCTGAAGCCCATCGGAATCCGGTTCTTCTTGCCTTACAAGGGGGAGAATGGCCATCCCGACCTCTGGGGTTTCGGAGACGGAAAGAGAGCTTGCTTCTGGCTCAAGCAAGGGAAGCCCGATCCAGGTTCAATCCATTGGGGATTCGATGCAGATAGCAACGCTCAAGTCGATGAGTTTTATCAAGCGGCAATAGCGGCCGGTGCGACGGACAACATTTCACCGCGGGCCCGACTGGAATACTATCCGGGCTATTACGCGGCCGATGTACTGGATCCGGACGGGTACTCATTCGAAGTGGTTCATAAGAGTTGACCGATCCTGCCAACCTTCATCCAAAGGGTAGATTGGTTACGCGGGGAACCGGCTCATGTTCAGCGACCCGCACAATCATTGCAACTTGATCTTGCCTGTAATCTCTTGAGTGGATTTTCGCGAAACCTCTGCCTGTTCGGCATGGCGGCGCCAGTTGGCCACGGCCGTTTTTACTTTCTCCAGAATCTCCGACGCGCTCTTTATCCCATGCTGTTTGCCCAATGCCTGAAGTTGGGTTGTGCCGGGATTCTTCCCCTCTCCCATGATGAGCATGCTCTGTTCTCCGCCCGGGCCATAGGAAAAGGTAAGGTCATAGGCAGGCGCAAAGATCCACTCGTTTCTTGCATTCAGCAGAAATGAGAAATTCTTCGCGTGATCGTCGCGGTTATGAGCAAGTACGTTGAAGCAGGCCAGTGCATAGACCTTTTCTGCTTCCTGGATATTTCTCGTCAACGCCAGGGTCACGCGTAGAACCATGTCGTAGTCGAGGCTGGGAGTGCGATGATCGGCATGGATCAAGCCGCCAAGACTGTGCATGTGGATGCGGGCATCTCCGGCCCGGTCGAAGCGTTTTGTACCGAAGTATTTATTCCTTTTCGTACGGAAAAGATGCGTCTCAGGCATCTCTACACCAGCATCGCCTGCCATCAGGCTGTAGGCGTATTCAATAGCTCCCACGTCCCGCGCGTCCTGAGAAGACGGAAACTTGATCATCCAGTGCGCGAAGCCCGATTGCAATTCCTGCTGGCTGTGAATGATCCTTTTCCTGTCCGTGCTCACTTGCGCCACGATCTTGGGCCGGGCGCCTGAAGAGGAGCCATTGAGCCGCAGCAAATCCTCGAAGACCTCTTCATTCTCTCCGGCCAGAACGGTGGCTGACTCCTCAGCAAGTTTGTCGAGTGCCAGCGGAACATCGTCGGCGGTTTGCTGGCTCAACTCGGGTTCATAGCTGAGAGCGCCCATGCCGTGCCGCCCCACATAGGCCAGCCGGTCGAGCGGATTCAACGGGCCTCGATGGATACCGTATTTTTCCACCGTGCGGTCGAGCAAATGGCGGCCCCATCCGTCCGGCAGGCTGTCATTGAATACGCCGAACAGTCCGTCGAAGATCGCAGTGTCAGCAATGGATACGCTAGGCATGAGCGGAAGTTTGATTGGCGAAATCTCAATGCCCGAAGCGATGAATGCGGCGTCATACTCGAAAAGAATTTGCCTATCTTTGAACGCTAGGCGCCCAACTTTGCGGCGCCCAATCTCGTTTATCTGGTCGCGCGCGTCCAGATAAACAGTCAGCAACTCTGTCGGACTATATGCCATGGCTGCGTCCTTTTCTGCCCGTTG
>Ga0255355_1001012_pt1 | contig 14216 bp, 13 predicted proteins | sample HBST75metaG_FD_189943 | JGI IMG/M metagenome (GOLD analysis project Ga0255355, IMG submission 189943) | Peat soil microbial communities from Stordalen Mire, Sweden - H.B.S.T75 | ecosystem: Environmental > Terrestrial > Soil > Wetlands > Peat | place: Sweden: Norrbotten County, Stordalen Mire...
AAAAGCGTGTTTTCTTGAATTTCATACTTCCAGAACTCGGTATTAAACGCCAGAAACCCAGTGTTTACGCTGAAGCCAGCGTTTCAAGGTATCGTAAAAGCGCACGATACTCACAATTGGGGTGCCCTGCTTGAGGGCATCAGAACCTGCTTAATCGGATCATAAATATAAAATCGACTTAAAAGGCCAATGAATGCTTGGATTTTGCGAATTTAAAAGTTTGACTATATTACACTAAGCTGTTAAAATAAGCATGTTAACGAAATTTCTATTAAAGCGTTATACTAATAGTAACGAAATTCCCTCAGATGAATATCCCCATCCAAAAGTTAAAAGCCATGATTCTCTACTTCGCAACCTTTACCGATCCGCGGTTGCTAGGGAAGAAAAAACTGATGAAGCTCTTCTACTTCACCGATTTTGGTCATGTTAAAAAATATGCTTCACCAATAACTTACGATAACTACATTCATCTCGAACATGGCCCAATCCCTTCTGCAATACTTAATCTTGTGAATACCGTGGAGACAGATATCGATGATTCAATCCTTGGAGACGTCATGTCCATCGAATCGAAAGATGGCAGCAATATGAAACGCATAGTAACATCTCGCAAATTTAATGATAAGGATGCAGAATACTTTACTCCGAGTGAATTGGAAGTGATGAAAGAAATCGCTGATAGATTTCGTGACAGTACCGGGAAATACATTGAAGATGCATCTCACAGAGAAACGGCATGGCGAACTACTCAAAAGCTGGAGGAGATATCCTACACTTTGGCCACTGGAGACCCAGATTGTTTGGTCACCCAAGAAGACATACAAACCACTCTTAGCATCAGAAAATAATGGCAGTTCAACTAGCTACATTCGGTAGTGTTTTTAAGTATAAGGAAAATTACTTCGTTTACTTTACTATGACCCCTGAAGGAGACAGGGTATTCGCGGCAAAAATTCTTGATTCTGATTTAACTTCTGATCTTCAAAGAATGTCTCGAAGATATGAAAAACTTCCGGCGCATCCCATGAGTGGTTCTCTAACCTTATGCTTTGTCATCCTTTCAACCGCCGAATTTAAGGGTCAGGCAGCAACATTTGTTGGAACAGGCGATCACGTTAGCCCTCAAGATGGACCTGCATTTACGTTCACTGGAAAAAGTTTAGACGAAGAAGACATAAAAGAATTAAGAAAGACTATACTCGAAGACAAAGCAGTGCCCTCATTGCTGACTAAGCTGATAAAAGAAATGGATGCGTGAGATCTGATATTAGTATTTCACTAAAGGATTGGTCTCGGAAGTTGCGGCGAAACGAAAATCGGTGTATAATCAAGGATAGGAATAATAAAGTAGTCACAGGAGCACACGGGAAACGTGTGTTTTTTGCATTTTAGAGGGCAGGCAAGACACGCGAAAGAAACCATTGCCCGATGCAATCCCATGAAAGAAAAGTTAACGTGGCACAACGAAAAAAGAAAAGTAAACGACCTGATTCCGAACCCGGAGAACCCGAGGCGGATGACAGAGAAACAGACGGAAGAACTCCGCAAGAGCTTGGAGAAATTCAATCTTGCGGAGATTCCGGCGATCAACACGGACAACAAAATCGTAGCGGGTCATATGCGCGTGGCGGCGCTTCAACTCTTGGGGCGTGGCAGCGAGGAGATCGACGTGCGGGTGCCGAATCGACCGCTTACGGAAAAGGAATACAAGGAATATCTCTTGCGAAGCAATCAGAACCGAGGCGACTGGGACTGGGATTTGCTTGCCAATAATTTTGATATCGACGAGCTCATCGGCGCGGGATTCGACGAGGAACTCTCGTTTATGTTTGATGACGTGATGACGCTTAGCGAAGACGGATTCAATGTCGAGAAAGCCATCGCGGAGATCATGGTGCCCATAACTCAACCGGGCGAGATCATACATCTCGGCAATCACGTTCTCATGTGTGGCGATTCCACGAAGCCTGAGGATGTGGCAAAACTCATGGGAGGAGAAAAGACCTCATTCATCTTCAGCGATCCCCCGTATAATATCGGCCTCGATTATTCGAAAGGCATCAGCACGCAGGGAAAATACAAAGGGGCGTTTACGGCGAGCAAAGACAAAAAGAGTTCTCCTGATTATCAGGCATTCATTGATGCGGCGATCGGGAACGCGCTCGGTGTGGCGACGAAGGACGCCCATATCTTCTTCTGGTGCGACGAGAATTTCGTGGGCAAGATGCAGGAGCTATTCGAAGGCAGAGGCATCACGAACCGCAGGACGTGCTTGTGGATCAAGAACAACTTCAACATGACCCCGCAGGTGGCGTTCAACAAGGTCTACGAGCCATGCGTCTACGGAACCACCGGCAGTCCATCGCTCAGAAAAGAACTCAAAAACCTGAACGAGATACTGAATCAGAACGTGGAGTCCGGAAATCAAGTGGTGGACGAGATAACGGAGATGCTGAACGTCTGGCTTGTGAAGCGGGATAACGCGCAGGAGTACGAGCATCCGACCCAGAAACCGATTACCCTCTGTGAGAAGCCGATGAAGCGGTGCACGAAGGCGGGCGACATCGTCTTGGATTTATTCGGCGGGTCGGGCAGCACTCTCATCGCGGCGGAACAATTGAATCGTCGGGCTTATCTCATGGAGATCGATCCCGTCTTTTGCGATGTGATAAAGAGGCGCTACGAGGAATATATCAAGCGATGATCTATAAACTGGGCAATCACATATTGGCTCAAGGAGACGCGCGGGATGCGGAAGCCGTAAAGAAGATCATCGGCGACCGGCAGATTCGGGCCGTCATCGCCGATCCTCCCTATGGGGTAGCGTATGTCGAAAACAAGGATTGGATGGGCCTACGGGGCGCAGAATCAGGCCATTTCACGGCCCACAAGAAGATTAAGGGCGATCAGATGCAATCCGAGGAAGAGTATCGGGATTTCACGAAACAGTGGGTTGAAGCGGTCAAACCGAGCCTCGCCCCGAAGAACTCCTTTTATATCTTCAATTCGGACTGGATGGTCTGCGCCCTGCGGGAAGGCATGAAATCTGCCGGTCTCTATTATTCCCAGCTCATCATCTGGATCAAAAACAGCATCGTCCTCGGAAGGAAGGATTACAACCCGCAGCATGAACTCATCGCCTACGGGTGGTACGGGACGCACAAGTTCGAGCGGGACAAAGCCAAGAGCGTCCTCTTCTGCCCAAAACCGACAAAGGCGAAACTCCATCCGACGATGAAGCCCGTGGAACTCCTGCGGAAGCTCATCGCGAACAGCACGAAGACGGGAGAGTGGGTTTATGATCCGTTCCTCGGATCGGGCAGCACCTTGATCGCCTGCGAGCATCTTGGACGGCGGTGCCTCGGTATTGAAATTGATGAACAGTATATCGAAACGGCGAAAGCGAGGTGGGAAAAATTGACGGGCAAAAAGGCCGAGAGAATCGACATGGATAGTGTCTAAAGATAATTATGGCGGCACCGGAAGGAAACCAGAATGCGATAGGGAATAGAGGAGGCGGACGGAAGTCGGCGTATCAGGAAAATGCGGATGCGACGCTGCTCCGCGAAATGTTCCTCACGCCCATGAGCCGGGACGAAGTTCAGGCGAAATTGAAGTCCGGCAAGTATTCCCTGAAAGACCTCTTCGTGTCGAAGGGATATGCGGGAAACGAGCGGGTGCTCTTGGCGTTATTCCATAAGTACTTCCCGGACGATCTCCTCGCGAACCGGCAGACGGCTGAGGACGAAAACGGCATAACGCCTGATGCGGTAAAAACGATCGATGACGTGATGACGCTTATCGAAGCGACGATCAACGGCGTCCGTTCCGGAGCGATGAGCATCCAAGCGGCGGCGAACGTCGGACGGTTGGCGAGCTTGGCCCTGAAAGCTATCGAGGTCGGAGAATTGGACAAGAAAATGGATCTCGTGAACAGCGTCATTCAGGAACGGAAAATGAAAGCAAAAAAATAACTATGGCGACACCTGATCTCACGAAACTTGCGCCGAACCTTTCCACAGAAGAGCGGTACAAACTCGTTTTGGCGGATTGTCTGGCCCAAATGGACGGGGAGCAACCGATGATAACGGAATCAGAACTGAAGGCCCTGCTCTGGTTTCCATCGAAGGCGATGTGGCAGGAGTATGCTACCCGCGTCGTCACATTCAAGTTGGCGAACTCCATCTGGATACAGAGCATTGAATCGGAAAAGTTAAGAACGTATGTGTGTTACCTGCTCGCAGCTCATGAGTTTGAACGGATCATCGTGTACGCCGCGCATAAAATCCCAAAGAGAAAAGAAGAGGATCGATTTGAAAATCTCAAAAAGTACGTCAAGTCGCTCAATAAAGCAATCAAGGGATTCTATGCCTATCGGGAAGCGATTCCAAAACTCGAAGAGGAACTCTGTGGCGTTCCGTTTCTCTGCAAGACGAAGAAAGCATCCATTGCGGACATGTATGCGCTCATTGATGGCGTAGTATCTGACTATAATGAGGACATTCGACGTTTCTCCGATTGCCGTGACGCCAAGCAATATATTAAGCCGATCCTCGACGATCCTGAGAGTTATCTCGTGAAAGCACCCGTTGCCAATCCGACGGAGGTGGCAGAGCTGGTCAGAGAGATCAAACGCCTGGCAGAATCGGAAATAAGTTCGCGTTCATAACCACCCAGGACGGGGGCGTGCAACTTTTACGGGATAGACCTGTCAATTCCTGAGAAGACGAACAAACAATCTTAGGGTCTCAATGTCGCCCTCGTGATACGCTTTATTTATTTTGGCAGTCAGGTTATTCCTAAACTGGCAGAAGGCATCCCCCGATCCGGCTATGGCAATGAAACAAATTGGGCAGTTATTGGCGCTGGCTTAGAGCTTGTCTCGCCACAGATTAAAGGCATAACTAATTAGCACCAATTGCTTGTTCCGCTAAACTATACGACTGGATATAGCCGATACCTGACGTAAGTCCAGAAATGCCTAACGTTGGGATGCCAAGGGCACAATCATTTTTATTTAATATAGCGACCCCTCCGGAATTACCGTGGTCAATCGCAGTATTTGTTTTATAGATCGGGCCAGGGAGAATTCCGCTTATAATGCCTTCTGTCACTGTCTCTGAAATTCCGAGAGCATTACCTGAAGCTGGATACCCAAAAATCGTGATACTATCACCAACATTAACGTCGCTACTAGAACACTGTATCTCAGACATGCTCAAATTAGCTTTTAAATCATTAATCACAGGGATAGAACCTAAGGGAACAGAATTGGGTATCGGCGTCCCGAGAGTGAAAAGAGCCGCATCCTCGTAAGTGTTAGGATTATAGTGCCATGCGTCCAGGTTAAGTCGATAGTCGCCATAATAAACGTTGTATGAAAAATCAGGCGGTTCGGGGAAAACCGCATAGCAAGTTGGTGCCACTCCTCCTATCATTGCTCCAGTGTAAACGTGATAATTTGTTTCGATGTAATTTATTCCCGTAGATTTAGAAAGGTATGAAAGGCCAGAGCCGCTCGATTCCCATGAATTATCGGCTGAATAGCAATTGATCTCTGCGACGCTCGGTTCTATTTGTGCGATTATGGAAGGTGATAAATTGGCGGATGGGTTTGAAGGAGACCCTTGAGAAGAATTGTTCGCGGGAGAATTTAGATCAGTAAAACCATTATTTTTGGCGATTGCCTCAGCGAGTTTGCCTATATTTGATTGTAATGATTCCATTGTTGCATCGGTGGATACTCCGAGTTGGCTTGCTAAATGAGCCGCATATTGCGATGGATTCGTATTACCCGATGCTTGTGTGTATACATTTGAAAAATCGGACAAGGTAGAGTTTGGGCCGAGACCGGTGGGTGAGGTCCCGTCCATCATCGCTTGGAGATAATTTAATAAGGCTGCATATCCATTCCCGGAAGAACTATAAGAAATTAGATTTCCCGAAGAATCTTTTAATAAGCCAGGATTGTTATCACTGCTTGCGAGCTGAGCATTTGAATTTTGCCCTATCACAGCACTGCTTGTGCCTGTCTGACTATTGGATTGGCTTGAGCTGGTAACGGAGCTTATAAAGCTGACCAAAACCGCCAGTCCGATCAGGGCTACAATGATGACGATAGCGGGCGAACCCTTGTCGTTTTTGTTGGTTGGCTGTTCGTCATACTGAACTTCTTTCATTGATGAGGTAAAGTTTTACGTGCGCACTTATCACTGCATATTTTTACCAGCCAAGTACATATGATAATGCTTGGATATCGGCAATTTCTCCCGATGAATTGATTTGGCCAATAACACATCCGTCGGTCAATGAGACGGCGGTGCTGCCCTGCATCCCGTTCGGTAATGCTCCTATGTTGGTTGTATCGTAGTATCCTGACGTGCCGGTGATAACGCCCGTGAGGGTCTGGTATGTCGAATTAATTGGCCATCCAAACACGGCGATCGAGTCGCCTACCGATGGGCGTGTCGAACAATAATTTATCTTCTTTGCATAATCTGCGACATAAGTATTCGGCGCAGTAATATTAACCTGCGCAAAATCAACGTTCGTTTCAGGAGCGATCACGGGGCTTAGAGCAGAGGAATAAGACCCCGCAGTATAAGATCCAACGGTAAAGCTTGAAAGTCCACCTGCGTAGAGAGAGGCACCCGCCGGAAATGAGATAGCACACGTGGAAGGCGCGAGTACTGAACCTGTATAAGAGGTATTTATTACACCACCCAAAACTGTATCGATAAAATAATTTCCATTTGAACCTTCGGGGCCAAGGAGACCGTTGGAACTTTGCGAAAACAACACCTGACCATACCTGTTATACCAATCGCAGGTAATGAAGGCGAGTTGAGGTGCGAGATTATTAGCTAGAGTGCTTGCTGAATAATTCGACTGTGGAACAGGTGCTGGCTGCGTTGGTGTATTCTGAGCGAGATTTGGAACCGCGACACATGAGGTATTTTCAGAGTTCCATTGATACCCGCTTTCGCAGCCACATATAAGACCGCCCTGACTGTTATTCGCACCCGAATAAACGCTGTTTGCGCCATATTGATTTTGGCAAATTTGATTATTGCTTTTGGTGACGGGCTGGCTTCCCTGATCGCCTATGGCCAAGGTCGGCCGACTGACCGACGAAACATTTAGAGTATTCAGAAATGCGCGTGTTTTCGCTCCGCAGTAGCCTGATGCCGGAGAGATGCCATTCGCGACCTGAAGTTGCTCCAAGGCAGTCCGAGTGCCGCTTCCAAAGTAACCTGTTGGGGTAGAAATCGATGTCAAATAACCTTTATTGATTAAAATTTGCTGTAGGGCGATTACATCTGGCCCATTCGAACCAATAGTGAGATTTTGGCTAAATTGATACGACTGTGCACGTACAGACGAGGTACCCGAAAAAATAAGGACCGCGATTATCGGCAACGTCAAAAGATATTTTATTTTCATGTTGATAGTTTTTATAGTTTCTTATGATAGCGTGGGGATCGGCCCATCAACACAAAACTCCACGCAGACCTCGACACCTTGCGGCATCCATACCCTTTCGGGTATGACTCTAGGCGAGTAGGCCAAACGTGGAGTTTGGTATCGCCTAGAGTATTTTTGCGCCATGCCCCGATTGTTCAGGGTTTAGGCGGCTTATATTCAGTTGTAATTGAAGTATAGCTCGGTGTGATATTTTTGCGAAGGGGCTTGAGAAAATGAGGGGAAAGAGATAAATTGAGGGGAAAATGAGCGTAAACACGGGACTTCGGCGTCTCACGGAAAAAGCTTTTATTAGGTATTGCGAGGCAGATAAGCATCTGTGCGGTTTATGTAAGAAATATGGCATAAAAATCAATTCGGCTCTTTTCAGCGAACTCGGCATAGTGCCAAACGAGAATGGGTATACAAGAAGCCAGAGGGGGCTTCTCTATTTCAAATTGAACTCGGCTGACATCGAGAGAGAAGGTCGCGGGGAAACGACAAGAAGAAGAAAAGCTGAGTATATAATAAATTTTATAGATGTCCTTCGTCCTATTATTGACAGACCAGGCATAGTCTCTTTTTTGAGAGCGACACTCTCTAATAAATTTAATAACGAAATCCGCGAGGAAAGAAAGAAAATGGGTATCCCGATTGATGGGTTCGCTTCGGAAGAAGAACTAAAAAAATGGGGCACAACAAAAGGATTGCCTGTTCAAAATTCTGCCGAGATCGAACTTTGTCTTCCGTCCACAATTGAAGCGCATCCAGTAGCGCGGCAGTTGTTTGAAAAAATGGCCGATTCGAGCGAGCGATACGAGATCGACGATTACCATGTTTTATATGCGTACTTTCTTTACGACTTTAATCGACTCTTAAATTTGCGGGGATGGTTAATAGTTTCTACGATGGATGCTGCGGCGACAATCACAACGCGCAAACAACACTATAAGTTCCTTCGTGGCGATTGGCTTGATTCGCCGGAAGCCGCTGCGGCAAAGAAAATACCCATATGGGAACTTCCCGGGGAATATGCTGACGGGTCAAACTACGTCAGTCGGGATGACTGGGTTAAGATGACGATTACTCCGAATGTTTTTTACATTCACATCGCCCTACCGCGCCGAGGCGTTGTGAAACAAGACCTTACCGAATTTTTCAATAGTTCTCATGGCGCGAGAGTTTTTAAAGAATATCGAGATTTTTACAAAATAGACAAAACCCACGGACCACTTGTCTTCGGTAAACATTGGCTGATTTATTACATGAGCGAGATACTCAGAATGACCAGGAAAGAAATCAACACCCTGGTCACACCGATGACAGCAAAAGCTCTCGGCAAGGTCAAAAAGCAGATTCGCGAAGAATTGGTTGCCATAGAAATGCCCCGAGAAAATTAAATTTCTCGGCTCCAATCTTGTGAAATGATGAGCGTGAAGCACGCTCGTTTTTTTATGAAAAAAACGTGCTCACGGGAGCTGACATCCGCCTATTACTCCCGTGGTAGGCGGATGTCAGTTTCTAAATAAAGCCATGTTGTCAGACAAACAAAAAAATGCGTTTCGGGAAATATGGAAACAACGCTTTGGGCGCGAGATTTCCGACGAGGATATAGATCGGGAAGCCAATCGGCTCGTACGCATCGTGCAACTGATCTGTAAGCCCACGGACAAAGACATTGGTAATGCATCAAAGAATCCTGACGATAACGAAATAAACAGTCGAACAAAAAACTCAAAAAAATAACATGCAACCGCGAGACATACTAATCAGAGAACTCATGAAGCACGGCATACCATTCGAGCCGCTTGGTGGGGACATCGCAATCGTCTGCCCTTTCAAAACGGAGTGTGGTGGTATGGACGGGAATATCTCTACTTTCCTCATTAACGGCTCGACCAAATCGGGCAATTGCAGAAGTTGCGGCAAAACAGCTTCGTTCTCAGAGGTCTTAGGGCAATACGGTATCGGCTCGATTCCTGAAATATTACCTATGCGCGAAGCAAAATACGAGACACCGATGAGCCATAACCGAAACGAAACGAAACAGCCAACGCATCCATCTTTCAAATCACAGCTCCTTAAAGTCGGAGATATTCTCAAAAAAGAATTTCCTGACGACGAGTGGCTGGTTGAGGACATACTTCCCCTCCCCTCAGTTGATGCTCTTTCGGGAATGCCGGGGCACGGTAAGACGTTCGTCACAATCCACATCGCCCAGTGCGTGGCGAAGGGATTGCCCGTCTTCGGAAAGTTTCCGAGCAAGCAAGCTCCGGTTCTCATTATCAGCGAGGAGGATTACCCGAAGCATCTCAAAAAACGGTTCGAGTCGCTCGGCATAACTGAAAACGATGCGATCACCTATCTTTCTCTTGTCGGTTTCAAGGCGGACAATCCGAAGCATGTCGATGACATTGCCGACATCGTACGGGAGGGAAAATTCAAGCTGGTCATCATCGATTGCCTCCGGCGCGTCCATGACCAGGACGAGAACGATTCGCGCGGAATGGCGAGGGTTGCCGAAGGTCTCCGGAGAATTGCCAGCGAAGGAGTTGCGGTGCTCTACACGCATCACCATCGGAAGCAGGAGGATTTCAAGCCGAATAATCCGACCGTGAGCTTGCGCGGATCGACCGAAATTCAGGCGGCCATAGAAAACCATTTCGCTATCGAGAGAAAGGAAAACGAGGACGTGCTCATATTCCGCCAGCCGAAATCGCGCAACGCGGAAGCCCTGAAGCCGTTCGAAGTAAAGATTCTGACTGAATCAATCTTCAATATAAAGAAGAACAAAGAAGAGACGATGGTCGTCGGGTTCGAGTACGTTGGGGACCATGATGAAAAGAAAAGGAAATCGGAAGAAGCACGGGAAGCGGTCATTACCTTTCTCGCAAGCGAGGGCATGAAAAGCCGCCAACAAATCATTGAAGCAATCAAACCGATGGGATATGGCGAGAAGGCAATCGATACTGGCATACATGACGCCGAAGCCGCCGGAGAGATTGAATTGGTTTCAAAAGACGAATTGCCGGAGGAATTAAAGACAAGCCGCCAACGCCATTATCGGATCAAAGAAAAGGCCGATGTCATGCCTCCGTTGGATGAGGATCTGAACGTCGCAATTTCGCACACCCTATAGGGGGTGAAAAACTGCGACACTCAAGCCATGAGGGAAAATGCCGAAAATAAGGGAATTTCTTGCAGGCAGCGACCCCCAGACCGTGCCCCGTAAGGGTTTCTGGACGGTTGCGAGGAGTGGATAACCCCGACCGTTGCGGCATCATTGACTTGGGCTAAAAGGTCGGGATTTGAAGGGTAAATCAAGAAATTAACGCATAAACAAAATGAAACACATCAGAAACGCAGAAGGCTCCCCAAGCGTCAAACCAGTGGAGCCTTCAGTCGGCGTGGAACGGATTGCTCCGTCCTCGTCCATCGAATTATCGCAAAGAAGCGCGGAGGATGCAAAGTGGAATCGTCCTCCTGTGGAGCAACGGGTGGATAAAATAAAATACTTCCTCTACGCGAGAAAGTCATCGGAATCCGAGGATCGCCAGATGGCGTCCATCGAGTCCCAGATCGACGAACTCAAAAAGCTCGCATCGGAGAACAACCTTGAAATCGTGGATATCCTATCGGAAGCCCAATCAGCAAAGGAGCCGGGCCGTCCCGTGTTCAATAAAATGATGATGCGGATCGCGAAGGGAGAAGGACAGGGTATCGTCTGCTGGAAGTTGAATCGGTTAGCGAGAAACCCCGTCGATGGCGGGCAGATCAGCTGGCTTCTCCAGCAAGGCATCATCAAGCATGTCCAGACCTACGGACGGAGCTACTATCCAACGGATAACGTTCTTATGATGAATGTGGAGTTTGGGATGGCGAACCAGTTCGTGCGGGACTTGAGCGTCGATACGAAGCGAGGCATGCGGGCAAAAGCGGAGCGTGGATGGATTCCCGGCCCTGCTCCCGTCGGATACCTGCACAATCCAATAAAGAAGCATGACGAGAAAGAAGTGCTGAAGGACGAGACGAAGTTCGACCTCGTCCGCAAATGTTGGGACATGATGCTTACGGGAGCGCACACGGTACCGCAGGTATGGGAAGTCGCTGTGCATCAATGGGATCTCACCGGCCGGATGGGAGCGAAGATCAATCTCAGTAATATGTATCTCATATTCACCAATCCCTTCTACTGCGGAGAGTTTGAATATCCCCTGCGAAGCGGCATCTGGCATCACGGGAAGCACGAACGGATGGTAACGAGGACCGAATTCGAAAAAGTACAAACTATCATGAAGGGGCGGAGCCATCCCCGCCCCAAGATCCATGACATCTCGATGCGCGGGCCGATCAGGTGTGGCGAATGTGGCGCGGTCATTACGGCCGAGGAGAAAATCAAAATCCAGAAGAACGGCAACCGCCATGAATATATTTACTATCACTGCACAAAGCGGATGCACCCAGAATGCTCACAGGGGCGTGTCACGGAGAAAGATTTGCAGAAACAGGTCATGGAAATACTTTCGGACATCGAGATCCCGCAGGAGTTCTATGCGTGGGCCATGGACGTACTTCGGGAATCGAACAACGATGAGTCGGTGGGTCGACAGAAAATTATGGAAAGTCAGCGAGTGGAATACGATAAATGCGTGAAGGTTATCGATGCTTTGATTGATATGCGGGCACGCGGTGAGATCACGGAACAGGAATTTGCGGGGCGCAGGGCATCGCTTATGACGGAGAAAAATCGCCTGCAAGGGATTTTGAACGACGCCGACAAGGGCGTGGACGAATGGCTTAATACGGCAGACAAGTACTTCAGCTTCGCGGCGAACGCTCGACAAAAATTCGAAAATGGGACGTCCGCGGAGATACGGGAGCTGTTGACGCTCTTAGGTTCGGACCTCTCGCTAAAGCAAGGAAAACTCAGCGTTTCCTTGGCAAAACCGCTGGTCGTGATCGAAAAATTAGCACCTGAGGCAAGGCGGATAAATAAGAGGTTCGGACCTCTGAAAAATGCAGATGACACAAGGGCTTTGCGGGTCTTGTACGCTAAAAATTCTGTAAGGGGTCGAATCGTGGAGGATGTTCGAACCAGAATTATGAGGCAGAATGGGCATATTTATATACCAGAACTAGTCAGAGCATAACCGCATAACTCGCAATCGCCAGAAGGTTTCGGTGTTCTACCGCCCAAACATGGATTTTCTTTATAAATCCAAGAGTTCAGCAGCCTCTTCGGGGTCAAGACCTGTGTCATCGACAGACTCTTGAAGCTCCTCGGCTTCGTCGAGGGTTAGGTCATTTTCCTTAGCGAACTCAAAAACCTCTTCATCCATGCCTTTATTCTAGTCTCTTTTAAATTTTGTTGAAAATGTACCCAAGCTGAAATGGTTGCTTGTCATTATTACTGTGTTGATTGATACGATTGTCTAATAAGATTGAAAATATAATCCAAGTCGCTTTCGGAAGTGAACTTAACCATTCCTCGATAACCCCATTTGTTATCAGTTACATCTTTGACGAGTTTTTTACTGTCGCTTGCATATTGCGGGTCTCGCAATAAAAGTTGTATCCATGTCGGGCGGAACTCAAGGCGGGTAAAACTTTTTGTGGAGCGATAATAGATGCCAGTCTTGCCGAAGTGTTCGGTTATGTCAGCTAGCTCAAGGATTTTTGAGCGCAAGATGTTCGCCGCCTTTTGCATTTCTGGAGAGGTGATATTCAGATGGTATCCGAGGCTATATTCGGATTCCTCTTTGGTAGCAACCATTTTTTTTCTATGGCTAGTTACTTTAACGGCTGATGGCGTATAAACATCCTCGACCTGGAGAATATCTGGTGCGTAATAGGTATAGGTTTTTAACTCAACATTTTCTTGTTGTTGCACCGCTCCAAGAATGTAACGGCTGAATCCTTGCGCTATTAGTATCACTCGCGGCTGTTCCCAGTTTACCTTCAAATCGCCACCTAGCTTTTTATCAACAAGAAGCTCAAAGTGTTTTTTGCTTCTCATCAGCCAGTTGAAATAGAAAAGTCCTTGTGCGAGAACCTCCTCATTATCCTTCCATTTGTACTCGATAATTACGGGTGAATTATTTTCATCCAGGCCGAGCGTATCAATTCTGCCGTCAGTTATTGGATATTCCTTTTCCAAGAAGCGCACACCCAAAATTTCATTAAGATTTGCTGCAAAAAAATCTCTCAATTCAAATTCGTCGCCAAAACCATCTTCTTTCACAGATACTTGCGATGCTTTTGAGTTTTGTATTTTGAAAATTGGCATAGCATATTAGGCCAGATACTGATTGGCGAATTGCTCGTAGTTCTCAACTTCTTTATATTTTACTTCAATCACTTCAAAATGTCTCTTGGCTGCGGCGATTTTTGCCTGCTCGGATGGCCTAAGATTTGAGACATCGCCTTTAGTTTCAATAACAAAATAAACCCGTTCATCGCTCTCGTTGCCCTGGAGGTCTCGCTTAGCCGTTACGATTGCCCAATCTGGGTTATACCCGCCGACGGGAGTTTCCACCTTAAACCAATTCGGCAATTTGATAAAGAGTTTTATCCGCCCGTCTGCATCTAGCTCAACCGCAAAGTTTTTTTCAACGTCGGAATCGTACACTACCGCCTCATAGATTGAATTTTTCACTGGTTGGACTGCATCTTTATAGCTTTCGATATTTTCAAATTGACCGACGGCGTACCTATCGGAAACGACCTCATAGCGAACCTGCTCAACGTAGTCC
>Ga0255355_1001019_pt1 | contig 14107 bp, 8 predicted proteins | sample HBST75metaG_FD_189943 | JGI IMG/M metagenome (GOLD analysis project Ga0255355, IMG submission 189943) | Peat soil microbial communities from Stordalen Mire, Sweden - H.B.S.T75 | ecosystem: Environmental > Terrestrial > Soil > Wetlands > Peat | place: Sweden: Norrbotten County, Stordalen Mire...
CAGGACAACAGCAATACCCGCCATCATCTTGGCCGCATGACGAGAAGGACCAAAGTCGTCTCGAAAAAGGCAGAGATGGTCGACGCATCAATGAAGTTGTGGTGCGCCCTGACGCAACCGAAAACCTTCGCAGCGTTCCAGAAAACTGCATTATCTATCTTTAGGTAAACACTCTCGAAAAATCTTTTGGAGAGGAAAGAAGCGGTCCCGGCAAGAGGCATAGGGAGGGAAGCGATATCTAAAGAATGTTGACGTAGCGAGTCTCGTTGAGGCTCGCTACGTCTTCTGTTGCTCAAAGGAACTGTTATGGCGGAATTATATTCCACTGTTTGACGTATAGGTTGGCTTAGAACTTGTACTTCAGCGCCAGTTCTATCTGTCTCTGCTGCGAGCGCGTGCTCTGAATCAGGCCCCAAGTACTGGAGCCATTGAGTCCGCGTCCGGGGTTGTTGTAGCTGGTGATGTTGCCGAGGTTGTAGAAGAAGGCATTGAATTCGAGTTTGTGCTCACCGACCAGAATGAAATCCTTGATGAGCGACCCATCAATGCCGCGGAAGCCAGCCGAGCGTTCGGAGCCGATGCTAGCCGTGCCAAAGGCTGGAGCGCTGCCTGCCGCGGGAGACGCCGGCACGCCGTAGGCGCAGATGCCGTCATCATAGCCTGCGGCGCTGCACGTGCCCACCGTTGTACCGCTCGAGTTGAGGTTAACCGAATTCAACGCGGACGGATCGGAGCCCCACCATCCGGCCACTGTCTCGTGCCGGGAGCCGGTGCCCTCGTAGAGGCCCTTTTCCTGGCTTCCACGAATCACCATGGGACGGTAGTGGTTGGCGCGCTGGCTGCCGGCCGACCCCACATTGGAGCTGCTGCCGGAGGTGATGGTGATCGGGAAGCCAGAGAGCAGAACGGCGTTGCCGCCGAGCTTCCAACCCGCAATCAGTTCCTGCAGGTAGATCGGAGCATTGTGGCCAATCCACTTGTTGCGTCCAAACGGAAGTTCGTAAACCCAGGTGGAGTTGAGCATTTGGCGGACATCGGAACCAGCCGGACCATAGTCGCCCTTCAGGTTGTAGTTGTTCTGCGGATAGGTGCTGCCGCCGGAGATATCGTTGACTCCAAACTGACCCACAGAATCGGTCAGATTCTTGCCGTACGTGTAGTTGATGCTGTACTCCAGCCCCTTGTGCTGATGCTGCCGATAGGCAACCTCAGCGGCGTTGAAGTTCATGTTGCCTTCCGACTCGTAATAATCGATGGCGTTGGAGCCCACCAAGCCATAGAAGGGAGCGCTAGTCGGCGTGCTTGCTTGCAGGTATTGGTTCACGTTGCGCTGATCGAGCAGGCGCTGACCCTTTTCACCGACGTACTGGAGCGAGATTGTCGATGATGGCGTTACTTCATACTCGCCAACCAAACTGTATTGCATCACGTTGGCCGGCCGCAAATTGCCCCAGGCAGTATAGGTGCTGGTTGCCGTGCTGGATGTTGGGAATCCGCCAGTCACCTGGAAATAGGTTCCGGCGCCGGTGGTTGTGGGCGCGACACCCGACTGGGTAATCGTGTAGTGGAAGGGCGGATTGCCTGTGTGCAACAGCGCATTGAAGTCCATGAAGCTGACCATGCCGATGCCGCCACGGATCACGATTTTGGGCTTCAGTTGATAGGCAAAGCCAAGACGAGGATCGAAGTCATCGCGAACCGGCTTGTAGAGAGAACGGCTGTTGCCATTCTGTCCTGCCAGAAGAACCGCGGCATTGGCCAAGCTCACGTTTGCAATCTTGTTGTTCACTTCGTAGAGTGGCTCATCATACTCGTAGCGTATGCCGTAGTCGAAGGTCAGTTTTGGCGTCACCTTCCAGTCATCCTGGAAGAAGTAGCCAGTGCGCCAGTGGCGCTCACCCACATCGGAGATCTCGGCGCTGATTGAAAGCCCTGATGAGTAGTCCAGCAGCCAGTCGGCAAAGTCATAGCCTACCGTGGATCCAACCGATGGATTGCTGGTGTAAGCGCCGCTAAAGTTGAAGTTGCCCAGGCGGCCGGCGGAGTTCAGGAAGAAGTTGTTCTGGTAACGGGTGAACTGGGCGCCCATCTTGACGGTGTGGCGGCCATGCTGCCATGTCAGGTTGTCGCCGAATTCAAAGGTATTATCCCAGGCCATATTGCCGGGAGCTGTGGTGCCGAGTGTGCTGACGCCCGTGCTGTTTGTGCTTTGCGTAAAGCTCTGCTGGGTAAAACCAGACACGGTCTGGCCTGTGAAGGGAATACCTACCAGGGAGTTGCCGTTGTTGCCGATTACACCAGCAGGATTGGCATTGTAGGAGTTGTATCCAATACGGGTGGCTCCCGCGCGGGCTTCGTTAACCATTGAGGAGTTAAGGGTGCGCAGGTAGTTGACCACCAGTTGCTTGAACGGGAAGTCGTTGATCGAGGGGAAGGAGATCGGCATCACGGCCCTTGTCTGGCCGTCGTTGGCATCGCCGTCCGAGTAGCGGACACTGATCGAGTCGCTCTCGCGAACCTTCCAATTAAGCTTGATATCGCCCTGATCGTTGCGCGTCATCGACTTGATGGGCGAACGGTAGTTGTATTGAATCGGAGCTGAGGCGGCTGCCGAATTGGGCAGCGGCAGCAACTGAGGATGGGAGAACAGGTACACCGCCACGGGGTTGCGGATCGGCACGAGGTTCTGGTAGTACACGCCGTTGACCGTCTGATTGAGAGGTTCAAAACCGTTCTGCGAATCATACAACTGCGTCGTGATTTGCCCGCCCAAGTAAGCATAACCGGAAAGCGGCGAAACAGTCGTATCGATCGAAGAACTGCTCGTTGTGTTGCCGCGCCAGGCGTTCATCGGAAGATTGACCTGGCCTGTGCCGGCACTAGGCTTGCGATAGCCCATGTAGTCTGCAAAAAAGAAGAACCTGTCGCGCCCGTTAAATAGATGAGGAATCCGGACAGGGCCACCAATGGTGCCGTTAAAGTTGGTCTGTGTATATTGCGAGCGCGGCGTGGCCGGCGAACTGCGCTTGTTGCCAAACGTGTTGGCGTCCATCAGGTAATTCTGCAGGTAGAATGATGCGCTGCCGTGATAGGCGTTGCTGCCATTCTTGAGCACCATCACCATGTGTGCGCCGGTGCCATTGCCAAACTCGGCCGGGGGCACGGTGGTCACGGCCGTCAGTTCCTGGATGGCGTCGGGGTTGGGATTGTATGCCGGAGCGCCGAAGCCGTTGCTCAGGTTGGCGCCGCTGTCGCGAATGCTGACTCCGTCGAAGGTATAGTCGTTATCCGTGGTGCGATTGCCGTTGACATTGGGCAGCGTGGCAAAACTCTGAGTGCGCTCGCCAGCGTTGTTGGGACTGCCTGTGGCGCCGTTGAACTGGTTCTGATCGCCGATCGAAACGCCGGGTACAAACTGCATCAGTACCGACATGTTGTGGCCGTTGACCGGCATGTTGTTGATTGACGAAGCAGAGATGGTGGTGCTGATCATGCCATCTTCGGTGTCCATGATGGTCGCGTCTGCTGTGACCTCAACCACAGTTGACTCCGCACCAGCATGCAATGTCGCATCGACTTTGGCCTGATGCACGGCTTCAAGCGCGAATGCGTTCGTTACCACGCGAGCGAAACCTTTGGCTTCGGCGGTGATGGTGTATTGGCCGATTTGCAGAAAACGAATACTGTAAACGCCGTCGTTGTTGGTGGTGGTCGTGGTTTTAATGTTTGTGTCCACATTGGTCGCCGTGACCTTGGCGCCAACGATAACCGCTCCCGACGTATCCGTGATCATGCCGCTGATATTGCCGGTAACCGTTTGAGCACTTCCCGTTGTACACAGGAGCGCCACAGTCAGAAGCAGCAAGAAGATGTTCATCTTCATGAGTCGTTGCATCGCTATCCTCCCTAATCGGCACTGAAACCCGAAAATGAAACGATGATCACATGACCATTGTTGTATCCACAGTCTTCCAGTGTTCGTGAGTGGAATTATATTTCAAATAAAATGAAACAGTAAACCGATTTTTAAACTTTTTATAAAATATCGTCATTTTTATGGAACTCCTCCTGTCAGGCAACTTTGAACTGTGGCCTCGGTCGCAGTTCAAAGCTGTATTCTCTATTAAATGAATGATAAATAATACGTTAGTTAAATATGTAGGGATAGATTATCTGGCTTTACTTCGCTTTTTGGTTTACTGACGCGGAACAATATTGGTTTTAATTTGCGTAGAATCAACAACTTCTCCTGAAAAATTAACGTTTTTAGAGCTTTCTAACACACTCCGACAAATGTTTCAATATTCGTACAACAAAATTCATTTTTCAATTTTCCGATATACAATATCTCCATGAAAGACACTGGACTTCTGCGCCCTCTTTGCGGTATTGTGCCGCCCGTAGTCACCCCCTTACTTGACCCTCATACGCTTGATCAGATGGGGTTACGCCATTTGATCGAGAGAATGATCGGCGGAGGAGTCCATGGGCTCTTTGTCTTGGGTACTACCGGGGAGGGGCCGGCGCTGAGCTACCGTCTCCGGCGCGAGGTTATCCAGGAGACGTGCCAGATTGTAGCCGGGCGGGTTCCGGTGCTGGTCGCCATCAGCGATACCGCGATCGAGGAGAGCCTGGCCCTGGGCAGCTGGGCGGCCGAGTGCGGCGCCGATGCCGTGGTTGCCGCCGCTCCATATTACTTCGCCGTCAGCCAGTCTGACCTGTACCGGGTCATCGAGAGCCTCTCCCAGCAACTACCGCTCCCGCTGTTTATCTACAACATGCCCAGCCTCACGAAGGCATTTTTCGAGCCGGAAACCGTGCTGCGCGCTTCCCGTCTACCGAATGTCTGCGGCATCAAGGACAGCTCCGGCGATCTGAACTATGTGCGAGCCGTTGTGAATGCGCTGGCTGGGCGGCAGGATTTTTCGATTCTGGTCGGTCCCGAGGAACTGCTGACCGAGTCCATCGCCTTGGGAGCCCATGGCGGCGTGAACGGCGGGGCCAACCTGTTTCCACGGCTCTTCGTCCGGCTGTATGAGGCGCTTCGCTCAGGCGACTCAACAACCGCGGCGATGTTGCAGGAAAAGGTTCTCTCGCTGGGTTCGATTCTGTACCATATCGGCGAGCCGGAATCGAGCTATCTGCGCGGCCTGAAGCTCGGCTTGGAACTGTTCGGGGTCTGTTCGGCGACCATGGCTCCGCCTTTTGAGAGTGCCGATATAGCGCAAGTCAGAGGATTGCTCAATAAACTGAAAGAATTTGAAGAATTGTGAAAAATGAACTCACATTTTGTTATGTTTGATTAGACGAGGATCCCATGACGGCTGAGAGTTTACCTGCACCGCTACATACAAAGCCCATTTCCAAGAACCTCGCCGGCCCCAAGGATCCCTACTTTTCGCGTGCGACGAGCAAGGCGTTCGAGCTGTTGGATATCCTTGATCGCGCAGAAGCCTCGTGGAGCCTGAATGATCTGGCCGCCGAAGTCCAGCTGACCAAAAGCTCCACCTTTCGTCTTCTGTATACGCTGGAGACCCTGCGACGCGTCCGGCGGGACGACCAGGGGCATTACCAACGCGCGCGCCGCATGGATTCTCCTGCTGAGCCGGCTCTTTTTGTCGAAGCCGCCGCGGAACCGATGCGCAAACTCAGCATGACGTTTCGCGAGACCATCAGCGCTGCTGCGCTGATGGGCAATCACATCGAAGTGGTTGCGGTCATCGACAGCCCGCACTTGGTGCGGATGTCCAATGTGGTGGGACGCATCCTTCCTCCTCACGCCAGTTCGATGGGCAAAGCGATTACGGCCTTTCAGAGCGACGAGGTGCGCGAGCGTCTTCTCACCAGCTACGGCATGACGATTTTCACTCCCAACACGATCTGCGACCAGCGTCAGCTCGAAGAGTATTTCGAAAGGATCCGTCAGACGGGAATCTCCTGTGACGACGAGGAGAATACGCTGGGGGGCATCTGTTACGGAGTTCCGATCCACGCGCCGGGCGAGCAGGTCCAGGCAGCTCTGAGCCTGTCGATGCCCATGACGCGGCTGCCCAAGGAACCGTCAGGATTGCAGGCAATCCTTGACGAGCTGCACCAGGCCGCCGCCGATGTGGCCGCGATTCTTGAGGCCAACAGCTAAAGCACTTTCTCGATTGGTCCTGATTGCGGCCCTTGCTGTGTCCGCAGTTATCCTACTGCCGACTCTGTCTTGTCCTTTGAACGCACAGCCACGGCATGCGCATTCCACAGAAGCACTGCTGCAACCAGCACGTAGACCAGCGAAGTGGCACTGAGGCACAGGCTCTATACTGCGAACATAAACGAGCGGACGACTAGAGATGTCCTCCAGTGCACGTATACCATCTGGCATTGCAGAAGGTGGTTTTTACTTCCACCCCAACGAGCAAAGATCGCTCGCCGAGGGCCACGGAGAGAAAAAAACCACTCAAGGGAGTGCTTCCGGTGTATAGCAATTGGAGATCCGCTGTATTCGTTCACGCTCTTGCCCGCATTTTCAGGCTATTCCATGCACTGTTCAATTTCGAATTGGGATCTCAGGTGCGCCAGGGGTATGGATGGGCGTGTCAAAAAACACAGGCAACAACTGACTTGCTTCCGTCGTTTCCGCCGAAAGGACACCTTTCTATGCGTGCAACTGTTCTGCTGAGCCTGCCGCAGTATTTGTGGGTGGGCATGGCTGCGGCGCTTTTGCTGTTTCCGTTCTCCGCTGCATTTGCCCAGCCTGTCGACTGCACACAGGCCACTATCGTTCTGCCTGCCTCGGCCACCGCGCATGAGGCCGAGGCCGTGCGCATGTTCGTTGAAGAAGCCGCTCGCCGCACAAGCGTCCACTGGGTGCGCGCGGAGCAGATTCCCTCGCAGGGTGCGGGTTGCGTGGTTGTCACTGGCACATGGGAAGAACTGGCGCGCACCCTGCCCGCCGCACTGAAGCGCGCGCTGGCTCCAGCCCAGCAGAATCCCGAGGCTTTCAGCGTACAAGCCACCAATTTGGGCAAGCAGCCGGTCATCCTCGTCGCCGGCAGCGGCGAACGCGGCGTGCTGTTTGGCCTCGGTGCTCTGCTGCGCAAATTCTCGTTCTACCCGGCGCAAGCGACACTCGACACTCCATTGCACCTGACGGAAAGCCCGGAGAAGCCTCTGCGCAGCCACCAACTCGGATACCGCTTCAAGAACAACACGTACGACGCGTGGAATCTGGCGCAATTCGAGCAGCAGATTCGCGATCTGGCCATCTTCGGCGCGAACACGATTCAGATGATTGCGCCGCACTCCGACGATACCGAATCGAGTCCGCTGTTTCCAGCTCGGGCTCTCGATACGCTGCTCGGCGTCTCCCGCATTCTTGACCACTATGGGCTCAACTGCGACATCTACTATCCGGAGATGGAGGCTGACTACAGCCGTGCCGCGGATGTAGACCGCGAACTGGCGCGCTTCGACGAACTGTTTCGGCAGATTCCCCGGGTTGATGCACTCTGGATCCCCGGCGGGGACCCAGGCCATACGCCGCCGAGATTGCTGTTTCCACTCATCGCGCGCGAGGTTGAAGTGCTGCACCGCTATCATCCCAGGGCGCTGGTCTACGTCTCGGCCCAAGGCATGGATGGAAAGCAGTACGAGGATTTCTACCGCCTCGTAGCCGCACATCCAGCCTGGCTCACAGGAGTTTTCTTCGGGCCGCAGTCGCGCGACAGCTTCGAGACCCAGCGCAGGCGCATCCCGACCGACATTCCGCTGATCTTCTACCCGGACATCGCCCATACCATGCACGCACAGTTTCCCGTACCGCAGTGGGACCCGGTGTTTGCGCTGACCGAGGGCCGCGAGCCAATCGATCCGCGGCCAGTCGACGAGGCCGCGATCTATCGTCACTTTGCCGCCCTGCACACCGGGTTCGTTACTTACTCGGAAGGCGTCAACGACGATGTGAACAAGTTTCTTTGGAATCAGTGGGGCTGGAATAGTGCTACGCCCGCGCGGGAGATTCTTGAAGACTACGCGCACTTCTTTATTGGACCGCAGTGGACCCGTGCATTTGCCGGTGCAATTTCCGATCTCGAGATGAACTGGCGTGGCCCGCTCCTCTCAAACGCGCACATCGAACCTACACTGAGAGAGTTTCAGCGGATCGAACAATCGCCCGATGCGCCACGAGCCAACTGGCGCTTTGAACTGGCGCTCTATCGCGCCTATTACGATGCGTTTCTGCAACGCCGGTTGCGCGTGGAGACCGCGCAGCAGCAGCAGGCCATCGAAGACCTGCGCAAGGCGCCGGTACTAGGGGCTGGGGAATCAATACACCGCGCCGAAACGGCCCTTGCGCACACCGCTCCCGATAGCACTAGCGTTCTGCATGACCGCATCTTTGCGCTGGCCGGCGATCTCTTCCACCACATCGGCATTCAGTTAAGTGTTAATCTCTACGGCGCATCCAATTGGGAGCGCGGCGCCAACCTTGACCGCATCGATCTTCCGCTGAACGACAGAGTCTGGCTCAGTCGTCAGTTTGAGCAGGTGCGCGCTCTGCCGGCCGATCAACAGGCTGTGGCATTGCTGACCATCGCCGATCGCGATCATGCTCCGAGCGGCGGTTTCTATGACGATCTGGGCACTCCCCAGCGCGAGCCGCACTTGGTGCGTGGCCCGGGCTTCGCCAGCGATCCAGAGTTCTATCAAACCGCCATCGATGGAGTCGCTGATCATAGCCCCGCCGACGGTTGGACGTGGGCGAAACTGACTTATGCCGAGGCTTTGTACGAAGCTCCGCTGCGCCTGCACTACGAGAAACTCGATCCGGTAGCGAACTATCGCCTTCGCGTGGTTTATGCGGGCGAGGACTATGCACTACCGCTTACGCTCGTAGCCAACCACGCCGTGCAGATTCACCCGGCGCTGCAACGAAAAACTAATCCGCAGACGATGGAGTTCGATCTTCCTCGCGCAGCCACGCAAGGCGGAACACTTGACCTTGAGTGGGCACGTCCTGCTGGCCTCGGCGGTAGCGGACGGGGCCGGCAAATCGCCGAGGTCTGGCTCTTTCCCGTTCCGGCTAAGAGCCAGCAAGAACGCCAAAAGCCGTAGGCGCAAAGAGACGCATTGAGCATGAGTGCTCCGAGGCAACAGCAAGATCAACTTCTCAGGAATCGTACACGCAGCTACACAGCAATCCTGCGGGAACACTTCGAGCGTGATCGGCCAAATGCCAGCAGGATGCAGGCCTTGTTTGCCCCTAGCTTCTCTTTTATTGAATGAGTACATTCGAAGAATCGAATATACGCGATCACGGCTGTCCGGTAAAAGCTAAGCTCTGAGCCCACAACCGCTATAAAACAAGAACGTTATAGGTACTTTTTGCTTGCTGCGATTTGAAATGCATGCATGCCTGCATCCTGGCCGACCGTCCAAGATGAGGGGATGAACGAAGGTAAGAGCATCTTCTCCCAGTTGATTGGATTTCTTCCTGATCGCGAGTTCCGCCGCTCGGTGGCTCGCTACGACGGTGACCGGTACGTACATCAAGAAGCTTCCTGCAGGGAGCAGTATCTGCCCATGGCCTTTGCTCAGTTGACCTATCGCGAGAGCCTGCGCGACATTGAAGCCTGTCTGGGAGCGATAGGTGCACCTTTGCTGACTTTGCGCAGGTGCTCATCCGCACTACGCTCAAGCGCTATGCCAACGACGCGACCGGCATCGCTGATGTGCGCGATCTGTATGCACTGGACTCAACGACCATCGATCTCTGTCTGGCGCTGTTTCTCTGGGCCAGGTTCCGCAAGCATAAGGCCGCTGTCATCGGGGCCCCCAGCGACAGGTCTTCGTCGATGGGGTGATTCAAAATGCACACGCTGCTCGATCTGCATGGCTCGATCCCCACCTTCATTCACATCACCAACGGCAAGGTGCATGACGTCAACGTGCTCGACGAAATCTCCCTCGAAGCCGGTGCCTTCTACGTCCGGGCTTCCCAGCAACAGGTCTTCGTTGCTGGGGTGGTTGATGAATCGTGGCTATATCGATTTTGAATGTCTCTATCGCTTTACCTTATCGTCGGCCTTCTTTGTGGTGCGTACCAAGACCAACGTGCTCCTCCAGCGGCGCTATTCGCGCCCGGTTGATTGGACTACCGGCCTGCGCCGCGATCATACAGTTATTCTGACTTCCCGCAGCTCGGCTACGGCGTATCCGGATGCGCTGCGCCGCGTCACCTATTGCATCCGGAGACTGGCAAGCGTCTGAAGTTCCTGACCAACAACTTCGCGCTGCCACCACTGGACATCGCTGAAATTTACAAGAAAAGGTGGGCTGTGGGCGTGTCCAGCCAAGGACACATGAACCAGCCGGTGCAAGTTCGGCCAAGGCTAACAGACTCATGCTTTGTAGTTTGGGAGGCGTCGTGGAGCGAAAGCGAGACGATGAAGCCCTGCGACAACATGCTCAGAAAGGAGTATGCGCAACTCACCAGGTTGCAACGTGTAGTGAACGCAGATATAGCCTCGTTACACGCGAATCCGGAGGCTGAGACGGTCGATAACCGCTTTGGTCGCAGCGGTGCCGTTATTTTGCGCTGCAAGCGTGGTCGACTGAAGTATAAATCCAATTCTGCGATATTTGCCACTTAATCGTGGCAAAGAAATGCGCAGGATTCGATACCCTGAATCCCGCGCATTTTCATTAGAACAGTAGTTTCAAACCAAATTGAATCTGACGTGGCGAATTCGCTTGCGAGGTGATTGCACCGAAACTAGTATCGGTCACGGTTGTGTCTGGAGATCCAAATTGCGGATGGTTGAAAACGTTAAATGCTTCTGCACGGAACTGTGCTTTGAGACTCTCCATAGGTTTGAACTCCTTGAAAATTGAGAAGTCCGTACTATCGAGTCCTGGTGAACGTAGATGGTTGTAGTACGCCGACCCAGTGCCAAGCGTAAAGGCGTCTGGCTGGCTAAAGTCGGCGGTGTTGAAGTATTTGTTGAGGCGGTTTTTTACAGAGCCTGAATAAGAGGGGTTCTGGCCATTTGTGTTGGCACACAAATTCTGAAAATTCCAACTGGAAAGATCATTGTTTGCGTTGATCTGGAGCGGATTGCCGCCCTGCATTGTGGTGATGCCATTTACTTGCCAGCCACCGAATGTGGTGTCTTCCCATCTGGACATGTGATTGCCAACCAGCCGACCACGGCCAATAGGCAATTGGTACAGATAGCTGATAACTAAGCGCTGATGGATGTCCTGATAACTGATTGCGTAGTCATCCATTGGATGGAAGGTGTCTTGATGGCTGCTGTTATTGTCAAAATTCTTGGACCACACATAGGAACCCTGCAGTTGCAATCCTGACGCAAGGCGCTTGTTGACGGTCAGTTGCAAACTGTCATATTGCGAATTGCCTCCTGCCATGCGTAATGGTTGCATACTAGTGTACTGCGGATATTTTAAAAGCAACTGCCCGGCCGAAGTCGTTGCAGCAGATAGAGTACCAGTAGTGATTGTGCCGTAGAACGGATTTGCTACTGTAGCGTTCAAAGCTGAACCCTTGGACAGATATTCGGTTGGCAGTTGATCGTAATCCATGCCGCCTTCATAGCTCTGAATTTGCTGACGGCTGCGGTTGCCAACATAGGCAATGTCAGCCGTGATCTGATATGGCAGTTGCTGTTGAATATCCAAGCCCCATTGAATCGTATATGGAGTGGGATCTTGCCGCAGAACGCCTTCAATTGCGCCACCTGCGCCAGTAGCAAGACCATCGGCCGCACCCGGAGGTGTCGTGAAGCCCTGCGGAAATGGATTGTCGAGGGTGTTGTAGGGTGTGATGCCATCAAGCGAACTGACCCAAGTATTTTGTACCCGGAAGCCGTAAGGGCCGACTGTGCCAGCAGCGGCCTGGTTCGAGGCACCATAAACGATTGCAAAGCCACCATGAACGACTGTCGAAGACTGTGCCGCATAAGCAAAGCCAATGCGCGGCGCTACATTGTTCCAGTCGACATCATATTGGTGACGGCTTTTGCCATTGACGCCGACGAAAACAAGTCCTCCGGTCAATCCTGGAACTTCGCTTGCGAACGGCGACGCTACCGTTGGATCAAAATAATTCATGCGGTTGAAACGTTCAGTGCGCGGCGAATCTAGGTCATAGCGCACGCCCAGATTGAGTGTGAGCTTCGGAGTAATACGCCAGTCGTCTTGCAGGTACTCAGCCAAATAATAACTTTGCGTGGCAACGTTCTTGTAGTCCTGAGTCATGTAGCCAGAACCCATTCCAACCAGCAACGAAGCAAAGCCATTGCCGCTATTCGCACTGGCTGCGTTGGGGTCCGGTCCCTGTGTCCAGGAGGTTGGAAAGCTGAAACCTCCAGCACCATAGGAAGCCTCGTTATCGTTTACGCGGATAATCCGGCCATCAAAACCAACTTTAAAGATATGCTTGCCTGATTCCAACGTAAGCGACGACAGAAGGCTATAGGTCATGAAGGCATTGTGGCGGTAGCCATTGTTGCCAAGACCAACATAACCAGATGCATTCATTTGCGGAAACAAAGGCGTGACGCCGGGAGCCGCGTCAATAGTTGCGGGAAGTCCAAGCGTTGCGTCCTGAAAACCAAGGCTGTTGTTCAAGTATTCGTAGAGGGTGCGGGCGAAGCCCAGCCGGGCATCATAGATAATCCGCGGGGTAATTACTGCGGTATATCCCGCAGCGAAATCACGAGAAAAGTTCTGCGTATCGATCAGGCCCTCGGCAATCGCTTGTGTAGCAGGGAAGAGGGGTTTTGGGTTGCTCTCTTAATAACGGTTGGAGTAGCGTCCAAACACCTTTTGCCGGTCACTGATGATGTGATCGATGCGCACGTCCCAGGAAGTGGTTTGGTTTTCCACGCTGCCATTTGCATAGTAATTGTTGGCGTTAGTGACTGAGTTGCCAGTCACATTAGGCTCAGGGTAATACTTGAGTACTTTTTGTGCGACCGTACTCAGCCCTGAAGTGATTTTGTTACCTGAATACGCAGTTCGGGTATAGTTACCCGTGCTTGGATCAAGAGCCGTTGTATTCGGGTCATAAATGGTAATAAGGTTTCCATTGGATGCGTAGGTTTGAGAAAAATCACCCGCTCTCTGCAGGTCTGTTGGCACAGTCGTGGTGAGCGATTGGAAATCGTTCTCGCGCAATAATTCGGTGGAGACTAAAAAGAAAGTCTTGTTGCGGTAAATGGGGCCGTCCAGGATTCCACCAAACTGGTTGCGGTGAAAAGCTGGCAACGACACACCGTTTTGATTAGAAAAGAAGTCGTTTGCATCCAGATCATTGTTGCGGATGAATTCAAACGCAGTGCCATGAAATTGGTTTGTGCCCGATTTGAATACGACATTCAGAATTCCGTCGAGGGTACGACCGAACTCGGCCGGAAAATCCTGCGAAAGAAGGCGGAATTCGCCGATGGCATCCACTGATGGAAAAACGCCGACGCCTTGGTAGCCATTGACAGTTGGAAAGCCTGCGGGTGTACCATCCACAAGGATGTCCCCGTACTCGTTGTTGCCGCCGTCAATCGAATATTCCACGTTGTTGTAGCTGTTACCAACAGATCCCGAGTATCCCGGCACCAGTTCCAACAACGAGTAGGATTCACGTGTGTTGAGTGGAAGATTGCCAATGGAAACATTGTCGACTCCGCTATTGATTTGAGAAGAAGTCAAGTCCAGACCTGTAACGTCGGCGTTGACGGTTATTTGCTGCTTCACATCCCCCAACTCAAGGCGACATCTACGGTTGCGTGCTGGTTAAGATTGAGCAGAATACCTGTTTGCCGATAGCTGCGAAAGTTTGCAGCCGTTACAGTGAGTATGTACGTGCCTTCAGGAGCGTGTATTCGCCGCTGTTCTGTGTCCGCGCGGTAACACGCGCGTTTGTCGCCGTATTAATTGCGACCACGATGGCGTTATTTACCGTCGCGCCTGTTACGTCGCGTACGGTTCCGTTCATGCTTGCACCCGTTTCCTGCGCTATGGTTGCAAGCGGAAAGAGCATCAGCATGACTGCCATTACACCGAAGATCATGCGGATTTTGTTCATAGTTTGCATGAAATA
>Ga0255355_1001032_pt1 | contig 14018 bp, 15 predicted proteins | sample HBST75metaG_FD_189943 | JGI IMG/M metagenome (GOLD analysis project Ga0255355, IMG submission 189943) | Peat soil microbial communities from Stordalen Mire, Sweden - H.B.S.T75 | ecosystem: Environmental > Terrestrial > Soil > Wetlands > Peat | place: Sweden: Norrbotten County, Stordalen Mire...
GCGCCCAAAAATGTTGTCCTGCGAAATTCTGCTTGTGCTCACCGTAGGTCCGCGCCAGGTGAATTGCGCTTTTGCCCTTGATGAAGCCCACCACAGCCGATACCGCATACTTGGGTGGAATCGAAAGCAGCATATGCACATGGTCAGGCATCAAGTGGCCTTCCAGTACGCGACATTCCTTCTGCTCGGCCAGACGTCTGAACACCTCGCCCAAATGCGGCCGGAGGCTTTCATACAGCACCTTGCGGCGGCACTTCGGGATAAATGCCACATGGTATTTGCACTCCCATACCGAGTGGCTTAGACTCTCCAATTGGTCCATCCAGTTTCTCCTTTACGTGTGCTTTGGTCGGCTCACGTTTGGAGTTTCTTGGATGGACTCCCGTAAATGTCAAACTGCTACTGCCACCCCGGCAGAGCCGGGGGATCTCCCCACTCTTTAGGATGCGAGCTCCAGCCCGCGTCCCTCTACAATGAAGCCGTATGGCAACCACTGTCCGTTCGCATGCAAAGATCAACCTTGGCCTCTATATAGGTGCGCCGCGCCCTGACGGCTTCCACTCGCTGACCACCGTGTACCAGACGCTGGAAGTTCACGACCTGGTGACGGTCACGGCGCGTCCCGCAGAGGAAACGGTGCTGCGGCTCACCTCCAACGACGAGCGCGTGCCCACCGACAGCCGCAACACGGCGTGGAAGATGGTGGAGCTTGCGCTGGAGGCGCTGGACCTCTCGGCCGAAGTGGAGATTCACATTGAAAAGCGCCTGCCGGTACAGGGCGGGCTGGGTGCGGGATCGGCCAATGCCGTGGCGGCGCTGGTAGGGCTGGAGGCGGAGCTGGGGATCGCGGCTGAGGTTCGCAACCGTTCGCATGCCGAACGCGGTCTGAACGGCCGAGCCAGTTGGGAAGCGCGGAGGCTCCAGATTGCCGCGCAGGTGGGCTCGGATGTGCCACTGTTCCTGGTTGGCGGCGCCATGCTGGGGGTGGATCACGGGCAGCAGGTTTATCCGCTGCCGGAGATCGAGCCGGTGTGGTGCGTGGTGGCGACGCCGGAGGTGGGGGTCTCGACTCCGCAGGCTTTTCGCGATTGGGACGCCCTGGCGGCGGCCGAGGGTTTGACCGTGGAGGCTGGGGCAGATAGACTAAATGAGTTGAGCCGCGCCTATGCCAGCGCCTTTTCGGGAGCAATTCCGGGAGGTAGGCAGGGAGCAGGCTCCTCCGGTGTCCTCTCTGAACGTGGAGGGGACCTGGCGGGACCAGAAGAGTCCGCGCTTGTCCGCACCGGGATCACGAGCTGGATTGAGAACGACTTTGAACGCGTCGTTTTTCCCCAGCATCCTTCCCTTGGTGAAATCAAGCGCATTCTTTGGGCTCCCGGCACGCCGGAGGCAGCCTTCCTTGCTATGTTGTCCGGGTCCGGTTCGGCTCTTTTTGGGTTGTATCTGGCCCAGGGAGAAGCGGAAGCGGCCTGCGCCCGTCTGCGGGCGGCCGGCGTCCGGAGTCTCATGACCCGTACCCTGCCGCGCACCAGCTACTGGCGCGAAATGCTTCTAAATTAAATGGGTTGACAGGCGGCCAACGCGCGAGAGAGACTCGCCAGCGGCTGCTGAAGTTGGGCGATCGTCTAATGGTAGGACAGTGCCCTTTGGAGGCACTTGTCCAGGTTCGAATCCTGGTCGCCCAGCCAATTTTTGCAAGTAGACCCGTAAACAGCCAAAGCCAACCAGCTTGGAGGTAGTCGGAGATGGAAGTGGAAGCGTTGACGTTGACGAACGAAGAAAAGAAGCAGGATAAGGTGAGCGAAACAGGAATCAAGGAGCCGGTTGCAGTAGCGGTTCCGGTTCAGGCCGCGGCTCAGACCCCGGTGCAGGCGACGGACCCCGCCGCCAAGGCGAAGGACGTGAAGCCAGTCGCCGAGCGCAAAAGGACCCGCAATCTAAGCGAGGACAAGCGCTTCAAGATCTTCTCCGGTACCGCCAATCGGCCATTGACCGAGGAAATCGGCCGTTACATCGGCGTCCCGGTGGGAGAAGTCAAGATTCAGCGCTTTGCCGACGGCGAAGTTTATTTTCAACTGCTTGAGAACGTTCGCGGCGTGGATGTTTTCGTGGTCCAGCCTACCTGCTATCCGGTGGACCAGCACCTGGTGGAATTGCTGGTGATGATCGACGCGCTGAAGCGCGCTTCGGCGGCCCGCATCACGGTGGTTGTTCCTTATTACGGCTATGCTCGCCAGGACCGCAAGGACCGGCCGCGCGTGGCCATCAGCGCCAAGCTGATTGCCGACCTGCTGACCACCGCCGGCGCCAATCGCGCCCTTTTCGTCGACTTGCACGCGGCCCAGATTCAGGGCTTCTTCAATATTCCCGTCGACCATCTTTTCGCCAGCCCGGTGCTGGTGAGCTACTTCCGCGAGCTGAACCTGCCCAACCTGACCGTGGTTTCTCCGGATGCAGGTGGCGTGGAGCGGGCCCGCTTCTTTGCACAGAAGGTGGGAGCGCCGCTGGCCATTGTGGACAAGCGCCGCACCGACATGAACGTGACCGAAGTAATGCACGTGATTGGCGCCGTGGAAGGCAAGACCTGCCTGATCATCGACGACATCATCGACACGGCCGGCACGCTGGTTAAAACAGTGGACGCGCTTTACGCCAACGGGGCTGCGGCCGTGTATGCCGCCGCCAGCCACGCCGTGCTTTCCGGCCCGGCCGTTGACCGCATTGCCGCATCGCGCCTGGAACAGGTGGTGGTGACGAACACCATTCCGCTGCGCGAGGCGGCGCAGAAGTTGCCCAAGATCAAGGTGCTCTCCATCGCCGGCCTGCTGGGCGCGGCTATTGAGAGCATTCACATGGAAACCAGCGTGAGTACGCTGTTTTCCTAGTGGTCAGTGAACAGTGGTCAGTGGCCAGTGTTCAGCGATCAGTCTCATTCACCAGTAGCTGGTAGTTGGCAATGAGTGACAGGGGAGCGGGTTTTTGCTAACCACTGTTCACTGACCACTGACCACTGGCTTTTAACAAAGGGAGCGGAACCCCAAACGGTCCGTGCCCGAACGAAAGAAACGAGAGAGCAAATGCCAGAAGTACTTGTAGCCAAGCCCCGTGAGGGCAAGTTCACCAAGAATGCCGCTCGCCGCGTACGTGTCGCGGGCAAGATTCCCGCCGTGCTGTACGGCGCCGGACACGAGCCTGTTGCCATCGAGGTGGACCCCAAGGCAATTTCGAAGATCCTCTTTTCGGAGACCGGCCACAACTCGATCTTCGACGTCGCAATCGAAGGCCAAGCTGCGGCGAAGGCCATGATTGTCGACTGGCAGCGCGAGCCGATCAACGATCTGCTCCTGCACGTCGATCTGAAGCGCATTGCTCTGGACAAGACTCTCCGCGTCAAGGTGCGTGTCAAGCTGCTGGGCATTCCGGTGGGCGTCAAGGCCTCCGGCGGCATCCTGGATCAGGTGTTGCGCGAAGTCGAAATCGAGTGCCTGCCCGCGGATATTCCGGGACACATCGACGTGGACGCGAGCGGCCTGGAACTGTTTGCCTCGTTGCGCGTAAGCGATCTGCCTCACTCGGACAAGATCACCTACCTCAATGCGGAAGATGCGACTGTGGCCCACGTTGTCTCGATTCGTGAGGAAGTGGTTGCTGCGCCGGCTGGCGGTGAAGTGGCAGCGACGGATGCTGCGGCTGCGACCGGCGAACCCGAAGTGGCCAAGAAGGGCAAGACCGACGCGGATGCGACGGCCAAGAAGCCTGAGGCGAAGAAGTAGCAATTGGACGAGGCAAGCAAGTCCCATCTCCCTGGCGAGCAGAAATCGCTCGCCGGGGAGCCCGAATCCGGTAAACGGTCCGGGCCTTTCCTGGTGGTGGGGCTGGGCAACCCTGGCCCCGAGTATCTGTGGACTCCGCATAACGCGGGATTCATGGCCATTGACCGCATCGCTGTTCAAGAGGGCGTTGTGGTCCAGAACCGGCGCTGTCGGGCCGCCACCGCAACCTGCCGCATGGCTGGTCGCGAGGTGATCCTGGCCAAGCCGGAGACGTTCATGAACCTGAGCGGCACGGCTGTAGGCGCTCTGGTGAGGGAGTTTGAAGTGGACCCGGCCCGGGACCTGCTCGTGATCTATGACGAGCTGGACCTGACGCTGGGGAGCTTCAAGATCAGGGAGCGCGGTTCGGCTGCAGGGCACAACGGAGCCCGCAGCGTGATCGGCGCTTTGGGCAGCCAGGAGTGGATGCGCCTCCGTATTGGCGTGGGGCAGGATTTGCCGCCCGAGGCCATTGCGGCTGGGGGCGGCAGGCGTCCCGGCAAGGACTACCTGCTCTCACCCCTGCGCAAGGCGGATTTGACGGTGCTGGACGAGGTGTTGGACCGGGTGGCGACAGCTACTCGCCGCATCCTCGAACTGGGACCGGCAGCCGCGATGAATGAGTTCAACCGCCGCGACCGGAATGGCGCTGCGGAAGAGTAACGAAGGCACCAAGCCGCCAAGGCAATTGCATTTGCCGGCGGGGACGGCTGGAGAGCGGGGCTGAACCCTGAGGCTTCAGCGGAAAAGGAAACCGGATGTCCCGTGTGTATGAGGTTATGTTCATTGTTCGGCCCGATGTGGTCGAAGAAGAAGTCGACAAGCTGATCGCCGGCTTTTCCACTACCGTCACCAATGGCGGCGGAGTGGTGAAGACGGTCGAGAAGATGGGCCGGCGCAAGCTCGCCTATACGGTGCGCAAGTTTAACGACGGCAACTACGTTCTGCTGACGGTTGAAGCCGACGGCGCGGGCGTATTGGAGCTGGAGCGCCGCCTGCGCGTTACCGAGCCGGTGATCAAGTTCCTCACTGTGCGTATCGACGAGGAAGACAAGCGTCTGGCCAAAGTGAAGGCTCTGCGCGGCACGCGCCGCAAGCTGAGCGCGGAGCCCGCGGTGCAGGCTGCTCCGGCGCCGGTTGCTGCTGCTCCCGCCGCGGTTGTTGCCGCTCCGGTTGCTGCTGCGCCTGTTGCCGCTGCACCGGTAGTTGCTGCGCCTGTCGCTGCCGCTCCTGCTGTCGCGGAAGCGCCGGCCACCGAGCCGGTTCCCGCCGTCTAAGCACGGCCGGCAAAAGAATTGCCGCTGCCGGTCCCGCTCGACGGGGAAACCGGCTCCGGCCCGATCCAGCGTTTCCAGGGCGCTCGCAAGGCCGCTCCAGGGAACTCAAGAGAGTGAAGAGGAAACACCATGTCTGAAGAGACTCAAGCAAAAGCGCCCGAGACGAGCGCACCCGCACCAGCAGCACCCCAATCCGAATCCCCCCGCTCGGGTTCAGGTTCCGGCCCAGGTTCGAGCTCGGGACCCCGCTCCGGCGGCCGTCCTTCCGGTGGCCCTGGCGGCCGCGGCAAGTTTTTCCGCCGCAAGAAGGTTTGCAAGTTCTGCACTGAGAAGATCGACGCCGTTCCGTATCGCGATGTCCGTCTGCTGCAGGGCTTTGTGGCGGAGCGCGGCAAGATTGTGCCCCGGCGTCTTACCGGCGTTTGCACCAAGCACCAGCGCCGTCTGACCCGCGCCATCAAGCAGGCCCGGAACATCGCGCTGCTGCCGTTTGCCACCAGGCACTAGAGCCCGGCGCGTCGCCCGCGCGCTCGTCTCCGGCTTTTCCCCTGGGGGAACGGCCTGACGCGTAGCGGCTTTCGCCGGCGACGGCAATCCGGATGCCGATCGAGAATTTTGCGCGGCCCACTGCGGTGCGTGTCTCTCGTCCAAAAGACAAGACCGCCCACGGCGGGGGCCGACAGAAATATTGGAGAGTTTCACATGGAAGTCATTCTGAAGGAAGATGTAGCCAACCTGGGCCACCGCGGAGATGTCGTGAAAGTGGCCGATGGCTACGGACGCAATTTCCTGCTGCCCCGCAAGCTGGCAATGCAGGCTACCCTGGCCAACAAGGCCGTCGTCGAGCAGATGAAGAGCTCCGCAGTCCGCCGCTCCGCCACGGAGAAGGCACAGGCGGAGGAACTGGCCGCCAAGCTGGATCCGATCGTGCTCAGCTTCACCCGCAAGTCGGGAGAGGGCGGTCACCTGTTCGGTTCCGTCACCTCGGCCGATATTGCCGCCGAGCTCGCCACCAAGGGCTTTGAGGTCGATCGCCGCAAGATTCAGGCGGAAGAGCCCCTCAAGACCGTGGGCGATTTCACCGTGGCCATCAAGCTCTACCGCGAAGTCGCGGCGCACATCAAGGTCAAGGTTGTGGCCGAAGCCGGCGAGGAAGCCACCACTGCAGCTGCCGCCGAGCCGGTCGCCGCTGCCGAAGCTGCCGTAACCGAGTAGTTTCTTCTCGGCGCTCTCTCACCCCGCCTCCCGGTTCGCCGGGGGGCAGAGGGTGTTTTTGTAGGCGCCGTCAGCGCGCGATCCTCCCGGATCCCGCGCGCACCTGCTGCAGGTCCATTCCGTAAGACAGTTGCCCCAAAACGGGTGCGACACCCGCCCCTGCCGCGGCCCTGTCCGCAGACCCTAGCAATCCATTCGACCCGCCGACAAGCCACTTTCCAGCTCGCCTGATCGCTTCCTCGCGGTCATTGTCCCAGTACGGCAAGGGAGTGATATTATGGCACGTCATCTGACAAGAACGAGGAGGATAACTTGAGAAAAGGCATCATTTTGGCAATGGGGGGATTGGCGCTTCTGGTGGGATGTGGAAACCAGGGGGACAAGACTTCCGGCATTCCCGTTGGCCCTAAATGGAAGGGCGCTCCCTACCGGCTTACGCTGGACGCGCAGGCAGCAAAACCGAGTCCGACGGGCGTCACCATTCCGATCGTCAAGTTCACCGCAAATCCTGACGCGCTGGAGAAGAGAGCCATCCTCGTGATCCGGTTCGACGCTTCGGGAGACAAGAAGAATGGGCCGCTGATGAACAAGATGATCATGGCCCCGGTGGACATCTCGGGCGCAGAAGGCGCGCTGCCCGCGGACTACATGGCGTCGGCGGACAAGGATTTGTCGACATTTCTGGCGGCGTACTGCGTGAAGGGAAAAACGCAGATCGACGTGGCGCTCGCCCGGTCGTCGCTCACCAGCCACGCCGAAGATGCCGAAGTGGACGCGAAGCGCCTGTCCGACTGGGTTCCGGTCGAAGTGGTGTTCAAGAACCCGCATCCGAAGTGCTAGGTTTCTGACTGCTGACGGGGTGAACCTGAGGTGCCGGGTGTTTGCTGGTACGCAGGTTCACCCCGAGGCTTTTCAGGCGTACCTTCGATCCGGCTCCGACTCCAAATCTTCTTGTCGGGAAGCAGGAGGAGGGCTCGCATCGCGATGGACGCCGGACTCTGCGCCGCCAAAAAATGCGCGCCGGGCGGGCTTGCCCGAGGACTGCCAGATCTTTACTGCTTCGTAAACGATGGTGGTCCCGTAGGTGACGGCGATCCACACTACGACGGCCTCTATCGGCAGTCCAGCCCAGGCTCCGATGAACAGGCCCATCATCTCCCGCTGCTGGTAACCCCACCAGCCATAGGGCACAGCCAGAGTCGCCTCCCAGAAGATGCTGACCAGCAGAATCATGAAGAGGGTCAGGCTGAACGCCCGCCAATTGATGAAGCGGCGGACAGTGGGGAAAAGGCTGGCCGAAGGAATCATGCCGCCAGCGATCAGCACGGTGAAATAGCCGGGAAAGCCCTCGGGGAAAGGCGAGCGCAGCTTCTTATAGAGAATGGCCGTGGCGATCAACCCCAGTCCGGCCACGAGGGATGCCGGGTGAAAGCGGAGCAGGCGGCGAATCTGGCGAGCTTCACCGGGGTAGTCGCGCACGGTGTAGGCGGCCAGCCAGTACTCGCTCAGCCACACATAGATGAGAAGGATCGCGAGGAAGCCGGTGAAGTAGAAGACATATTCCTCGACGGGAACATTGCCGCCGAGGGCCGGAGCGCCGATGCCCAGGGTTGCTCCTGCGTTGGGATAGACGAAGAAGCGGTTGGCGAAGAAAAAGTCGAGACCGCAGCCGACAGGCACCAGAACCCAGAGCGTCCGCCAGAAGGCGCGGCGCGGAATCCGCACCGCTTCGCTGGGCAGAAGCCACCCTCCGATGACTGCGACCGGAACCACAAATAGCAGCAGGCTCCAACTGTAGCCATACGGTGTGGGATCGGTACTGGAGATTTCAATGACCGCAGGCACCTGCACGGTGTGCAGAGTGATGCCCGCAGGGACAGCGATCATGGCCAGCATGGCGAGGACAATCCATGCGCTCCGCCTCGGGCTGGGAGAGTCTTGTGACATGTGTCGGAACCGGCGGCAGACGCCGCAATGGTGAGGATTCTATGCTTTCTCCGAGCTTCCCCAGTGGCGCTTGAGCAAGAACGAGCTGGTGTGGGGAGTCAGAGACTCGTTGAAGAGCAACCGCAGATCCTTCGACTTCGTTGGTCGCAAAACACGCGACCAACTACGCTCAGGATGACAGTTCATTTTTGATTTGAATCATTTTCGATTTGAACTTTAGAGACACCACACCAGGGCTGCAACGGCAAATCGCCGGCCAGAAGAATGCGTCAGTCGGCGGCCTGGGCAGCGGCGAGGCGGCGGCGCACCCGGGGGGCGGCGAAGAGCCAGTAGAACAGCGGGCCGAGCAGCGCCACGACCACCGAGAAGAGCAGCGCGGAGGTCGAGCCCATCAGTTTCTCGTCGCGCGAGGCGTAGAGAGCATAGGCGATCAGCGCGGCCGGACCGACTGCGAGCGAACAGGCAAAGGCCAGGTTGCCAGCCTTGAAGGGCCGCGCCAACTCAGGCTCGCGGAGACGGAGCACAATTAGGGCCACAAACTCCAGCATCAGGCTCGAGCCGTAGAGAATCAGGTCGATGGAGATGAGCCGCTCAAAGGGCAGCTTGAGTGCCATGGCCCAGGCCGTTCCGCAGAGCAGGACGGAGACCCAGGGCACGCCGCGGCTGTTGCGCTTGGCGACGATACGGGGCAACATGCCGTCCTCGGCCATGGCCATGGGCAGGCGGGTGTAGCTCATCACCAGGGCGTTGAACATGCCGATGCCGGTGATGGCGCCCCCGGCCACCACAGCGATCCCCAGCAGAGGCCCGCCGATGGTGCGCGCCGCGGTCATCCAGTCGCCGGTGGCGAAGCTGTTCACAGAGAGGCCGCTCATGGCGATGGCGGTCAGCGGCAGAATGTACGTCACCGCGACCAGGACGGTGGCGGCAATCATCGCCCGGGGATAGTTGCGCTGCGGATTCTCGACTTCCTGCGCGACGGTGGAGGCATTGTCCCAGCCCATGTAATTCCACATGGCAACGAGGATTGCGGTGGAGAGAGCGCCCTCGGAGGCGGGCTGGCTCCATTGCACCGCGGGGTGCAGGGTGAATCCATGCCAAAGCCCGAGAACCACGAAGACGGCAAAAGGCGCCAGTAGCAGCGCGAACAGACCTACCGAGCCGTCGCCCACGGCCGGCGCGCCGCGCAGGTTCCACAGGCAACACAGCACCACCACGGCCAGAGACCAGCCATAGCCGCTCCACCCGGCGGTGAGGCCGGGCGCGAACTTGCCCAGGTAGAGCACAAAGAGCGCCGGGTAGATGGCCATGTCAAAGATGCTGGCGGAAAGCGACATCCAGCCCTCCTGGTAACCCCAGAAGGGACCCAGCGCGCGCCGCACCCAGACGTAAAAGCCGCCGTCGGCGGGCAGGGCTGAGGCCAGTTCGCCGATCATCAGCGCCGTGGGCAGGCACCAGAGAAACGGCAGCACCAGCAGAATCACGATGGCGCGGGCAAAACCGGCTCCGCCCAGAATGTCCTCAATCCCGTACGGACCGCCCGACACCATGAAATAGGTGGCGGCAATCAGCGGCAGAAAACGCATCTTTCGCCGGGCCGGTTTGAGGGCAAATTGCATAAATGTGAATCTAACAACTTTTACCCCCTGCACAAAGAAAAAAATGCGTCCGGAAAAGGATTTTTTCAAAGTGCGCCGTCGCCGCGACTGGCGCGGGTGAAAGCGTGTTTTCCGGGGGGCGAAAAATGGCCCATTTTTGGGGCGTTTTCGGGGCTTTCCGGGGAGACAGCTTTTTCTGGATAAATATGCAGCACAAATCGGCGCGGAGCAGGCAGCGTTCTTGACGGCTTTTGAACCCCGCTGAAGCCTGCCGCCGATGACCGGAAAGTCAGCCCTGGCGGTAGGGCGTCCAGCGCGGCAGCCAGCGTGGGACGTGGCGCCGGTATTCGGGAAAGTCCTCTGGATGGCTGCGGGCAAGCGCCGGCTCCTCATAGAACCGCACGAAGAGATGAAAGCCGAGCCAGACGACAGCGGCGCAAATTGCCAGATCGCGGCTGCCGAAGAGTGCTGCTTCCCCGGCGAGCACCAGCAGCACGCCCCCATACATGGGATTGCGCACGTAGCGGTAAAGTCCGCTCACCACCAGGCGCTCGGTGGGCGCGTCGGGCAACAGGGTTCCTCGGCCTACGTAGATGAAGCGCCGGATGGAATCGAAGAGCGGCGTGAGCCCGGCAAAGATCAGCGCCGCGCCCAGGAGTTTCTGCCAGGGAGGCTCGGCGGCCGGGATGTGGAAACGGGTGATCCACCAGGGCAGAAGGACAAGCAGGATTCCGGGTCCGCCCAAGACGGTGAAGAGAACGGAAACCACGATGTTGCGGCGCAAGGAAGCCATGGTCAGCCCTTGGATTCTAGTTTCTCGGTAGGCTCCGGAGCATCCGTATATTCAACTATTTGCCGGAGGGAATGAAGGTCTTCGCGACCGATTACCTCGTCGATTAGTCCCAACCAATAGGCGTCCTCTGCGCTTAGTCGAAACTCACCCTTCTGCAATAGTCGCCCTATGGAAACCAGCAGAAACCAAATTGGGCGCAGCTTCTCTCCGATTTTTTGATTGAGCCATTCTTCCTGCTTTGCTTCTTCAGTCTTTTCCAATTCCTCCGTCTGCTCATCGGAAAGGAAGAAATCCTTCCATTGGTAACAGAGACGGGAGATCATCCGCGTATGGTGTGCCCCAACCCTGGCGTCTATAAGGAGTTTGAATTTCTCCTCTATCCGCTCGAATCCTAAATCGAGGAAGGACCATGTTGCCTCACGTTTATTGCGCCTTAGCTCGAAATCGATGATTCCTTTGAAGAGTTGAGCTTCAAACTGGGCTCTGGTCTTGACACTCTTTGAGGAATGCTGAGTCGCTAGATAATCGGCAAGTTCATCGCCTCAGCGCTTAAATGCAACGCGTCATCGAGTAGTCCTTGCAGGTTAGGTGCAAGGCGAGATTGAAGAGCGCGGACAAAACAGGCAACGTCAGTAAGATTGGCGTCGTTTGCGCGGATATCAGGAAAGTCGGTCCGGATCCTGAAGTACCGGAAGCAGAAACGCGAGATGCAACGGAATGCATGACGCAGAGCGAAGGATTCATTCCTGCCTGAAAGGTATCGTGCAATGTCAACAGCGCCTTCATGCGTGATCTCATCCTGGCCCATTCTGATTCCGTGGCAATGAATGATGGAATGAGGGTAAGCGAGAGCGTAGTCCCCGCTTATCAGAAGATCGGCAGCGGCCGATGCTGCAGTTGCAGTTGCCACAGTAATGAGTCGGATGGAGGGTTGGTCCTGTTGGCGCGCCTGAAGCAAGCCTTGCAACGTTTCCGCATGGAACGTGTTGCCGCCAAGGCTATCGATGTAAAGGGAAATGGGGGATCGACTCTGAGCTTGAAGCTTGAGGATCGATGGCGTGAGTCGATCCAGAGTATCTGAACCGATGACACCAGTTAAGAAAATACCTCGTTCGGGATTAGGGCGAAAATCTGGGTTAGGCCGCGGGCTCGTCACGTGCGTCACTCGAAGAATCGTTCAATTTGGTGGGATTCGCTTGCGATTTTGCGCGCTTCTCTTCCTGCTCCTGCATTTTTCGAACATGCTGGAAGAAGACGCCCAAGTCACTACCGAACCGTTCGTAGACAACGCGGAGCGCCCGCTGGACCTCCCGGTCTGTTTCTGTGGCTTCAGCCTGACGGAATGTGGACATCGTGGAATTCATAATTCACCGCGTACGGATCAGCATACCGCAAACCCGCAATCGTTCTGCAACTTTGATGCGAGTTGGATGCCGCAGGTTCAGGAACGGTCGGCTTTCCCGAACCAGGCATCGAAGGCCGCCAGAGACCGCTCGCACTGGATGCGGTGGCGCTCCTTCTTGTCCCGCACGGTCTTGCGCAGCTCCTCTTCGAGCGGCTCCAGCAGGTCGAAGGTGACGTTCGCGGGCTGAAAGTGCTTGGGATCGGCGTGGGTGATGTAATGCACCAGGGAGCCCAGCGCCGTTGCGCGCGGAATTGGCACAGGCTCTTCGCCGTGCGCCAGACGGGCCGCGTAGATGCCCGCCAGGAGGCCGGTGGCGATGGACTCGGTGTAGCCTTCCACCCCGGAAAGCTGGCCGCCAAACATGAGCCGGGGATCCTTCCTGAGGCGGAGGGTTTCGTCCAGCAGCAGGGGCGCCTGGATGTAGGTGTTGCGATGGATTTGGCCGTAGCGCAGAAAGCGGGCGTTTTCCAGGCCCGGAATCAGACGCAGAACCTTTGCCTGCTCGCCGAACTTCAAATGATTCTGGAAGCCGACCAGGTTGTAACTGTCGGCGCGCAGGTTTTCCTTGCGGAGCTGCACCACGGCCCAGGGAGTGCGGCCGGTGCGGGGGTCGCGCAGGCCCACGGGCTTCATGGGGCCAAAACGGAGTGTGTCGCGGCCGCGGCTGGCCAGCACCTCGATGGGGAGGCAGCCCTCGAAGTAGTCCAGTTTCTCCCACTCTTTGGCCTCGGCCGGCTCGGCTTCAAGCAGCGCATCCAGGAAGCGGTCGAACTCCTCGCGATCCATGGGGCAGTTGATGTAGTCGGCGGTTCCCTTGTCCCAGCGGGCGGCAAAGTAGACGCGCTCCATGTCGATGGAGTCGGCTTCGACGATGGGCGAAATCGAGTCGTAGAAGGCCAGGCGGCCGGAGCCGGTGATGCGCTCGATCTCCTGGCTGAGCGGGTCGGAGGTGAGCGGGCCGGTGGCCAGAATGGTGAGCGCGTACTCCCGTTCATCGTCCGGGTCCAAGTGCGTGACCTCTTCGCGAATCACGCGAATTCTGGGCTGGGCGGCAATGGCCTCGTTGATCAGCCGGGAAAACTCAAGGCGATCCACGGCCAGCGCGTGGCCGGCCGGCACGGCGGTTTCATCAGCGAACCGCAACAGCGCAGAGCCCGCCCGCCGCATCTCCTGCTTCAGGAGCCAGGGCGCGGTGTTGGGCGACTCGCTTTTGAGGGAATTCGAGCAGACCAGCTCGCCGAAATCCGTGGTCTGGTGCGCCGGGGTCAGGCGGGGTTTTCCGTCCACCTCGGCACGCATCTCGTAGAGGTCCACTTCGCAGCCCAGCCGGGCCGCAGTCAACGCAGCTTCCGGGCCGGCCAGTCCGCCGCCAATTACGCGAATCTTCTTCATCGTGCGGCCTCCGGAAGGCTTGCGGCCTGAGCCGTATCGGCAACACCGGCAAGCCGTTCCAGCGCCGCGCCGGAGACGCGCACATTCCGCCATTCGTCCAGGAATTCGGCTCCCATGGCGCGATAGAACTCGATGGCCGGGGTATTCCAGTCCAGAACCTCCCACTGCAGGCGCGGGCAGCCCTTCTGGCGGGCTACGGCGGCGACCTGCTGCAGCAGAGCCTTGCCGATGCCCAGGCCGCGGAACTCGGGCTCTACGAAGAGGTCTTCGAGGTAGAGCCCGGGGCGTCCCATCCAGGTGGAATAGTTGAAAAAGTAGAAGGCAAATCCGGCGGCGCGGCCCTCGTGCTCGGCGATCAGACAGAAATAGAAGGGATTCGGTCCAAAGCCGTCCCGCTCCAGGTCCGCTTCGGTGGCCGTAACGGCCTCCGGCTCACGCTCGTAGGCGGCCAGGGCGCGAATAAAAGCAAGAATCTGTGGAACATCCGCGCGGGTGGCGGGGCGAATCGTGGTTGACATTCTCCTATTCTAGAGTGGTTCCAGAATGCGCGTGCCCTTGCCGGGTGGGGGCTTTTGGGGG
>Ga0255355_1001037_pt1 | contig 13977 bp, 11 predicted proteins | sample HBST75metaG_FD_189943 | JGI IMG/M metagenome (GOLD analysis project Ga0255355, IMG submission 189943) | Peat soil microbial communities from Stordalen Mire, Sweden - H.B.S.T75 | ecosystem: Environmental > Terrestrial > Soil > Wetlands > Peat | place: Sweden: Norrbotten County, Stordalen Mire...
AGGCCCGTATAGGCGACGAGCGTTAGCAGCAGAATTGGCCAGTACATTCCCGGCAACCGTGCCAGTCCCAGCGCAGACGCCAAAGGAGAATAAGGGAGCCATGCTCCGAAGACCATGATGGACAGAGTCGTAACGGTCAACGTCCAGCTCGCACGGCTCTGGAAGAAGGGAATCTTATTGGTGCGAATGATATGAATCACCAGGGTCTGCGTCATGAGCGACTCGACGAACCAGCCGGTCTGAAAGACCGAAGCGCGGGATGGATCCCAGCACTTGAAGACCCAGAGCATGACGAAGAAAGTCGAGTAGTCGAAGATTGAGCTGATCGGCCCTATGCAGAGAATGAACCTCTTGATCTCTCCAATGTTCCAGGGGCGCGGCCGAGCCACTTGTTCGTCGTCCACCGCATCCGTGGGAATGGGTATCTGCGAAATGTCGTAGAGCATGTTGTTGGTCAAAATCTGAATCGGGGCCATGGGGAGGAATGGAAGAAAGGCGCTCGCACCCAGCACGCTGAACATATTTCCGAAGTTCGAGCTGGCTCCCATCCGGATGTATTTGATGATGTTGGCGAAGACCTTACGTCCTTCGATGACCCCGCCTTCCAGCACCATGAGGTCCTTTTCAAGCAGGATCAGGTCTGCCGACTCCTTGGCAATGTCGGCCGCGGTATCGACGGAGATTCCAATGTCGGCGGCGCGCAAAGCGGGCGAATCGTTGATTCCATCTCCCATGAAACCGACAACGTGCCCCTTGCCGCGCAGGGCGCGAACAATTCGTTGTTTGTGGGCAGGAGACAGACGGGCGAACAGTGTCGTCGCCTCAGCCGCAACGGAAAGTTCGGTGTCAGACATCTTCTCAACCGCATCGCCCAGCAGCATTGGGTCGGCGAGGAGTCCTACGTCCTTGCAGACTTTGCGGCTGATCAGATCGTTGTCGCCGGTAAGAATCTTTACTGTTACGCCATGCTTGCGCAGTGCCTCGATTGCGGTTGCGGCGGTATGCTTGGGCGGGTCCAGGAATGCTACATATCCCTTCAGCACAAGATCGTGTTCGTCGTCTTTCGAGCATGCCCGTTTTCCAGCCAGCTCTTTGACCGCTACTGCCAGGACACGAAATCCATCGTTGCTCAGGCTCGCATATTCGTCCTTCAAGCCTTTCATGAGGACCGGGTCCATCGGCGAGAGCTTCCCGTCCAGCTCGAATTGCGAGCATTGATGAAAGATCTCTTCCGGAGCGCCCTTGGTCAGGAGGATGGCCTTGCCCTCGGGATTCTCGACGAGTACGGACATCATACGGCGCGTGAAGTCGAAGGGAATTTCGTCCAACTTTTTGAACTTGTCAACCAGGTCCTTCTGGCGAAAGTCCGCACTGTTCAAGATTGCTGTGTCAAGCAAGTTTTTGAGGCCAGTTTGAAAGTGGCTGATCAGGTAACCGTCGAGGAGCACTTCATCGGTTTCGCGCCCGGCTACATTGCAGTGCCGCTGCAGGACGACTCGGTCTTCTGTAAGCGTGCCTGTCTTGTCGGTACATAGAATGTCCATGCCACCAAAATTCTGGATGGCATCCAGGTGCTTGACGATGACCTTCTTGCGACTCATGGCAAGTGCGCCTTTGGCGAGGCAGACGGAGACGATCATGGGCAGCATCTCCGGGGTCAATCCGACAGCCACGGCCATCGCAAAGAAGAAGGCCGCTTTCCAATCGTGCTTTGTGAAGCCGTTGATCAGGAAGACCAGTGGCACCATGATGGCCATGAGCTGGATCATGAGCCATGTAAAACGAGAGAGCCCCTGATCGAAACTGGTGGGTGGCTCCTCCTCCGTGATGGAACTGGCCATGGTGCCGAGATAGGTGTGAACTCCCGTGACCACCACGACCGCGGTTGCTGTTCCACTTTGAACACTCGTGCCCATGAAACAGGTGTTCTTCAGTTCCGCCGGTGAATCCGCAGCTTTGGAATCGGCATCGTGGAACTTCTCCACTGGAAGCGACTCCCCGGTAAGTGTCCCTTGGCTGACGAAAAGGTCCTTTGCCGCAATGACTCGCACGTCGCCGGGAATCATGTCGCCGGCGGAGAGATTGATGATATCGCCCGGAACCAGATCGCGAAGCGGCAGCTCACGTGCTTTGCCATCCCGAACGACCGTAGCGGTCACATGGATCATGGCTTTGAGCTTCGCCGCGGCCGAGTCCGCTCGGGCCTCTTGCAGGAAGCGAAGCGCCACGCTCAAGACCACCATGCCTGCCATGACACTGCCGGCACGCGCATCCCCGGTGGCAAAGGAGATCGACGAGAGGATCGCCAGCAGAATCACCAGCGGGTTGCGCACGATGATCAAGAGCCGGATGAACCATCCGCGCTGGCGTTCTTGCGCCACTTCGTTCGGTCCCGAAGTGCGCGCCCGATCCTCGGCTTCGGATTGAGTCAGGCCGCTTAAGCTCGTGTGCAAGAAGCGAAGGAGTTCGTCGCCGTCTTTCGCCGCTGCATCAAGGGCGTCAGGGGAAACGCGGATGTGATGTTCTTTTGCCTTGGCAGTAATTGGAGATACTTCTGCAGGTGGCGGAGTCAATACAGGGCCAGCAGCACCATAACTCGGGTTTGCTGCGGGGTTCTCAACCGTGCTGTTCGAGTCACAAGTTGTCGCCATTGCTTGCCTCCCCACTATCAACTTTGTCTCTTGCGATGCTTCATGAAATCTGCTGGCCCGTACAGACCGAATCGTCGGCAGTCTCAACTACTGTTCTCCGTTCTTGGGGAAAAACAGCGGCGAAAGCATTGCTTGTTTCGGAATGCGGGTTGACGCCGCTATCCACCGCATTGCATTTGGAAAGACAGAAAGTCCGAAAAGAGCCAGACTGCGGCCCACTTTGGTGACCATGGACCGTGAAAGACAGGTTGCGAAGCCCATACCTCGGCTAAGCTGAGCATGAAGCCTATGGTTGTACTGTTCAGCGCTATCGCCAGTCAGATACATATCCGCGGCAAGAGCAGCACTGTGCAAGGCGATCGACATCCCATCTCCTGTAAACGATGGGATTACCGCAGCTTGATCGCCCACACACCAAAGACCGGAGGGTTGTCCGGCAAGGTGTCCATACGGAATGGAAGAGATGGCCAACGGGCGATCCCACAAGGTCTTCGCTCCCTGCAGGCGCTGCTTTAAATGCCGATTGTCATCAAGTACAGATGCAAGGAGTTTTTGCCACCCGCCAATCCTGCGCAACTCAGCCTGTCGAACTACCAAACACAGATTGGCTATATTCCTCTCTACGAGCGAAAGACCACCGTATCCTGAGGGGAATAGAAATAGCTCAATGAAATCTCTCAGTTTTTCGGTCTGGGCCGAATCGAGTTGCCAGTGCAGTTTGAATGCGACCAAGTCGCCTTGACCGGTGTGTGCACGCTCCCATCCTCTAAGATCGTGTTTGCCATTGGCGAGAAATACTGAATGAGCGCACACTGATTCGCCACCTCGGAGTTGCGCAGACCATAGGTTGTCCTGATTATTCAGTTGCGCCACGAACGAGCCACGCTGTACTTTGCATCCGCATTCTTCAGCTCGTGAGAGCAAGGCTTCATCCAGAGCGAATCGTGAAAGCGAGAGCGCAGTAAAGGGCAAGGCTGTTTCAGCCACTCTCTGCTTTGAGGATAGGCTTACAAAGTGGATCGTCGCCGCACCCAGATCCAATGGATTGATTCCAACCTGTTTGAGATATTCAACGGCTTCTGGGCTTAAGAACTCACCGCATACCTTGTGGTGCGCGGTAGTCTCCTTCTCAAGAAGAGTCACCTGTTGTCCAGCGGCTGCCAGTCGGACTGCCACCATTGAGCCCGCAAGCCCTCCTCCAATGACAAGATTGTCAACAGTTTGGCTTGCTGCTCTCATGGATGCATTCTCCGTGATCATGGCTTTCTTCGGGAGACACACAGACGCGCCGGTGCAAAGCTCTCGATTGTGACGTCCTGATCTTTGAGTCCAGCGGTGGAACACATCATTTGCCAGTCTTCCAGGACAAAAGACCGCGCGATTGAGATGGGGCCGTCATGCTGCACAAAGGGATGGAGCCTCGCTAGCATTGAAAAGATCTGGAAGGAATAGTAAGGAATCGCAGCGCGAGATAAATCGTTGATAAACCATCCCAGGTTGGCATACTGCTCCATCCATTGCAAGAATCTGACAATATTGTCTTCAGAAAGATGGTGTGTGAAGAGCGAACTGACTACAAGATGAACCGGATGCGGCGGCACGTATGCAAATACATCCGCGGTAACCCACCTAATTCTGCTGGATGCCGGAGTTGCCTTCGCGGCTGTCACCGTAGCGTCTGGATTCAACTCAAGCCCGATCAGTTCCACGGCGATGCCGCGCTTGTGTGCCCATTGCTCAATCCTCCGCAACCCATCTCCATAGCCGCAAGCAACATCGAGTATGCGGACCGGATCGGCTAGCGCCGATAGTTCATCCGCGAGAGTATCAAGCCAATGCATCTGAGGCCGATAGGCCAGGGTCCAACGGTTTGTCCAGGCAAGGTCACGAAGACAGGCGCGCATCTGCTCGCGGCTGCATGGCGCGTCCATGAGTTCATCAAGCTGCGAGCGATAGCTGAAATCCGGCGCGCTATGCTGCATGGAAGAGCATCGTTTCCGCAGTCAGCCCCGGTCCGAATGACATGGCACAGCCTTGCTGCCCTGCCTGGGCTTGTTTCATGATCCGCTGCAACACAAACATCACTGTCGCAGAGGACATATTGCCGTATCGCGCCAGAATATCGCGCGAGGAAGCGAGTGCATCTGTGCTCAAACTGAGGCCTTTCTCTACAGAGTCAAGAACTGAGCGGCCTCCCGGATGCACAGCCCACCAATCGATGGCGGATAGAGATTGCCCTCGCGTAACCTCAGTGCCTGATTCTTTCAGCGCACGACCGATCTCTCCTGGAACATCACCAGAGAGGTGCATGTCGAATCCACGATTGCCGACCCGCCATGTGATCAGGTTGCTTGTCTGGGGAATGTTGAGCGCCAGAAAGCTGTCAATGGCAAGGCCGTCCTTCTGCGCCGTTACCAGCGATGCAGCACAGCCATCGGCAAAGACGAGGAAAGACAGTACCTGTTCCAGCTCATGAGTTTCTTGAAAATGCAGCGAGCAGAGCTCAAGGTTTAATACCAGAACTGCGGCTTCCGGCACCGAGCGAACGATGTGATGCGCTGACTTGAGCGCGTTGATTGCTGCGTAGCATCCCATGAAGCCGATCATGGTACGTTCGACTGAGGAAGTGAGCCCGAGATGATTGACTACCTCGAAATCCAGACCCGGTGCGTAGAGTCCGGTGCAAGAGGTTACGATCACGTGCGTAATTCTGCGTCGCTCCTCTTGAGTCAGAGAGAGATTGTCCAGTGCGCTCTGTGCCAATTGCGGAGCAAATCGTTCGAACAACTGCATGCGGCGCGCAGTTGAGGGAAAGTCGCCTGGCACATAAATACTCTCCGCATCCTTCCACGAACCATCCTCAGTTGCGCTAGGATTTACGAATGAATACCGGTGTTCGATTGCCGACAATCGAGCCATGCGGCGAAACAACTTTCGGACCGTACCTTCTGCAAGAAAATTGGCCGCAAAGTCGATGAAGGCATGATGGACATCGTGTTCGGGAACTGCTGTCGCAATGCGGTTAATGTGTGCGGTTGGCATTCTTACCCTTTCTGGTAGCAAATAGCTAATATCGACGGAGGTGTCAGGACAGATTACACAAAGATCTACCGTGCCTCAACGACGGCAAGGTGAATGTGGCCACGATTATCCAATCGCCTGATATGGACGCGTAGAACCCATGAAAAATATCACATTGAGCAGACAGGCTGTCTGGTCAGTTTCGCTCAATGGCGCGAGACTGTAATTTGTTGGTCGGCTCTGGAAGCGGTCTCAGTCAATCCGCTGGACGCAGATGTCGATGTGGGATTTGGAGGGCACGAAAAAGACTCACTGCGGCCGATAGGCTGCTTTAGAGATGCTGTGCGCCCTGGCCGAACCACAGGGTAATGCATCGTCATCCCGCTCGCTGGTGTGACCATGCAGAACCACATTCAGCAGAGACTTGTGATCGCGGATACTGTCTTTGTTTTCGATAAACCCTAGATTGCAGATGCCACTCATAAATAGGCGAACGCGCAAGCGGGCGGCGCTGACCATCTCCGTCAGTGTCTCTTGAGAAATATGTGGAATGAGGTCCCTTGAACTTCAAGGGTACACTTGGCGGCCGAGGATAACTTCCAATCAGTCAAAACTGCAAAGGCCCGATCGGGTTACCGTGTGCAGTCACTCCGCAAAGGACGCGACCGCCAATGTAGAGACTACTCTATCCATCTCGCACACATGAGGTCCGGTCAAAATTGCACGTTGGCTCAACATCGACAACAAATACAGCGGACGTGTGCCAAAGACTATCAGCATCGTAATGAAGTATGCAGGTTTTTGAGGTAATGCTGGGTGTTCAGGCTTCTTGCAAAGCAACACCTCTCCCTGCCCAGGGCGCGCATCGACAATATTTGCGCTGGTATGTAGCTTCATCGACCTAGCAGTCGCGCCAAAGGTCGTTATCGGAATAATCCCAGAAAATAGCAAACCAGCAAGATCAGAAGAATCGTGCCGAGGCCAATGCCAGCGCCGCCACCTGCACCCCACCGCCCATAGCCGTAGTATCCTCCACCGCCGCCCAAGACAAGTACCAGAACAATTACCAACACGATAATTAGCATTTCAGATCTTCCTCACTCCAGGCACACCTGGCTCTCTGTCGATTTGATCAAGCACAATGCCTCCCGCATATTTGAAGGCCGACAAGGCTTGCATTTGGATTCTTCCATCTGGAAGTTGCATGTGCTGTGCAATCTGGGACACATCCATCGAGCCGATATACTCGCTCAAATCAGTTCGCTCTCGTCGCCCGATGCATAAAGTGCAATGAGCAAATACGACCATCGTTGCGACACAGGATTGCGTCATGCTGGTTGTTAGCTGTCGGAAATGAAGCAGCAACGGAAAATGAAGTACCGATGATCTAATGCCTGGCTCATTTGTCGACGACCGTATCCATCTACATGCACTTTGGAGGTGCATGCGCAGGACACTTCAACAGTCTCTTGAATGTCAACCAATGAAATCCGCAACCGAACAGAGAGGATCTTCTTTATGAAACCGAGCACTGACGATAAGGCAACAGGCACTCTTCACGAGGTGAAAGGCGCGATCAAACAAAAAGCTGGAGAACTCACCAACGATCCTGATTTGGCAGCGAATGGAGAGGTCGAGAAGAATAGGGGCAAAGTTCAACACTTCGTTGGCAAGGTTGAAAAGGCCGTGGGAGAATAGGCAACAAATGTTACTCCCGCCCAGCAGCGGGCTATCCCCAAGCCCGCTGAGAACGCGTCATAAGCGGTGAATAACTATCCGCTGAAGAGCTCGAACCAAGACATCAGAGATGTTATGAAAAATTGCACAACCCGTACCGGAACAAATAGGCAAGCAAAACGACGACACGACGCGCAAAGCTTCTTGGACATCATCCGCTGTTGCAAATGCGTTTAGAGATGACGAGTCAACCAACTCGCCGTTGAGCATTGAAATATGCGAGGATTTTATGAAAACAACCGGTTCCGATCCGGGCACCATTCGGGCCACACCCCGCGCGACCAAGTTTTCACTGGCTGCGAATTACGACCCGGAATTGGTCCCGCAGCTTGCTGGCTATCCGGTTGATGAAGTTTACGGAAAATTTCCCACCGATGGTATCAGCGGTGGTCGTCCCCGCTACTTGGCGACACCGCTGTCGGAAACTGATCTTCGGAATTACATCCGCCTGCTCGATCATCATGGCATTGCCTTTAATTACCTCCTCAACGGTGCATGTTTTGCCAATCGCGAATGGACCCGCCCCTGGCAGAGAAAAGTTACTGCCCTGTTGAGCAAGCTGGGAGAATTGGGCGTGCGTCGTGTCACCGTATCTACGCCATTTCTTCTGGAACTTATAAAAAGCCGTTTTCCCGAATTTAAGGTGAGAGTCGGTATTTATGCCCAAGTGGACACGCCCCGCCGCGCCCGCTTCTGGGAAGATCTCGGGGCGGATGCCATCGTGCTGGAGAGCTTCTCGATCAATCGGAACTTTCGCCGTCTGGCGGCCATACGTCAGGCGGTTCGTTGTGATCTGGAACTGATCGCGAACCACATCTGCCTCATGAACTGTCCGATGCAGACCTATCATCAGAGCGGTTTTGCCCATGCGTCTGACGACACCAACACGCTCTTCATTGACTACTGCTTTATGCGCTGTTCGCGGACGCGTCTGACGGATCCGTCGCAGTTCATCAAGTCGGCTTGGATTCGGCCAGAGGATCTCGCCGTCTATGAAGCGATGGGGTATACGACCTTCAAGCTTCTCGAACGGGGAATTCCTTCGGCAGAGCTGCTGCGTCGCGTCAAAGCCTACAGCGAGCGACGCTTCGATGGCAATCTGGCCGAACTGCTGTTGTCATATGGGTTCAAGCAACCGGTCCGCAAAGAATCGTTTTGGAATCTGCGCCACTTCTTGAAGCCGAGGCAAGTGAATCCACTGCGACTGAAACCGATGATCGACTTGGCGCGATTGCAAGGTTGGCTCTCGCCGCTGCCGGAGTGTCCGATCCGGCTGGATGCGCAGAAGATCCCGGAGAATTTCCTGGACAGTTTCCGCAACCGCGACTGCGCCTCCCTGGACTGTCAGGCTTGCGGCTATTGCGCACAGATTGCCGCACAGGCAGTTTCGATCTCGCCCGGTTATCGCACCGAGGTATTGAAAAAACACGCTGAAATAGACGAGACCATGGCAACAGGAAGGCTCTGGGGTGTTTGACCGGGGGAATCCGGTGAAGGTTCTGACGTGCATGAGCACCTTAAATGCGTATATTGATGCTCTCGCGGTCATGACCTGGCGTTCCCAATTCGCGACGCACTGCGTCGCGAATTGAGTTGGACTCACGACCGCACGCTCCTGCGGGCCGAAGATGCGAAAGCACGCCAGTGGTACATGAACGAATCCGCCGACCAGGGTTGGAGCACTCGCACTCTGGAGCGCCAGATCGGCACGCTTTACTATGAGCGCCTGCTGGCGAGTTCCGACCGACGGGAGGTCGAGCAAGAGGCCACAATCAAAATTGCGCCACTACAGCAGAATCCGCGCGAATTTGTGCGCGACCCGGTCATGCTGGAGTTCCTCGGCTGACAGGCACGGGCAAACTGTTGGAATCGAATCTCGAACAAGCTCTCTTGGACAATCTGCAAGCGTTCCTTCTTGAACTGGGCAAGGGCTTTGCTTTTGTCGCACGCCAGTTGCGCATCAGCACCGAGTCGAAGGATTTCTATATCGACATGGTGTTCTACAACTATCTTCTCAAGTGCTTCGTTTTGTTCGACCTGAAGTCGGGAGAGCTGTCCCACAAGGACATTGGGCAGATGGACATGTGCGTGCGGATGGTGGATGACCTTAAACGCGCGCCAGATGATAATCCAACCGTGGGCATCATTCTCTGCACGCACAAAGACGCATCGGTGGTTCCGCTGGGCTGGATTCGCCAGCGAGACTTCCGGGCCAACGCCGTTGCGACCTGGTCAGTATCGGGACTCAAGGGCTGATTGAGAAGTTTGCTGAAGTGCGGATAATCGTAGATCCCGCGGATGACGCGGCGTATCTCGCCCCGCTTCTCTAGACGATGAAGCGCAGAATCGACGGTGGCACGGCCTCCGAGATCGAGAAAGTCGCTTGGCGAGAACGCCCAGCCACTCCCCGTTCCTCGAATCCTGCATATTGCCTTATTTTCTATAGTTTGCGCTATACATCAACCGCCGTTCCTGCAAGAAAAAATACAACTCTTTTCTTGCAAATGCAAGCGCTTGATGGGGATGAACACAACTGATCACACACCGCCGGCAACCTCAAATCGACTGTCAAAGCGCTGATCTCACTGATTCCAGAGAGAACCATCTCCCACAAAGTTATCGCCAACTTTCAAAAGGTTATTGGACGCGGCGCTCGAAACTGGCTTACGTTCGCGGCATATCGCGGCTCAACCTGGGCCGCTGGAGGTGCCGATGATCGTCACACTCAAGCCCAACAGCCGGCGGCAGCCTGTCCTGAGGTCCGGCCTGCGCCGTATTCGCGCCGGCTTTGGCTTATTCACCCTGCTCGTCCTCTTCCCGGTCGTCGTAATGGCGCAGTCGCCGTTCGATACCGGATTCACCGCCATGCAAACGCTCTTCACCGGCACGGTAGCCAAGGTTGCAAGTTTGATCGCAATTGTAATTGGCGGCTACCAGTTTGCGCATGGCGAACCGGGGGCCAAGAAGACCCTGGCCGGTGTCGCCGCCGGCACAGGCATCGCTGTTCTGGCCGCCAACGTTTTGACTTGGCTTTGGGGTGTATGAGCTGAACCTCGTGCCGAACAAACCGGCAAGACTCAACCACTTATCAAGCTGTGAGGGGCAAAGATGCAGACACACACAACGACGGGCCGGAGGAACCGGGTCTATAAAAGCCTGCACAAGCCCCTCACATACCTCGGGGTTGAGCGGACGCTGTTCTACTTCGTCTGCGTCGGGGCAGTGGGCGCATTCAATCTCTTCAACAGCCTGCTCGCCGGAATCGCTGTCTTCATCGGTGGTTTCGCATTCGGCCACTGGGTCACGAATACCGACCCCGCCTTCCTCCGGATCATTGCAAAATCTGAACGCTACAACGTCCGGTACGACGCCGCCAAGCAGAGTGTCCCACGTGTGGAGGTGATCTGATGCTGCGACTCGACAAGATTATCAAGCCGTGGAAGGATGCAGCGGCGCTAAATGACCACATCAATCTCTATGGATTCTGGAATGAGACCACATTTCTGACAAAGAGCGGCGATGTGGGGCAGGTGCTCCGCGTCTCCGGCGTGGACTACGAAAGTCTCGACCGTGCCGAGCAGGAGTATGCGGTCAAACGCCTGGAGGCGGCACTCAAGACTTTCGTCCCCGGCTTCCATGTCTATCAATACCTATTCAAGCAAAATCGGCCCAAAATACCGTTCGCGCATTATGACGATCCCGTAGTGGAAGCTGCTGTCGACCAGCGCAGACAGTTCTTTGAGGCAAAGCGCGATCAGCTTTATCAAGTTGAGATCTTCTATTGCATCGTCCTCGAAGGCACCAGGTCGAAGACCGGCGTAGGAGCCGCACTTGCCCGCCTCCTACATGATCCGGCCGGGGGGATGAATGAGTTGAAGGCCCAGTTTGCGGGCAACACCATGAAAACCCTGTTGCGAGCGCAGATCGAGTCCGATGTTGCGAGGCTTGAGCAGCGCGTGCAAGCCTTCGCGCGGCAGCTTGGCGATTTCGTCGGCATTGAGGTCCTGAATCAAGAGGACCAGTTCCATTTCCTTCGGCGGCTCCTCAATTATGACGACTGGAGGATTGCCGGCAAACCGCAATCCACTCAGTTTCTCGACTATCAGGTTGTGAACTCAACCGTCGAGGCAGAACGCGACCATCTGTGCGTGGGCGATCATTTTGTCCGCGTGCTCTCTATGAAAGAGGCCATCACAGAGACACGGCCGTTGGTGCTCGACTCGCTGCTCAAGATTGCAGGAAACTTCTATGTCGTTACAGAGTGGGTGCCGATCACCTCCGAGAAGGCCCGCAAGGAAGTCAACAAGCGCCGACGCCACTTCAATGTTTCAAAGACCGGTTTCATTTCACAGATGGGCAATGACACGACCAAAACAAACCCACGCGATGTCCTGGTCGATGAATCGAAGCAGGCGGACATCGAGAATCTCGGCGACTGCCTGCGGGCGCTGGGCGACGGCCAGCAGCTTGGCGATTTCTCTTTGACCATCGTCCTGTATGGTCGCTCGAAACCGGATCTTGAACAGCTTGTCGGCGAGTTCAGCGGCGTCTTCACCAACGCCGACGGCAATCTATTTGTCGAAACTTACAATCAGCTCAATGCCTACTTCGCCACGGTTCCCGGCAACTATGCTCTGAATCTACGCAGGCTGTACCTGCTGAACACGAACTACGCCGACCTGTCGTTTCTCTTCACGATCCTGTCTGGAGAGAAGACGAATGCACATCTCGGTTCGGAGTACCTTGCCGCGCTTGAAACCGACAACAGCACGCCTTACTTTCTCAACCTGCATAACGGTGAAGTTGCACACACGCTCATCCTCGGGATGACCGGTTCCGGCAAGTCGTACTTCTGCAACTTCATTCTGCAGAATGCTCAGAAATATGCGCCCCTGACGTTCATTTTCGATATTGGCGGCAGCTTCCAGTCGCTCACGTCCATCTTTGGCGGATCGTACCTCAACGTTGGCCAGGAATCGCGCGACTTCACCATCAACCCCTTCTCCCTTGCGCCGAGCAAAGAGAATCTGCAATTTCTCTTCAGCCTGTTCCGAGTGCTCATTGAAGGCAATGACCAGCGCTACCGTCTGGACTTCAAGGAAGAGCGCAAGCTGTGGGATGCGATTGAGCGCGTTTACGTTTTGGAGCCAGGGCAGCGTACGGTCTCAAACTTCGCCGACATTATCGGTGAACTAAAAGACCGCCTGCAACGCTGGACGCGTGGAGGTCAACATGGGTTCCTTTTCGACAACGTCGAAGACACGCTCTCTTTTAGCCGCTTCCAGACCTTCAATTTCACGGGTTGGGGCGACTCGCAGGATGTTCTGGAGCCTCTTCTCTTCTATGTGCTCCATCGGGCCTCCAACGAAATTACCGACCCAGCCAAGCTCGCAACCTTCAAGACATTCCTGCTCGACGAGGCGTGGCTATTTATCAAGAACGAAACCATCCGAACCTATATTGTCCAGGCGCAGAAAACCTGGCGTAAACACAACGCCGCCATGATTCTTGCGACGCAGTCAATCAAGGAACTGGAAGAATCGGGAATGTTGCAGATCGTTTCCGAGAGTTGCCCAACAAAGATCTTCCTTGCCAACCCGGAAATGAACCGGGATGTGTACCGGGAGGCGTTCCACCTGAACGATACGGAACTTGACTTGATAGCCGGACTGGTTCCACCCGGCCAGATGCTCATTCGCAAAGCGCAGTCGTCCAAGAAGGTTCAGCTGAATGTCGATTCCATTTCGCATTGGATGGCGACGAACAATGCCCGCGACAACCTACGGAAGCGCGATTACTTCGAGCGATTCGGAATTGCCGGGGGCTTGCGACAACTTGCTGAGGACTTCCCCTTCCGGCCTCGCGCCCTGGCCGGCGCTGTCATTCCCCACGCCAAAGGAGCCGCTGTATGAATCGCAAACTCATCTTCATCGCCTGGTTTGCCGTTGCGGTGTCGCGCTCACTGGCCGTCGCGCAAGATGCGTCGGCCCGCACAATTCAATACCACTCGCAGGACATTGTCCCCATTCACGCGAAGTTAAAGTACACAACCCTGATCCAAGTTCCGCCCACAGAGAAGATCATGGAGGCCGCGACCGGCGACAAGGATTTCTGGATTGTGGACGTGGTGGGCAACTTCTGCTTTGTCCATCCGGCCAAGGCTGGCATCAGCTCCAATCTCAATCTCATCACCGACAAGGGGAACATCTACTCGTTCACGTTGCAGGATGTATCGGGCACATCCGATACGCCAGACCTGAAAGTTCTGATCGAGCCCGCCGACCGTTCCTCGATTGTCGCCGCCAACGGTCCTCCGCAGTTTGTCCCGGCTGTTCAACTGGAGCAGACCCGGCAGCAACTCGCCGCGCTCCAATCTCATGTCGAACAGGCGGTGGACGAGTACAAGAGCGCATACCCGGTGCAGTTGAAATTCGATTACACCTACAAGTCGAATGAGGGTACGCCTCCGACCAACGCCATGGTTGACGGGTTCGGGGTGTGCGAAGGTAGGCTACTTTGCCATCTTGGCGGCGTAGGCGACCGGTGTGAGGTCTGCCAAATTCTGGAT
>Ga0255355_1001042_pt1 | contig 13936 bp, 12 predicted proteins | sample HBST75metaG_FD_189943 | JGI IMG/M metagenome (GOLD analysis project Ga0255355, IMG submission 189943) | Peat soil microbial communities from Stordalen Mire, Sweden - H.B.S.T75 | ecosystem: Environmental > Terrestrial > Soil > Wetlands > Peat | place: Sweden: Norrbotten County, Stordalen Mire...
ATGCCAACCCATTGGGGCAGCCGCTCGCTCAACATCGTCAGCCTCTCAGCCGCCACCAGCACTCAACTGCTTCACGCCGTCGGCTGCGCGGAGGCCGGACGCTACTTCAGCCGCCATCCCGAGGCAGCGGCCAAAGCGGAGGGCGATTACCGCGCCTTCCGCGACGTGACCTTTCACGGCGACGAGGTGGTCTACGCATCGGTGGGCGAGGGTTCCACCTCCCAAGGCGAGTTCTGGGAGGCGATGAGTACCGCTTCGAATAAGAAGCTGCCCGTGGTTTTCTGCGTCGAAGACAACGGCTACGCCATCAGCACTCCAGTCGAGGTGAACACGTCTGGAGGAAACATCTCCCGGCTGGTGGCCAACTTCCCCAACTTTTACTTTGCGGAAATAGACGGCACCGATGCCGAAGCCTCTGTGCGGGCCTTCGAAGCTGCTGTGGCGCACTGCCGCGCCGGCCGGGGACCTGCTTTTGTGCATGGCCACTGCGTGCGGCCCTACTCTCACTCACTCTCTGACGACGACCGGCTCTATCGTTCCAAGGCCGAGCGCGAGGCAGACGCCTTGCGCGATCCGCTGGTTAAGTTGCGAGCGCGCCTACTGCGCGAGGACATTTTGACCGCCGTGGAGATTGAAGCTCTGGAGCACGCGCAGGACCATGAAGCTTCCGAGGCAGCCGAACGGGCGCTTGAAGCGCCGCTACCGCTGGTAGAGGAAATCACAAAGCACGTTTACTCAGAGGATCTGGACCCCACCAGCTCAGCCTTTGCCACCGAGCAGGCGGCCGAGCCGGGAACGGTAGCCGGAGGCAAAGCTGGCAGCGTCCCCAGCAGCGATCCGCGCACCATGGCCGACCTCCTCAACGCCTGCCTCCACGACGAGATGCGCCGCGATCCTCGCATCGTCGTCTTTGGCCAGGATGTCGCCGACGCCAGCCGCAAGGCCGCGTTGTCCGAGGTCAAGGGCAAGGGCGGCGTCTTTAAGCTCACCTCCGGCCTTCAACGGGAATTCGGCTCCGAGCGGATCTTCAATTCGCCCCTCGCCGAAGCCAACATCGTGGGCCGGGCCATTGGCTACTCTATCCGCGGCATGAAGCCGGTGGTCGAAGTTCAGTTCTTTGACTACATCTGGCCCGCCTATCACCAAATCCACAACGAACTGTCCCTGATGCGCTGGCGCTCCAACGGCCAGTGGGCCTGCCCGGTCGTGATTCGCGTGCCCATCGGCGGCTATCTGACTGGCGGGGCCATCTACCACTCGCAATCGGGCGAGAGCCTGTTCACCCACATCCCCGGCCTGCGCGTCGTCATGCCCTCAAACGCTTTGGATGCCAACGGGCTGCTCCGCACCGCCATTCGCTGCGACGACCCGGTGCTGTTTCTTGAGCACAAGCGCCTCTATCGCGAGCCATACGGACGCGCGCCCTATCCGGGGCCGGAGTTTGCCATTCCCTTTGGCAAGGCCAAAATCGTCCGTCCCGGCGCTGACCTTACGCTGGTCACCTATGGCGCTCTTGTGCCACGCTCTTTGCAGGCCGCCGAGCGCGCCCAGCGTGAGCACGGCATCGATGTTGAAATCCTTGACCTGCGGACGCTGAATCCGTATGACTGGGAAGCCATCGCCACGTCGGTGCGCAAGACCAGCCGGGTGATCGTGGCCCACGAAGACATGCTCAGTTGGGGTTACGGCGCGGAGATCGCCGCCCGCATCGCCGATGAACTTTTCGATGATCTCGACGCCCCGGTTCGCCGCGTCGGTGCCATGGATACCTTTGTCGCCTACCAGCCGATCCTCGAAGACGCCATCCTGCCCCAGCCGGAGACGATCCTAAAAGCCATCGTGGATTTGAAGGCGTATTAGAGCGTTTTTCCTGTTGATATAGAGTGGATCTCCTGCTCGGCAGGTGGCCCCGGTCCCTCGCTTTTGGGGACCGGGGATGGAAGCCGGGTGCCCCATATCTGCCGCATCCTGTGCGGCAGAAGGTGGGGAACCACGAACCTCAAGCGAGCGGATAGCGAGCAGTTGACCGCGCCGCAGGTGGTTAGTGCTGGCCCGGCGGCAGCTTGCAGCAATCCCCGGCGGTGACGGGCTCATTGGCGCCAGCGTCGAGGACGACCTTCCAGTTTCCGTCCGCCTGCTTGCGCCAAATGGTGATAAAGCGGCCGGTGACGGTCACGGGATTTCCGTTCGCGTCCTTGCTGTGCCCCTCGTAGTGGCTCCAGGTCCAGCCGATGTCGCCCGAGGGACCCATCACGGCGTCGGTGGGCGTCCACGTCAGTTGATAGACCTCAGGGCGCCAGTTGGCGGATTTGGCAATCGCCACGCGGCCAACCGCCGGCGCCGCTCCGTTGCCCAGCAGTACGCCGTCCTCGGCAAACCACTCCGCAAAGCCCGCTCCGCCGTGCGCCAGCACGTCCTTGGCAAAGCGCGCCTCCAGATCGAAGAGCAGCATCTTGCCCGGCTTGACGGTGGTGTCGGTCAACGGATTGGGCGCGGCCTGCGCGTTTGCATCCGGAAACCCCAACTGCCCCTGAGCCGCTCGCGGAGCCAAACCGAATCCCATCCCCGCCAGCACTACCGCGCAAAGAAAAACTCTCCAGCTTCCAGTCACGTTCTTCATCCTCCAACGACACAAACAAGGGTCCATCTGCTCATCGTACAACGAGGGGTTGCGCGGAGGTTGGGCCTCGCGCATGAGGAAGCGATTTGCAGTGAGCCGCTGGCGCAGTTTTCCCTTGGGATTGTCAAAGCTGAATAAAAGCCAGGGGAAAGTGCGCACTATTGAGCAGACCGCGTCCTACAGATCGCGTCAACCTGATCTCAACTCGCTGAAGAAGCGATCAGATGGATGAGCCTGTGCATTTCGTGGTCGAGAGTTCAAATGGGTCTGCGGCAAGCCGCACACTCTTCGATGAACTCGTCGGGGCTAAGACACACGTTGCCATCAGATCGGCAACATAACCCGGAAGTTACAACCTGGATTGAAGGAGATCAAAGATGCTCATCATAATCATCATTCTTCTGGTGCTCGTATTCGCCGGGGGCGGAGGATATTACGGTTACGGCCGGTGGGGCGCCGGAGGGGGAGCAGGCATAGGGCTTGGCACAGTGCTGGTGATTCTGCTGGTGTGCTATCTGCTTGGGCTTTTCAGATAAAGCGGCTTATGGCAAGTTCGGCTCGCTGCCGGGAGATTGGCGGCGAGCCGAACTTGCCGCCAGGTGCGTGAGATGCACTGAAACTGGTGCGCGGAAGGACGATATGCAGATCCCAATGAGCAATGCGCTTGCGCTGGTGCGCTGGCACGGTGCGCGGTTCCTACAAGACTTCAGCAGCCGCGATTTTGCCTGGTTGCTGATCGGGGCGTTGCTGGCCGCGGTAGTGATCTGGGCACTCTCACGGCGGAGGCGGCGCTGGTTTTAGGCACCTGCGCGACAAGCAGGTCATGCGGCGAGGACCGACCGCTTCCGAAGTGACGAGTCATCATTTTGCAATGAGCCAATCAACCGCCCGCGTAGCGACGGGTTGAGTAGCGGCAATCCGGAACTCTGCCACTATGAGCAATTGTGAACAGACCGGGTGGGCAGTCAATGCTTTAAATCGGTGCGTGGGGAATCCAGAATGGATGTCCCAACTTAGGTTCATCAGAGAAGAGCTACTGGAGCAAAAATGAAGAAGATATGGGCTTTACTGTTACTTGCCGTGTTCGCGCTTTCCGCGGTCACCCCTGCATACGCGGGTTATCATCGGAGACACCACAGATACCACGAAGGCCACCCTCGCCCTGTCATAGTAATCCCGTTCTAATGACACGGTGATTCCCAGCCCTGTTGCCTCCTCGCCATGCGACACGCGGGTCCACGGCAGAGTGCGGGCACCAGGAGCAGACTCTCACCCCAGAGACGCGCTCGGACCCGGGTATCCCGGGTTCCTGTATGCGCGGGTTTCGATTCTTTGCTCTTTCGCAACTTCCTTTCCGGCCCCCGGGAGGTGGGCAGACATGAAGAAATGGTTTTGGTCCGTCGCCGGATTGTCCCTGGCACTGGCAGGCTCTCTGGCCGCATTCGCACAAACTCTGACATTTCCGCCGCCCAACATCCTCAACATGGAAACGATCAACATAAAACCATACGCGGATGGGCCCTACGACAAAGTTGCTTCGGAGTATCCTGCCTTGTCGCGGCAACTCAAGGACCAGATGCACGTCCTGGCGCTGGAGGCCCTTACGGGCACATCGCGAGCGATGTACTTCTCCGGCTTCGACTCCTTCGAGGCGCTCGAAAAGAACGAGGAGTGGCTCCCCGGCGACTCGGCCACTGACGCCAAGCTTGAAGCTCTGGATGCGCGCCAGGCACCCTACATATCTGACGTCCAACACACCGTCTGGCATTACCTCCCCGGCCTCAGTAACAACATGATCGCTGCGGACATACCGCATTCCCATTACTGGGAGGTGATGATTTTCCATACGCGCCCCGGTCGCGGCGAACAGTTCGCGGAAATTACGAAACTTTATCGCGACGCCAACCTCAAGATCGGCCAAAACATTTCCTGGGCGACTTACGAGGGGATGATGGGTGAGACGGATGCTTATCTTATCCTGGTGCCGATGACATCCCTCAAGGATGAGGATACTGGCCTGGCACATAAGAAGGATTTCGGTGCTGCGCTGGGAGACCAGGGAAGGAACCGGATGAACAAGCTTTCCGAGGAAAGCGTGACCAGCATCGAGGACAACATCTGGATGGTGAATCCGGAATGGAGCTACGTTGAGAAATCCTGGATTGAAGCCGATCCACGATACTGGGCGTCTGAGCCGCCCGCAAAGCCTGAGATGAAGGCCGCCGCAAAGCCCGGGATGAAACCTGCCGCCGGAGTCCAGTCTGCACCAAAGGCAAAACCTGCACACTAAACAAGACTTCTCCGAACATGAAGGGCGTCCTCGCATAAGGGCGCCCTTCATTTTTTTAATTACACAAGTGATTTGACATCGACAGAACACAGCCCTGCGCCGCACCGTCGTTTTTTCTCTATCGTCATAAGCTGGCTCCAATGTAAGCCATAGCAAGGGGCGCATGATTGCCGGGGAATGAAGCCGGATTCGTATTGAATTCTCAGGTTTGAATAAGCCCAGGGCACGGTGCCGGAGGTTTCGATTTTGAGATCCTGGCAGCGCAGTGGTTACTCAGGCTTTCGTAGTGGTATTCAACTTTGCGGTCAGCTTCTCAACCGGAACCAGCATATCTTCCTTGCGCATCACCAGGTTGGTGGCGTTCAGCGTGGCCAGCTCGAAACCGTGGCCGTGGGTGATGGCGTCGGTGGGGCAGGCTTCCACGCAGTAGCCGCAGAAGATGCAGCGGTTGTAGTCGATGTTGTAGACCTTGGCGTAGCGCTCAGAGGAGGAGATGCGGTGCTCTTCGGTGTTTTCCGCGGCCTCGATATAAATGCAATTGGCAGGGCAGGCCGCCGCGCAGAGGAAGCAGGCTACGCATTTCTCCAGGCCGTTCTCGTCGCGCTGCAGGACGTGGGCGCCGCGGTAACGCTGCTCGAGGACCGCTCCGCGCAGAGTGTCTTTCCCGTCGGGGTAATTCTCTACCTGCGTGGGCTGGAAGATCTCCCGGAAGGTGATGCTCATGCCCTTGGCAATGGCGGCGATGTTCCCCACAATCGACATGAGGCCAGTATACGATGAATTCCGGGCGGGATTTACTGTGCGAATACGGATCTGGGCGGCAATTTCCGGGTTTGCGGAAGGTCTCTTCAGCTTGTTGCTACGGGGGATAAGGGGCTCTCTCGTTGCATATATGGAGAGGGGTGGCATCCGTGTGCTGACGGCGGAGTGATTGGCGCACCCTCGCCCTGATGCCCGCAGCGAATCCGACCGGATTCGCTGCGGGCATACTTATTGGGCACTTACTTCTTTGGAGGGTGCTGCTGTTGCGCTGGAGCTGCTTGCTGGTGTGCTGGAGCTGCTTGCCGCTGCTGTGGCGCTGCTTGCCTCTGCTGCGGAGCCGCCTGGCGCTGCTGCTGCTGTTGCTGAGCTGCTTGCCGCTGTTGCTGCGGAGCCGCTTGGCGCTGCTGCTGTTGCTGAACCGCTTGCCGTTGTTGTTGCTGCTGCTGACCCGACTGACGCTGCTGCTGTTGCTGAGTTGCCTGGCGCTGTTGCTGCTGCTGAACTGCTTGCCGCTGTTGCTGTTGTTGCGGAGCAGCCTGGTGCTGCTGCTGTTGCTGAGTTGCTTGCCGTTGTTGTTGCTGCTGACCCGCCTGGCGTTGTTGCTGCTGACCCGCCTGGCGTTGTTGCTGCTGACTCGCCTGACGCTGTTGTTGCTGCTGACCTGCTTGCCGCTGCTGCAGCTGACCCGCAGCTTGGCGCTGTTGTTGCTGACCCACCTGCTGCTGGGCGCCCTGATTGCGTGTCTGCGCCGCTGCCGGGGCCCTCACGTTGCGATCTGCCGCAAGAGGTTGTCTGACGGCTGCGTTGGCCGGGCGGCCATGATTCACGTTGGCAAACTGGGCACGGTTGGTGCTGGCTGCGCGCTCATTCTGCACCTGTGCTGTCATGGGTGCAGTGTGTTGTTCATGCCGTGAGGCCAGTTCTGCTGGTTTGGCTCGCACCTGCACGCCGCCTGATCCGCCGTTGAAACTCACACGGCCGCCACCCCGGCTGTTTCCGCCGACGGAGCGGTTGTAAACGTTGTGCACATAAGAGGTGTTGATGTTGTTCACCGAGCGGTTGTAGTTGAAATGACCGCCGCCCCAGTAGCCGCCCTGGTAGCCATAGCCGCCGTAGCCATAGCCGTAATCGATGCCGCCATAGTAACCGATATGCAGGCCCCAGTAGCCGCGGTAGAAGCCATAACGGTGATGCCAGAAGCCCCAATAGCCGGGGGTCCAGAGAGCGCCCTCGTAGGGAGCCTGAACCCACCCGCCGGGAACCCAGTAATAACCGGTTGGAGCCCATGCCCAGTAGCCGGGCGTCCAGAGATAGCCGTCGCCGGGATCCTGAGGCTGATCGTATTCGGGCAGCGGCGGCGGCGGCTGATCGGCATAGGCCACCGGCTGAGCGCCATAGCCGGGATCATACGAACTCTGGTCGTAAGAACCACCCGTGTTGGCTGGCGCCTGACCGTTTGAATCGGCTGGGGCAAGATTGGCCGCAGCCGGGTCCGAGGCCTGATCCTGCGCGACGGCAGGGTTGGCAGAGGCGGACACCTGGTCTTGACTCTGAGGGCAGCCGGTGAGGCAAAGCACTACCGCCATGGCAAGCAGCGGCAATGGTCCGAATTTTGGTAAATAGCTCATTTCACTCTCCCGTCAGCTTGGATGCTATCTGAAGAGTTCAGGGCAAAACAGTCCACTATTGACCATGTTCCGAATCTCAGTGCCGGGTTCCGGGCGGCGCGGATTTGCCGTGACTATTAGCCGGCGGGGTGGTGACGGGCTTGCGCTCGTAGCGCGGCTTGATCGTCTGCTGGCAGAGCGCCGAATCCTGCCCGCGCGCCAGGGCGGGAACGACATTTTGCGCGCCGCAGAGCCGCTGCTTCATCGCCTCGGCTTCCTTGCCGCTGAGCATCTGGGTGCGCTCCAGGCCGCTGTACGGGTCCAGATCGTAGCGGTAGACACTATCTTCGGCGGGTTTCTGATTGCCGTAGTCGAAGTGGTTCCATGTGCCCACCAGTTGCCGTCCGTTTGGCTCGCTCAGGCCCGCGTAGACCTGGCTCAGCGCAACGCCTGCCGGAACATTCACGCTCCAGATGGGCGCGGCCTGGCTGCCGCGCATCCAGCGCGCCGTCCACAGGTGCTGCGAGAAGTCGTAATGGAAGGCCGTGAAGAAGGTGGATGCCTCGCATTCGTTGCAGTCGTCGTAAATCGCGGCCAACTCCCGCGGCGCGCCGTCGGCAAAGAGCATCCAGTCGAGCAGGCGCAGATTCACGCCCTTGATGAGCGGCGTAAGGCTGTGGTTGGTGAGTGAGAGGCTCCAAATGGTGAAGGTGTCAGCGGCGGGCAGCGACTGCGGGGTGGGGCGCAGTGTGGTGACGACCAGCGCCGCATCGTACTCCACGCCGATCTCGCGAATCGCTGTCCATTTTTCCGGTTCCAGCGAGCGCGTCACCCAAACGACGACATCCTGATCCTTTGCGGAGTGGAAATCGATCCAGCGAAAAGTGTCTGGCGCTTGCTGGGCGCTTGAGGAAACTGCGACGGCCATCATTGCCGCGATCAAGCCATGAAGAAGACAAGGTGAAACGATCCGCATGAGTCTAGGGTATCGCAGAGAGGCGGCGGAGAAGTTGTCCATGCGGTTGCGGGGGGTGGTGCGTGGGTTCTATGCTTTTGGGCATGAGCGCCTCTGCAGTACCCGTCAAGAAGAGCTGGTTTATCCGGCTGATTCCGCCCCGGCCCACCTTCGACAAGGATCTGAACGAGGCCGAAGGGAAGCTGATGGAAGAGCACTTCCTCTACTGGAAGGATTTATACGCGAAGGGGATTTGCCAGTTTGGAGGGCCAGTGCTTGACGCGACAGGCGTGTATGGCGTTCTGGCGATCTGGGCCGCCAACGAGGACGAGGCCCACGCCTTGGCTGCCGCCGATCCTAGCGTCAAAGCTGGCGTAAACCGGATCGAGATCGCGGAAATGCGGGTGGTCTTCCCGCCGGTTAGAGGGTGATGCCATTTCCGAGGTCTGAAAATCCGGACCTGATGCATCCGGCGTTTTGCAATAACATGGATGACGGAGTTCAAGAACCAATGAGACGGCTAGTTTCTAAGTTAATCCTCTGGTCACTGGTATCTGCGGTTTGCCCTCTCTACGCATTGGGGCAGCGGGATCCCTGCCCGTCGTACAGGTCCAACGCGTCCAATGCCGAGATAAATGAGTGCTATACGAAAGCGCAAATTCACATGAACAAAAAGGCCGATGAAATAGCGGTTCGCATCGCCGAAAATCTGCGCACGATTTCGCCCAAAGAAAAGGCACTCTATTCATCCGAAATGATCCAAATGCTCGATGGTGCGGCGCATAAGCTCGGTACTTCGCAGACCCACTGGAGGGCGTATCGGGACGACTATTGCAATACCATCAAATTGAGCTACACAACTGGTTCTGGCGCAGGCACGGCATATGAGCATTGTCTCTACAGCACTGCCGCGGCTCGTGTGCGTCAACTCCTTGACGACTTTCCCAGTTCAGCCGTCGTCAAGGCGCATCAGCATTAAGGTAAAGTATCCATCCAACTCTGAGCCATGATGGGTGGATAACCGGTAGGCCGGAGATTGCACTACCGACCAGCTCCTCTGGTACAGCCAGTTCACAAGCCCAGCTTCGCCCACAGCACATCCACGCGCGCCTTGGTCTCGCGGTCCATTTCGATCATCGCGGGCCAGGGGCGAGTGAAGCCTTCAGCCTTCCATTTGCGCGTAGCGTCTATGCCCATCTTGGAGCCGTAGTTGGGCAGGCGCGAAGCGTGGTCGAGCGAGTCGACCGGACCCAGCGTGAATTGAATGTCGCGCTCGGGGTCGATGTTGTTGGCCACGCGCAGCACCACTTCGCCCACGTCCTGCACGTCGCAGTCCTCGTCCACCACAATAATGATTTTGGTAAACATCGCTTGCCCCAGCGACCAGATGGCGTTCATCACCTTGCGCGCTTGGCCGGGATAACTCTTGCGAATGGAAACTAACATCAAGTTATGGAAGACTCCCTCGACGGGCAGATGAATGTCCACTAACTCCGGAATCTGCATTCGCATCGCGGGCAGAAAGATGCGCTCGACGGCCTTGCCCATCCATGCATCCTCCATCGGCGGCTTGCCCACGATGGTGGCCGCGTAAATGGGGTCCTTGCGATGAGTGATGCAAGTCAGATGAAAGACCGGGTACTCATCGGTCATGGTGTAGAAGCCGGTGTGGTCGCCAAAGGGGCCTTCGGTGCGTAGTTCGCCCAACTCCACGTAGCCTTCGAGGATGATTTCAGCGTGAGCCGGAACTTGAAGATCGACGGTTTCGCATTGCACGATTTCGACCGGCTTGCCGCGCAGGAAGCCGGCGATGAGATACTCCTCGACCTCCGGCGGCGCGGGCACGATGGCGGCGAAAGTTGTGGCGGGATCGGTGCCGATAGCCACGGCAACTTCCATGCGCGAACCCTTCAGATTCCCCAGCGCCACCTGCGGCAGCCCGCCGATGGGGCCGTCTGGAATGGCACACGTGCCGCCGCCCGACTCGGCCATCGCCACCACACCTGCGCCCTTCGGGCCGTACTGGTTTTGGTTGAGTTCGTTGGCCGTAACTGCTGCACGCAGCGCCTCGCGATAATGCTCGGCGGCAACCTTCTGCCGCTGCCAATGCATACCGGTGGTCTGGCCGTCATAGACCTGCATCCGATACATTCCCATGTTGCGCTTGCCGGAGCGCGGATCGCGCGTGATAACGCAGGGCAGGGTGATGAAGCGGCCGCCGTCCTGCGGCCAGCACTTGAGAATCGGAAACTGGTTCAAGTCGAAGTGGTCACGAAGAATGACTTCCTTGCAAGGGGCATCCTTGGCGCTCACGGTCTTGGGAAAGGCGCTGGTGAGCGCGCTTAACTGCGGCAGCATCTTGAGTTTGTCGAGCAGTCCTTCCGGGGGCTTCATGTTCATCAGGCCCTGGATGCGCTCGGCAATCTCGTCGAGCCGGTCAACGCCGAGAGCCAGCGCCATGCGCCGCTCGCTGCCGAACTGGTTGATGAAGACCTTGTGGCCGGGATGACCCTTGACGTTCTCAAAGAGCAGCGCAGGCCCGCCGGGAGCGTAATTTACCGCATTGCCCTTGGCGCCGATTTTGGAAACTCGATCGGTAATCTCCGTGATTTCCAGCTCCGGCGAAACTTCTTCGCGGATGCGCTTCAGTTTGCCGTGCTTTTCGAGGGTTTGGATCCAGTCGCGCAGATCGTCGTAGGCCATGGAATGCTCCTCAAGCGGCGTGTGCCGCTCTCAATCTTCTAGCTTAAAGGGTCGGCTTGCAATAAATAGACAACCTGAAAAATTTGTAGGTTTCCACCTTTGTGACAGAAACAAGTCGCAAAGATGGGGCAAGGAGCCTTTCTGGTTGGGAAGAGAAGCCAAGCCGAGGCCTTTCGCTCAAATCTGCATGGGTGGGGCAACCGGCGCAACGGCGTCGAGCGGAAAACCCAGCCGCTTCCACTCGTCGTAGCCGCCGCGCAAGGGCCGGATGCGCTCAATGCCCAGCTTGTGCAAGGTCATGGCGGTTTTGGCGGCGGTGGCCTCGCTGGGGCAGGAGCAGAAGAGCACGACGTCGCGGTCGCGGGGAATCTCGTGGTGTCGAGTCGCCAGATCCTTAGGCGAAAACCGGAGAGCGCCGGGCAGCGTGAAGGGGTCCGTCAGCAATTCGCTGGGATGGCGCAGGTCCACAATGTAGGTTTCCTTGCCGTCGTCGAGCCAGCGCTTCAACTCTTCCGGTTCCAGCCGCGCGGCCACCAGCTTTTTAAGAACCATGCGGCGGCGAATAACGCGGCCCACAAAGAAGCCCAGAACGCCCAGGACCAGCAGTACTCCTGAAAAGCGGCCCACCCAGTCCAGCAAGTTTGGATTGCGCTTGAGCAAGTCGCCGAAGAAGCGTCCGGCAGCCAGCAGAGCCCCCAGCCACGCCAGGGCGCCGATGCCGTCAAAGAGGAGAAATGGCCAGTAGCCCATTCCGTTTTCACCGGCCACGGGCGGGGCCAGCGTGGCCAGTCCTGGCACGAACTTGGCAGTCATGAGGGTGATGGAGCGGCGGCGGCCAAACGAATCCTGGGTGCGGCGGACGCAGGTTGTGGGCTCAAGCGACAATTTGCACAGGATGCGCAACACGTGGTGGCCGTAGCGGCGGCCGATGAAAAACCATGCGCTGTCGGCCATGAGCGAGGCGGCCAGGCCGGCCAAAAGCGCCAGCGGGAAGCTGAGTTCGTGCTGAGCGGAGAGGGCTCCGGCAGCCAGCAAAACTGGCAAGGCGGGCAGCGGAATTCCGAGCTGCTCCACCAAAACCCAGGCAAAGAGCAGAAGATAACCGTACAGCAGCAAAATGTGTTCCGGTAAAGCCATCAGAATTGGATTCCGCCTTTGCTCGCGCCGAATTGGACCGCCGGACTTTGTCTGCCGGGAAGGCAGAGACAAGGAACGCGGGAGGTCACACCCTATGGGATGATTTTATCCGCAGATTGGCTTCACCAAATCACCGGCAAACCCGCACGCGAGACGAGTTGTTCTCTATTCACGGTCTCACCTCTTCTACGCCCACTGTTTCAGAACGCTCCGCTCGTAACAATGCGGGTTCCTTTCGGCATCCTTGCGGAAAAGGCTGGTGTAGCCCGGTCTATAGTAAAAGCTGGCGATTCTCACGACCTTGCTCAGGCGTGACGACACAAAGTATTACCAGAAACCGTCCCCTCGTGTGGGAAGATGAAGCGCCCGCGGAACCCCGTCTCAGGCGCGTGCAACAGGGTGCGCCCCAACCGGGCCGCACATTGCCCGGCATGCCGCTGGAGATGGAAGACCCTGACGGCGACGACGAATTGCGCCCAGACGGCCTGCGCCGCAATTGGCAGGGCGGAGACGCGTCGAGAAGAGGCAGGGATTGGCCAGGCAGACCCTGGTGGCGTCCGACGAGCACGGTGGCGCGCGTTTTTCTTGCTCTGGCCGCCCTGATTGTGCTGGGCGGGCTCGCTACCTCCGCTTACCTCCTGAAGACCTACCTGGGCCACGACGGGCATTTTCGCATCAATGGGGCAAGCAACATTGAGGCCACCGGGCTTACCGAGGTCAGCCGCGCTGAGATTCTGCCGGTCTTCGGCGAAGACATCGGGCGCAATATCTTTTTCGTTCCGCTTTCCGAACGGCGCAAGCAACTGGAAGAGATTCCCTGGATTGAAAAAGCCACGGTGATGCGCTTGCTTCCGGACCAGATTCGCGTCTCGGTGGTGGAACGGAAGCCGGTGGCTTTCGTGCGCCAGGGGCAACAGATCGGCCTGGTGGACGCCAACGGGATTCTTCTCACCATGCCACCGGCTATGATGGCCCAGCACCACTACTCCTTCCCGGTAGTAACGGGGATTGACGCCCACGACCCGCCTGCTCAGCGCAAGGCGCGGATGGCGGTTTACCAGCGCCTTCTGGGCGAGTTGGACGCCAACGGCCAGCGCATCTCCGAGCAGATCTCCGAGATCGACTTGACTGACCCCGAAGATGCCCAGGTGCTGATGCCCGAGCAGGGCAGCGATGTTCTGGCCCACTTCGGCGAAGACCGCTTTCTGGAGCGCTATCAGCGCTACAAGGCGCACATCAATGAGTGGCGGCAGCATTATCCGAAACTGGCGTCAGTGGATTTGCGCTATGACCAGCAGGTGGTGCTGGAAATGGCTACCGGCACCGACGTAGCGCAAGCTGCGGCCGACGAGCAGGCCGCGGCCAATGCCGCAGAGGGGAAGCAAGCGGTTCCAGAGGCTGCGGGAAAAGAGAAAACAGCGGGCAAAGTTTCTGCAACGAAACACTCCGGGGCTAAGGCTCCCGTCGATTCCGCCAGCTCAAATGGAAAGAATTCTGCCAAGGCGAAAGAGATCACTTCCCAGGCTCCGGCCCACAAGTCCGGTCCAGCCGTTAAAGTAAAGCCAGGGAAGAAGGACGCAAAGCCGGCCGGGAGCGGCTCTGCCAAGGCAAAGGCCCCCTCAGCGAGGGATAAGGTGACGAAGGCAAAAGTAGTTCCCAAGGCGGTCAAGGCCAACGTGAAGGAAAAGAAGCACGCGGCGGAGGTCAAACGCGCCGCGCTGAAGATGAGCAAGCGGAAGATTACCGTAACCGCCCGTCCGGCGGCGACAGCCAGGGAGGGCCAGTGAGCGCGATGAACCAGAATCCTGACAACCTGATCGTGGTGCTGGACATCGGCAGCGCTTGGACTCGTGTGCTGGCTG
>Ga0255355_1001044_pt1 | contig 13873 bp, 5 predicted proteins | sample HBST75metaG_FD_189943 | JGI IMG/M metagenome (GOLD analysis project Ga0255355, IMG submission 189943) | Peat soil microbial communities from Stordalen Mire, Sweden - H.B.S.T75 | ecosystem: Environmental > Terrestrial > Soil > Wetlands > Peat | place: Sweden: Norrbotten County, Stordalen Mire...
GATGCCCTGGAACTACCTCAGCGCCGTCGGCATCATCTCCTGTCAGGATTAATTACACCCACCCAGCCGCCTTGCACAGGCTTGCCGGAAGGACACCATATAGAACGCCTGATCCTCCCTATTATCCAAGCGGCGGAGTCTCTGGATTGCTGGGGGGCGACAGCGTGTGGTCGAATACCGCGTTACCCCCTGTGCAAGCGGAATCCCCTGTTTTTGAGACGAAGGTCCAATACTACAAAGACACGAATGTCAATGGCGCGCCCGTCTTAACCGTCACCAAAGGCTGGGGTCTCCCTAATCAGTTGACATGCGAAGTGCATCAATTGGACACAGGCCAAATATCCGGGACCTTTTACACCTGGCAGGCCGTAGGAGTATTGGCTGATAAAAAGGAGTTTGACTTTGGTGTTCTACCGTCGAGCTTCAATTGCAATATTCAAACGGTTCCGCCAGCCGGATTTACCCCTACTCGTGAGACCATGGTGAGCTTCCAAGCCCTGAAGCCGAACCCCGTCTTTTACCAGCCCAACCCGAACGACACTGCAATGCCAACAATAGTTGATCGCCCTTGCAGGGTTATTACCTATGGCAATGGGGTCCGAGTGTCGGAGACGGACTCTTTTTACGACGGCGGCAACAGCGTCTGCGGCGCCGGCGGCACTCAGTCAGTTACTTCTGCGAGCGTTCCTTCTGGCACGCATGATGAGGTAAATTTTTCGGTGACGTCGGCAAATGCACGAGGAAATGCCACCACGATCACGGGGCAGTGCCTTGGCTGCACGAACGAGAGCTTCACTTACACCTATGACGAAACAGGACAGGTTATGTCTGCGACCGACACGCTCGGCAACACGACGAGCTACAGTTATAATGACAACTCGTCCTGGGGGGGCGCCGTAAACCCGGCGGGCAATTCCAACGCTTACCTGACGTTGATCACCGATCCTCTTCTATACACCAAGTCGTTCAGCTACAACTACCTGACAGGCGAGCTTGCAAGTGAAACGGATAAGGGCAACCAACCAACCCAATACGTCTACAACGACCCCCTGAACAGATTGAAGCAAATTACATACCCCGATAACGGCGTAACAGCGATGAACTACGATGATTCCACGCCGAGCGTGGAGACCATAAAGAGCATCAATCAAACGGAATCGGAGACGAGTTTCGCCATCATGGATGGCATGGGACATGTGATTGAAACGCAGTCTTCCGACCAGAGTGGCGCAGATGTTGTGCGCATGACCTATAACGGGACCGGTCACGTTTACACCAAGACCAATCCGTTCTTCATTCCATCATCACCCTCCCACGTTTTCGTTCCGCCGCCCACCGGAACACCTTTTGCCTCCACATACTACGATGCGCTTGGCAGGCCAGTGGAGACCGTAAAACAGGATGGCACCAGCGTCTTGCAGTGGTGCTATGACGGAATCGCGACGTCAGGCCAAACCAATTGCAACCCGCATCTGGGCAGCAGGATGGGGACCTGGGTTGACGCCACGGATGAGAATGGCAACGACTGGCAACGAACTACTGACGGGTTGGGCAGGCTTGTCGAAGTGATGGAACCGAGCGGGACTGCACAAAAGCCGTCGATGGAGACAGATTATAGCTACAACGCTCTGAACGACCTGCTCTCGGTGCAACAATGGGGCGGCCCGACGAATTCCGCGGCCACGAACGGCCCGATCAGCAGATCGTTTACCTACGACAGCTTGTCGCGGCTTTTGTCTGCATTTAATCCAGAGACGGGAACAAGTCACTACAGCTATGACGCGAACGGCAATCTGAGTTCCAAGACGGATGCAAGGGGTGTGACAACCAGCTATTTATATGATCCGTTGAATCGCGTGTACAGTAAGAGGTTTTCCGGCAACGCAAACGGTTCGCTTACGTCCTGCTATACGTATGACAGTGCGACCCTTGGAACGTGGCGGTTGAGTAATGCATGGACGCAGAGCGCAACAGCGCCTGCCTGTCCGGCATCTCCGAGCTCTGTGCCGCCAACTAACTATGTTACCTGGCGCTCGATAGGCGCCTATGATCAGATGGGCAGGCTGTTGAGCGAACAGCAGTACACTCCGGCGAATCGAGCAACCGGCACACCATACTCACCGCAATATATGTATGACCTTGCAGGAAATCTCATCTTTTCGACGGATGGGATTACGCCGGCATCAACTACGCCGAATCCATCGTGCCAGACTTCATCCACGCCTACATGGTCTACTCTCACGTATTCCAATTGCTACAACAATGCAGGCCGCTTGTCCTCGGTGAACAGTAATATGAACAACGGCGGTACCCTTCCGGCATCATTGTTCTCTGCGCCGTCTTATGCGGCATTCGGCGGGCTGCAAAGTGCCACTTACGGGCCGAGTCTTAACCTGAGCCGGGGGTATGATACCCGATTGCGTCTCCTCAACGAGATCGATACCGGAACAGGAGTTACGCCGGCTACCAGCAGCTCTGCGACGGTGACGATCACCGGATCGGAGCATAATCAATGAGCGGCGCCATAGAACGAGCTTTTTCAGGCCGATCTTCGACATTCAATCGGGTCAACCGGTCTTCCTCCGAAGAGAATTGTGCAGATCCGCAAACAGCAACCGCGCATGCAAATGTACGAGAGTCCTGTGTACAATCCCACAGGGTTTCCCAGATGCTTTCTGAAGTACTGAAGAAGTTTGTCAGGATGAGTGCCATTCCTTTGCTGTTTTGCAAACATCCGTTCTTGTTCGGAGTGATCGTGCTTGCCCTCGGCCTCACGACGGCTCAAGCACAGCAGACACAAACCATCGCGCTTGCCGGCGGCTCTCTAAGCTGGACCTTAACCACAAGCACTAGTTTTTGCGGCGACAGTGGAGCTCTGTCGTACACAATCTATAATTACAAATCATTCACTTTCTACCTTGCACAGAACGAGTATCCATTAAGCGGTGGAACCACATATTATAAGTGGCCCGCGAAGTGCGGCACCGCTGCCGGCGGGAACGGTGGCAATACATTCAGCTTCCCCACCTTCGGCAGCAAGTGCTCCATCGCCTTTTCCGCAAATCCTCCATACAGTGGGACGGCCACTGCTTCCGGGTGCACCTTCGTTATAACGCCAAGTGCTTCTGTCTCGTGCACTCCAAGCTCGGTCAACTACGTGGCGACGGGAAGCGGATCACTGACAACCTGTACCGCAAATGTGAATGCTCCCGGCAGCACTGCCAATGTTGCGTTCAGTGATAATGGTACTAAATGGGCAACCACTGCACTTGACGACAACGCGGCTCCAGCGACCGGATTTAGCCCGGGAACGACCCCTCAAACATTCAATATTACTGCCGCGTTCGCGGGTGACTCGACTTACACTGCAGTCAGTGCATCGACCACCTTCACGATCACTAAAGGCAACCCAAGTATCTCGGTTGGGTGTACACCGTTCAAGTACAGTGTGCCGAGCACACCTACTTGCACTGCCAGTGTCGGAAATGGAGCAACGGGCACGGTCACATGGACTTTGGACGGGGCAGCATGGACAACCACAACTCTAAGCGGCGGCTCAACAACGGCGGCCGGAGTTGCTACTTGGCCAGCCGGATCGCACACCGTAGGAGCAACCTACAACGGAGACGGCAACGGCTACAATAATGCGGCCAGCGCTTCCCCTACGACGCTGGTTATTGCCAAGGCGACACCAAGCGTAGGGGTCACTTGTCTACCGAACCCCATCATCTACGGTTCATCAAACAGCACGACATGCACGACCACCGTAAGTGGCGTAGCAACGGGCACGGTCACCGTGACTGTTAGCAGTCAATCGTCCACCACAACTCTGAGCGGCGGATCAACATCGACGCCGCTCGGGGCAGGGTTGCCGGCCGGCACCTATTCAGTCAACGCCACGTACAATGGAGACGAGAACAACAATTCTGTCAGTGTTTCGGCTCCTACTCCGCTGACGATATCTCAGGCCACGCCGAGCATGTCGGTGTCGTGCTCACCGAGTGCGCCTGTATATAGTCCGTCAACCAATAATTTCTCTTGCTCGGCGAGCGTCGGCGACGGAGCCACGGGCAATGTGACTTGGACAGAGAACAGTACGACTTGGGAGAACACTTCTCTGAGCAGCGGAGCAGCGGCCGTACCAGGTGGGGATGGCTGGGCAGTCGGAACCTATAACATTGTCGCCACCTATGACGGCGATGCCAACAACAAGACCACGAGCGCGTCCACGTCGGTTAATATCGTTCAAGCCCCGCAGACGATCAACTTTTCAGCGTTAACCTCGCCAGTGAGCTACGGAGTTGGTCCGATCACCTTGTCGGCGACAGGCGGCGCATCGGGAAATGCTGTGACCTTTCAAGTCCTTTCCGGCCCAGCGACAATTACATCCGGAAGCCAACTGAACATCACCGGAGCAGGCACCGTTGTGGTGGCCGCGAATCAGTTGGGCAACACCAATTACGCAGTTGCCCCGCAGGTTTCGCAAAAGATTGTCGTAAACCCGGAACAACTGACAGCGACCCTGACGCCAAGTCAAAACCCCGTTTCACCGTCCACTTCCACATATCTTGAGCCGGTTACCTTCTGGGCAACGTTTTCCAGCATCCCCAACGATATGACAAATTCTGTCACTTTCTACGATAGTGGTGCAGTGTCTGGCAACCCAGCTGTTGTCATCGGTACCGCTCCCATCAGTTCCCAGACCGGGGTCGCCGCCTTCACTATAAGCACCTTGACGGTAGGCAATCACTTTATCGTTGCTGTCTGGCAGGGAGGTACAAGTTACGCCGTAGTCACGTCCAGCCCATTTGTAGAGACCGTGAAGCAGGGCACAGCTAACATCCTGTGGCCGAATCCGGCTCCGATCAGCTACGGCACAGCGTTGGGATCGACGCAGCTCGATGCGGCTGCATCCTTATATGGCACTTCTGTCCCGGGACCCTTTTACTACACACCGGGATCTGGAGCTATTCTACCTGGCGGAGAGAATAATCTGTCGGCGTCCTTTAAGCCGAATGACACTCTGGACTTTACTTCGCCGACCGCTGCAAATGCGCTGATTCAGGTAAACCCGCTTACACCTACACTGAGCGTGGGGACATCGGGCGTGACGTCTACCTGGGGTGGATCGGTGACCTTTACCGCAACGATCACCGGCGGTCCGGCGGGTACGGTTGCCCCAACCGGCATGGTGACCTTCTACGACGGCGGTACTGCGATTACTACCGGCGGCGTGAATCCCGCCACTCTCAATGGCTACACCGCAACTTTGACAACCAGTTCCATGGCGGTAGGCGCCCACACCATTACCGCAAGTTACACGGGAGACACGAATTATATGGCGACTACAGCCAGCGCCATCACCCAGACGGTGAACCAGATCGCGCCAACGCTGACTGTGGCAACATCGACCACGCCGTCTATCTACGGTGGATCGGTGACTTTTACCGCAACTGTCTCCAGCGGTCCGACCGGCACAGTCACCTTCTACGATAATCTCGCGGTCATCGGCACCGGCCAGATCAGTTCTACGGGCAGTGTCGGCACCGCGAACTATGCGACAAACACATTAGCGCCAGGCACCCACTCGATCACCGCTGGCTGGGCGGGCAACACGGATTACCATGCCGTCGTATCCAGCGCCATCAGCCAGACCGTGAATCAGGCCACGCCAACGTTGACCATGGCAGCATCGGAAACGCCAACTACCTACGGTCAGCCGATAACATTCACGGCGATCATTTCCCATGGTCCCTCCGGTACGGTGACGTTTTATGACGGCGCGACGGCGATCCCGCCAGGCAGCGGAAGCAGCGTCACCATTAGCAGCAACACCGCGACACTCGTGACAAGCTCTTTGACTACAGGGGTCCACTCGATCACCGCTGGCTGGGCTGGCAACGCAGATTACACCTCGATCATTTCCAGTGCCATTACCCAGACAGTCAACAAGGCTACTCCAACACTGAGTCTGACGGTAACGCCAAATCCGTCCTCCTACGCAAATCCAGCGGCTTTCAGCGCATCCATCTCAAACAGTGTCACCGGTTCTGTTATGTTCTATGATGGCAATGCCGTACTGGGAAGCAGCATGATCGTCAATGGCGTTGCGATCTTCACGCTAACCAGTACTTCCGTTGCAGGTACGCACTCCATCACCGCTAATTGGGCAGGAAACGCGAATTACAACGCTGTCACGTCCACCGTGGTAACCCAGACGGTGAACCAAGCTACGCCCACGATCGCCTGGATGTCGCCGGTGAACATCCCTCCAGACACTCCGCTGAGCGCCACGCAGCTTAACGCCACGGCAAATGTGCCGGGGGCCTTCGCCTACTCTCCGGCTTTAGGTACTGTCCTTGGTACCGGTTCGCAGACGCTTTCGGTGACATTCACGCCCACGGACACGACCGACTACAGTACCGCGACGGCGTCAGTGACATTGACCGTATCGGAGGCGTCCGGCACAGGGATCATCGAAACCGTTGCCGGAGACGGCACTCAGGGCTACCAGGACATTCCGGGTATTGGCGATGTTGGCGACGGTGGACCCGCAATCGACGCGGGGTTCAATGCCCCTGCGAGCGTGGCGGTGGACACGTCCGGCAATATCTACATTGCGGACACGTACAACAACCTGATCCGCAAAGTGACGGCCGCGACGGGAAACATCTCCACCGTGGCCGGAACTGTCACCCCGACCCTCGGAGACTACAATGATGGCTACTCAGGCGACGGCGGGTCGGCGACCAGCGCGGAGCTGAATTTGCCCAGCGGTATAGCTTTGGACACGTCCGGCAACCTGTACATTGCAGATAGCTGCAACAACCTCATCCGCAAGGTAACGGCAGCGGGAATCATCTCCACCGTAGCAGGAAATGTCACTCCGCTTCTCAGCGCAACTTCCACATTATGCGGCTACAACACCGCTTACCCTAATAATGGCTACTCAGGCGATGGCGGATTGGCGACCAGCGCGGAGCTTAATTCCCCCGGTGGCATAGCCGTGGATGCGTCCGGCAACCTGTACATCGCGGACACGGTGAACAACCGAGTTCGCTTCGTAGCAGCTTCCACGGCAAACGGATACACACAAGGCAACATCTACACGGTGGCCGGAGGAGGCTCTGTCTGTTCCCAAAATACGGATAGCCTGGGAGATGGCTGTCCGGCAACCAGCGCAACGCTAAATTCGCCAGGCGGCATAGCAGTGGATGCGGCCGGCAACCTGTACATCGCGGACACGATGAACAACCGAGTCCGCATGGTGGCAGCTTCCACGGCAAGCGGATACACGCAAGGTAACATCTACACTGTGGCCGGAGGAGGCTCTGTCTGTTCCCAAAGTACGGGCAGTCTGGGAGATGGCTGTCCGGCAACCAGCGCAACGCTAAATTCGCTAGGCGGCGTAGCATTGGACTCACAAGGGGATCTCTACATCGCGGATACTACCAACAATCTGATTCGCGTCGTGACGGCGCCTGTTTCGACGGGCGTTATCAATACCTGGGCCGGTGGAGGCACGGGCTGTTCCCAAGAGACCGATATTCTGGGAGATGGTTGCCCGGCTATCAGCGCGGAGCTGTCTAACCCTACAGGCGTTGCCGTGGGCGCCAACGGCAGCCTCTACATCGCGGATGCAATGAACTACGTTGTTCGCGCAGTGGGTCCTGGTACGGCAACCCCCGCCATCACCTGGCCGGTGCCTGCTCCCATCGTCTACGGAACGCCATTGAGTGCGAATCAGCTCAACGCCTCGTCCGCTGTTCCGGGAACCTACGCATATTCGCCCAGCACGGGAACGACTCTGACCGTTGGGACACACATCTTGTCGGTAACCATGACTCCCAACGATAAGGTGAATTACAACACCGCGATGGCAACAACGACCTTGCTGGTGACCCAGGCGACTCCGACCGTCACCTGGACAGCGCCTTCTGCGGCAGTCCCGTATGGCACCGTGCTGAGCGCTGCCCAACTCAATGCAACAGCAAGCGTGCCGGGCGCCTTCGCCTATGCTCCGGCTCTGGGAACGGTCCTGGACGCTGGCCCGCATCTACTCGTGGCGACTTTCACTCCGAACGACGGGCAAGATTACAGCATCGCCACGGCACAGATCGTCGTTATCACTTCCACTCCGGCCACAGGGCCATCCGACACCGGAACCATCACCCTGACCGTGAATGGAACCCAGGCGTCGTCTTACAACTACGGATCAAAAGATACGCCCAGCACCATCGCCGAGGGGCTTGCAAGTGCAGCGTCCAGTTCCCTTGTCACAGTCAGAGCGGTGGACGACGCTCTCTTCATCGAGGCGACAACCCCTGGCTCTGCCTCAAACTACAGCTACTCTCTGCAGACAACGAGTTGGGATAATACGGATTTCCCTTCTCAGCCTTCGTTCCTTTTCCCGGCGATCACTGGGAACCTTGATGGCGGCACAGACGCACAGACAGCAGGTTCGCCAACTCAGGCTTACAAATTCGCCGGCAGCTACGACCCCGTCGGCAATCTGCTCAGCTACACTGATTTGGTCATGGGCACGTTCAACTTCACCACCAGCAACGGAGCGTCGGGTTACGACACGCTGAACCGCCTCTCGGCGGGTACTCTGACGCCGCCGGGCGGCGCGGCGCAATACTTCTGTTGGTCCTATGACAGTTTCGGCAACCGCACGGACCAGGCCTCGTCCAGCCAGCCTTTCACCAACGCCGCGGACTCCCGCTTCTGCCAGTTAGCTGGCTCGGCTTCTCAGTTGTCAAACAGTTGGGCCACCTACAACGGGAACAATCAATTCGTGGCCACGAGCCAGGCCGTCGGCGGCGTCGCCTATGACGCCTCGGGTAATGTGCTCAACGACGGGACAAATCAGTATCTCTACAACGGCGATGGACAGATCTGCGCCGTGGCCAGCACGCCGGTGCCCAGCATGACGACGATGACCGGCTACCTTTACGATGCAGAGGGAACGCGCACAGCCAAGGGCACGATCACCACGTGGAGTTGCGATCCGACAGTCAACGGCTTCCAGACCATCAAGGACTACGTTATCGGCCCTGGAGGCGAACAGGTGACCGAGATGGGCGTGGATGCTAAGGCCGGCAACAATGCGGTCGCGTTGGCTCCGCAGCGCAACTACGTCTACGCCGACGGCGTGCTAATCGCCGCCTACGATCCTGACGGTCTGCATTTCTACCTCAACGACCCGCTCGGCTCGCGCCGCGTGCAAACCGACTACGCTGGCGTCATCGAACAACAATGCACCAGCCTCCCTTTTGGCGACCGCGACTCCTGCTCCGACGGTCACCTCTTCACCGGCAAAGAACGGGACGCCGAATCGGGTAACGACTACTTCGAGGCGAGGTATTACTCAAGTTCAATGGGCCGGTTCATGTCGCCGGATTGGTCAGTTAAGGTCGAGCCCGTGCCGTACTCCAAACTCGATGATCCGCAAACGCTCAACCTTTATGCGTATGTCACGAATAATCCCCTAACACGCAGAGACCTTGATGGGCATTGCGCTACCGGTCCTGATATCCAAAGTCTTGGATGCGGCGGTAGCGAATTTGTCAAAGCCGCAACGCAAACCTTCAAACTTCCTTCCGATCCCTCAGGACTAGGACCTGGGTGGAAACAGGATACCAGCCATAAAAACCCAAACGGAAGCAAATGGACTAACGAAGACGGGTGGAATCTTGAGTTTCACAAAGGAAATGGCAAGAAAGGATCAGCGGGTGAAGACGACCATTGGCATCTCACTCCGCCGGGAGAAAAGAAGTCTAAGAGTGGGCAGGAGCATCTAGACCCGGGGGATGAAGTAACTGTGACTGTCCCCGACCCAAAGCCGGAACCCGCGGCTGAACCTGAGGCTTCAAAAAGCGCAATGGACAAGGTGAATGACTGGCTCAATGATCATCTATCGCAGGGCGTCAAAGATTACTTAAGAGACCATCCGTACGGGCCGAATTCTAGTCCTGCGGGAGTTGCCCCTGGGCCAGTAGTCTCCCCCGTTCTAGAATTTCCTTGGTAGGAAGCATCTTCCGGGTGAGAGTCGTCTCAGGTCGTGGAGATGTGGGCCAAGTGGCATGAGATGCTGCCCTGCGAATGATTTCTGGGGCAGAGAGCTGAAACCGATTTGGAATATGAACCACGATGAGGAACACTCGACAAATGACCAGATTCTTTGATTTCCACGATTCAATCCTAACCGCTGTTGAGTTCGAGAAATCCTCCGTGATTATTCGCATGAAGGCCATCTTGACGGTTTGGGAAGGCGGTCTTGGGACCGGCGTTGGAACAACCTTCAGTCAGAATTTGGAGATGCGACTCGAAGATGCCTCTGTGGAGGGAGGTTTCGCCAACTTCCCTGTGTGGTTGCATGATGGAGCGTTCAAGGCTGCCAAGACCATTCCACCACAGGAGGATGTTTCCTTTGAATTTATACCTGCCTCGTTGTCCAGCGCGGAAGAAGTGGAGCTAAGACTCGAAGGCGAGGATGAGACAACGGGCGATTATGGCACGATCAGAATCAGTGGACAACGGGCTTCAATAGAGCTCTCCGGGGAGCCAGTATTTATTCAGAAGTTGCGCCGTAAGGTGCAGTCATAGAGGTGTCGTTCCTCCGGTGCTGTCCAGTGTTATTGCTGGGCGACGCAGAAACCCGCGCTGCCTACGGCATCGGGAGGGGCAGGACACGTCACCCCCAGCGGGGTGCTGTGGAGCAACCTTGGGTTGCTATATGGCAACCACTGAAAGCAAGGCAGTTGCGCGAAACGCCTCTGATCGGGGTTCCTACAGGGGAACCAGTTGAAAGCGAAGGATCGAGGCGAAATGGGCGTCGTGGCGCGCTGACGCGCGGTACCCTCCGCTCCGTCATCCGTAAAGGCTCTCCGCTTCGCTCCGCCCGCTTGCAGCGGCGCTGACGCGGCCTTGACTGATGCCTCCGCTGCGGGTGTTTTCTATCTATGAGAAGCATGTCTGCTTCTCTGTTCTCATGAGAACCAGAAACCACTCTTCCTCCTAGCGGCTCAGCGGTAGACTTCACGGCGGTGTTTTACCGAGGCGATTTCGACGGTATCGCCGGAGTCGTGGAAGCGGACGCGGTAGTCACCGACACGGAGCCTGAACTCGGGCGGCTCGATGTCCTGAAGCCGCTTCACGTCGCCTTCGCCGGTGGCGATGAGGCGGGCCAGGGCGTGCAGAATGCGCAGGGCTGTGGTCTGGTCGATGGCGCGGAGTTGTGCCTTGGCCTGGTCTGTCCAGGCGATCTTCCTGGGCATGGTTTACTGTCCCGGCGCGTGTGCTTCGGGTTCGAGCGGGGTGCGTCCCATGCGCGCAAAGTCCTCGGAGCTGAGGCCGAAGTCGGCCAGGATGTCCTCGTTGGGAACGCCCTCGCCACGGGGAGCCGCGATCTCGCGGGCTTCTTCCGCGCTGACCGGTTCGTCGTCGAAGGGTGCGCTGGCCAGGGTGCGGGCCAGCGGATCGAGCATGATCCTCAAGAGGCCGACGACGGCGGAGACTTGGCCGGGAGCCATGCTGTCGATGAGCTCATGGGCCTGTTGCTTCGGGTTGGTTGCGGCGTATGCCATCGGGAATCCTCTTAGCTACTCTGCGTTGCGGCGAGAAATTTATCAATAGTGGTCAACAAAGCGCGCTGCTCATAGAGCGGCAGCGCCTCGATCTGTTCCATGCGGCGGACGAGCTTGATACTGGGCTGCTTCTTAGCCGCAACCGTGCTCTTGCTGCCCCGCAGCAGTTCATCGGCGGAAACGTCGAAGACTTCGGCAAAGCGCAGGATCATGTCGGCGTTGAGGCGTAGCTTGTCGGTTTCGTAGTTGGAAACCAACTCCTGGATGAGACCAGTTCTCTCGGCGATCTGCTTCTGTGTCCATCCGCGCTCTTTGCGCAGGCGCGCGAGGCGTTGTCCCAGGGGCTCGTCGCCCATATCGACCGGCTTGAGCTTCAGCTTGGACTTCGTGGGCATGGCCTGAGTGTAACGGTGGGTTGTCTGCAATAGGGGCCTCCCTGCTTCCACTATAGAGTATTATGCTCTATAGTGTCTTACACTGAGAGGGCGCGAAAAAAGGTCATAACCCTCTTGACAGGTTTTTCGACGGAGGACAGAAAGTGGCGCGAATCCCGGAGCACGAGGTCGAGCGGCTAAAGAAAGAAATCTCGGTTCAACGGCTGGCCGAGGCGCGGGGCATCAAGCTGACGCGGCAGGGCTCGGACCTTGTGGGCAAGTGCCCGTTCCACGACGACCGGACGCCATCGCTGGTCATTACTCCGGGGAAGAATCTGTGGCACTGCCTGGGAGCGTGTAACACGGGCGGCACGGCCATCGACTGGGTGATGAAGGCCGAGGGCGTGAGCTTCCGCCATGCGGTCGAGTTGCTGAAGGCGGACCATCTTCCTTTAGCCGCCGAACCGATCCAGCCGATCAAGACCAGCACGGTGCCGAAGCTGCCTCCGCCGGTATCGGCGGAGGCCGGGGACCGGGAGCTGCTGCTGGAGGTTACGAGCTACTACAACCGGACGCTGAAGGAGTCGCCGGAGGCGCTGAAGTATCTGGAGTCGCGCGGGCTGCACTCTTCGGAGATGATCGACCGTTTTCGGCTTGGCTTCGCCAACCGGACGCTGGGGTATGGTCTGCCCAAGACGAACCGCGCCGCCGGTGCGGCGGTGCGCGGGCGGTTGCAGCAACTCGGCATCTACCGGGAGAGCGGCCACGAGCACTTCAACGGCTCGCTGGTTATCCCGGTGATGAATCCCGCCGGAGACGTGCTGGAAATGTACGGGCGGAAGATCACGCCGAACCTGCGCGAGGGAACGCCTCTGCATCTGTACCTCAAAGGCGAGCACAGGGGCGTGTGGAACGAGGAGGCGCTGGCCGCCTCGAAAGAGATCGTTCTGTGCGAGGCGCTGATCGACGCGTTGACGTTCTGGGCTGCTGGCATCCGTCAGGTGACGGCCAGTTACGGGGTGAACGGCTTTACAGCCGATCATCGCGCCGCCTTCGAGAAGCACGGCACGGAGCGGGTTTACATCGCCTACGACAATGACGAAGCGGGCAACAAAGCCGCCGCGAAGCTGGCCGAAGAGCTGATCGGGATGGGCATCGAGTGTTTCCGCGTGGAGTTCCCGAAGGGCATGGACGCCAACGAATACGCGCGGAAGGTGACGCCAGCAACCAAGAGCCTGAGCGTGTTGTTGAACCGTGCGGCCTGGTTGGGAAAAGGCCGGCGCGTGGCGGCGCCGGTCATCGTTCCGGAGCCAGGCGTCGAGCCGCTGCCGGCGGAAGTCAAAACAGCGGCTAAAGAAAAAAGAATGGAAGAGCCGGAAGCAGCACCAATCGCGGTGGACGCGGCAAGCGAAGAGGTTTTTTCTTTAGCTGCTGCTCCTGTTGCTTCTGTGCTTGCCGCGCCCGTGGCTGAGGTTCCGGTTGAGATGCGGGGCGAGGATGTGGTGTTGAAGTTCGGCGACCGGGAGTATCGGGTGCGCGGTCTTCAAAAGAACACGAGCGCGGAGGTTCTGCGCGTGAATCTCCGCGTGATGGGCATGAATGTTCATGGCGATATGGCGCTGCATGTGGACACGCTGGAGCTGAACGCATCGCGGCAGCGGATGGCGTTTGCCAAGCAGGCCGCCGAGGAGCTGGGCATCAAGGAAGAGATCGTGCGGCGCGACGTGGGCCGGGTGCTGCTGAAGCTGGAGGAACTGCGGGACGCGCAGCTTGCGGCGGCTCTCACTCCAAAGGAGCCGGAGGTCAGGCTGACGGACGAAGAGCAGACCGAGGCGCTCGCGCTGTTGCGCGACCCAAATCTGCTGGCTCGGATCGTCGAGGACTTCGCCCGGTGCGGCGTGGTGGGCGAGG
>Ga0255355_1001057_pt1 | contig 13736 bp, 12 predicted proteins | sample HBST75metaG_FD_189943 | JGI IMG/M metagenome (GOLD analysis project Ga0255355, IMG submission 189943) | Peat soil microbial communities from Stordalen Mire, Sweden - H.B.S.T75 | ecosystem: Environmental > Terrestrial > Soil > Wetlands > Peat | place: Sweden: Norrbotten County, Stordalen Mire...
CGGCCTACCCCGTCGGCGCTGGCGCTGGCCTTCTTCGCGCTGAATCCCAACCTGCTCTACCTCCAGACCACGGCCATGACCGAACCGCTGTTTGTTTGCGAGATGATGTGGGTTGCGGTGGGCTTGGTGGAGTGGCGCACCAGCCTCGATGCCGATCCTAAGCTAGCTCACCGCACGCAGTGCTGGATTGCGGCGGTGCTGGTGGCCGCTGTTTTTACGCGCTATGACGGCTGGATCATGGCTCTCATGGCCTGGGTGTGCATCGGCTTGGTCCTCGCCCGCCGCGGCCGGCTGCGTTCGGCGAGCTTCTGGCTGGCAAGCGCGGTGCTAGTGGCCGCGCCGGTGGCGTGGTTCATTTACAACGCAACAAGTTTCGGTGACTGGCTTTACTTTGCGCGAGGGCCGTATTCAGCCAAGGCGATTGAGATTCGCACTGCCACGCCGGGTTTTCCGCCGCATCCGGGGTGGCACAATCCGTGGGTTGCGCTGATCTTTTTTGTGAAGGCAGCGGAAATGGACGCGGCCGCGGCGGCCTGGGGCAACATGCTGCTGGTCGTGAGCCTGCTGGGAACGGCGTGGGCTGGGCTGACGGAGCGCCGGCGAGCATTCCTGTGGGCGCTGCTGTTGTGGTTCCCGATTCCTTTCTATGCGTATTCAGTGTCGTATGGGTCGGTCCCCATCTTCTTGCCCCCGTGGTGGCCGCACTCCTGGTACAACACGCGCTACGGCATGGAGATGCTGCCGGCCCTTGCGCTGGGGATGGGTTTTGCGGCGCAGGTTCTGCTGGCCGCCGTGAATGAGTTCAAGCCGCGCGAGGTAAACCCGCGCTGGGTGCAATGCGCGGCGGGCGCGCTCTTTGCGGTTGTGGTTCTCAATGCGGCTCAAATGGTGCGCGAGCGTCCGCTGGTTTACGTGGAGGGGACCAAGAACATCGAGGCGCGCAGGGCTTATGAGATCGAGATTCCTCTGGCGTTGCGGTCGCTTCTGGCCGGGCAGCCTGGGGCTTTGGTGCTGATGGACACATCGGTTTTCCCTGAAATTGTTGCGCTCACCGGGATTCCGCTTCGCCAAACCATCAACGAGGGCGATCTGGAGATTTACCACAACGCGCTAACCGCGCCGGCTGCACACGCTGCCATCGTGCTGGCCTTCGACGGCGACGAGATCGACCGCGCGGTGAAAGCGCATCCCGATGGGCTGACGGCGGTTCGCCGCTTCACGCTGGCCGGGCAGCAGGCCGCGACGATTTACGTCTCCGGTACACCTGTTGCAACCAGCCTCAACAAGCCGGGCGGCTGGTGATAGCATCGGGCAAGGAAGCACTATGAGCATGATACTTCCGCAGTTCGCGCAACCCTTCGCCTTTGACCGGCTGCAACAGATCGTGGTGGTGAACGGAGCCATCGGTCGCCTGCTGATGGCCTGCCTGCTGGGCGCCCTCGTCGGTCTGCAACGGGAGCTCAAGCGCAAGGCCGCCGGTGTGCGCACCAACCTGCTGATCTGCATGGGCAGCGCGTTTTTCACGCTGCTCTCAGCGGTTCTGGCTGGCGACGCCAACCCGGACAAGGGCCGTGTGGCCTCGAACATCGTGCAGGGCATCGGTTTTCTGGGCGCGGGGCTGATCTTGCACAACCGCAGCCGGGTAAGTGGGCTGACCAGCGCGGCCAGCGTTTTTGTGGTGGCTTCCATCGGCATGGCCTGTGGCGCGGGATTGTATGCGGCGGCAGCGGTGGCGGCGATCATCGTCATCATGGCGTTGGAACTGGTGGGCTTTCTGGAGCGTCGCGCCAACCTGAAGAGCTATCCGCTGGTCTACGAGGCGCGCGGACACGATCAAACGCAGATGCTGGAATCGATTCTGGGCGCGATGGATAAGGCGGGCGAGCGGCTGAACAGCGTCGAGCGCGACGCCATCGGCGAGTTGCAAAGAGTGAGCTTTGCGCTGACCGCGACCAAAAAACAACATGAACTGCTACGCGGAAAGCTGCTCGGCGAACCGGCCATCGGCTCGCTATTTACCTTCCGCGATCCGGAGGAAGATTGATTCTCTTTGCAAAAGCACACGCCTGTGGCAACGACTTTCTGATTGTGACTGAAGAGACGACCCAGAACTACGACTCGTCAGAGTTGGCGCGGCGGCTCTGCGCGCGGAACACAGGCATCGGCGCCGACGGCATCGAGTTCTTCGCCTGGACCGGCCTCAACTCCGGCCGCATCCGCCTCTTCAACGCCGACGGCTCCATCGCCGAGATCAGCGGCAACGGCACGCGCTGCGTAGCCGCTTGGATGGCCCTGGAACGCGGCTTCCAGCCGGGCGATGAGTTGCGCATCGAGACGGATGCGGGGCTGCGCGTCTGCCACGTGAACGCCCTGAAGACGCACGGCGAATTCACCGTGGAAGTGACGGCCGGAATGGGCGTTCCCACCTTTGCTCCGCGCTCTGTCGCGCTGGCTGATGGGCTGGCGGTCGCGGGCGTTGAAGTCTCCACCGGCAATCCGCACTTTATCATTGTGGCGGACAACGCCGAGTTTGCCGTGGCCGGAAAAACATGGCAGGAAATTGGTGCGGCCATCTGCTCGCACCCCGACTTCCCTCAGCAGACCAACGTCGAATTCCTTCATATCGTCAGCCCGTCGGAGATTGAGATTCGCATCTTCGAGCGCGGCGTGGGACCGACTTTTTCCTCGGGCACCGGCAGCTCGGCCTCGGCCACGGCGGCGCTGGCATTGAACGGCTGCCAATCTCCGCTCACCGTGGTTGCTCCCGGCGGCGCTCAGACGGTTGAGTGGGCAGGGCAGGGCACTGAGCTCAGGCTCACCGGATCGGCGTCGTTGATCGCCCGCGGCGAGGCGTGGTCCGCATGATCTCTTATCTCATCTTCATGACCACGATGGTCATCCTCGGCATACCATCGGCGCTCCTCTTCATACCCTGGTGTGCGATCACGGGCAATGTATTGCCGCTTTACAAGGCGACACGCTTCATGCTCTCCAGCAGTTGCCGCCTGTCCGGCGTGCGCTTCCATGTCGAAGGCCTGGAGCGCATTCCCAGGAACAGGGCGTGCATCTTCATGGCCAACCACGTTTCCAACCTTGACCCGCCCGCGCTGATCTCGCTGATTCCGGGGCGCACCTCGGCATTCATGAAACGCTCGCTGATGAATCTGCCTGTTCTGGGAGCCGGCTTCCGGCAGGGCGATTTCATTGCGGTGGACCGCACTGGCAGTCCCGCAGCCGCACAGCAGAGTGTTGCCGCTGCCCGCCGCGTACTCGGTAAAGGTGTGCATATGACCGCCTTTGTGGAAGGCACTCGCTCGCCGGACGGCCGTATGCTGCCCTTCAAGAAAGGCCCTTTTTTTCTGGCCATGGAATCCGGCGCACCGTGCATCCCGGTTTCCATCCACGGCACGGAGAGCATCCAGGGCAAAGGCAGCCTGCGTATGCATCCCGGTACGGCATACGTGGTCTTTCATCCGCCGATTGACCCGGCCCGCTTTGCCACGCGCGAGGCTCTGTCGCAGGCGGTACGCGCGGCCATCGCCTCTGGGCTGCCGGAATGGATGCGAACGTAGAGTTGCTCTCCGGATGCGCGCCGGTCAAAACAAATCAAAGCTCTTCGACGGGACCCTCATGATTGTGTCGCTTGTAGTATTCGTCACCATTCTCATCTTGAGCCTGCCCTCGGCGGTGGTCTTCATCCCGCTGGCCATGGTTACCGGCAATGTGGGACCGCTCTACAGTGTGACCTGCTTCATTGTTCGCGCTGGTTACTTTGTGGCCGGCATCCGCGTGCGGGTCGAAGGTCGGGAGCAGGTTCCCGCCGGCCGCGCATGCATCTTCATGGCCAACCACGTTTCCAACCTCGACCCGCCCGCGCTGATCTCGCGGATTCCGGGGCACACGTCCGCCTTTACCAAGCGTTCTGTCTTCAAACTTCCCATCTTCGGCTACTGCCTCAAGCTGGCTGAGTATATTCCCGTGGACCGCATGGGGAACGCGGCCAGCGCAAAAGCGAGCGTAGAAGCGGCCACGCGGCTGCTGCAAAAAGGCCTCCACATTACGACTTTCGTTGAGGGCACTCGCTCCAGGGACGGCCGTATGCTGCCCTTCAAGAAAGGCCCGTTTTATTTGGCCATGCAGTCTGGCGCGCCCTGTATTCCCGTCTCCATCTACGGCACCGAAACGATGATGGCCAAGGGCCGCTTTGGCATCAAGCCGGGGACGGCGCACATTATCTTTCACGCGCCGATTTTCCCCAGCGACTACGCAACACGCGAAGAGTTGTCGCAAGCCGTGCGAGTGGCTATCGCCTCGGGGCTGCCGGAGTGGATGCGGAAATAGAGCAAAACCAGAGTGAATATGCCCTTCTTGAAAGTTTGCGAGGTGGCTTTTTCTTGAGGAAAAAGCCACTTGAGGCCATTGCTTCTGGGTATATCAACTCTGGGTTTTCTCTAACTACGGCTGCACAACAGCGTTGTAGCCGTCGCTGAGCAGTTTCTGGCGCGTGGCATTGGCGTCGTTGCGGCTGGCGAAGGGGCCGATTCGCACGTGAAACTGGCCGTCGGCGGGATCGCGGCGGGCAGTGACGGCGAAGCCGTGCCTGCGCAGCGCGCCCACCAGCACGTCGGCATCCTCCTGATGAGGAACCATGGCGATCTGGACCATCAGCGTACCGGCTGACGCGGGCGCAGTGGCTGCGGCGGACAGGGCGGGCTTGACCACCGGCTGAGCGGAGTTGCCGCCGGCGACAGGCGTCGAACCGGCATTCTGTGAATCGGCGGCCGCGCCGTCGTTGGTTCCATCAGCCGAGGACGGTGCGGCGGGGGCGCCTTGGTGTTGCGGGTTGATCTGCGGTGCGGCGGTGGGCTTGGCTTGTGAGCCGGCTGTCCCTGAAGATGCCTCGCCGCCGGTCTGCTGGCTGGTGGAGGAAAAATCATGGGAGCTGTGGCTGCCCATCGCGTAGCCCAGCCCGAAACAGAGGCCGCAGAGCACCACCAGGCCCATAAAGAAGCCAAGCAGCATCATCGGGCCCATTGTCAGCTCGGTATCGCGCCGTCGCTCGGCCGGCTGACGCTCACCCTCGTCGAAGACTTCTTGCATGGAGCGCCCTCAGGGTACAGCAATATCAGAGTCAATCCAGAATATTCAAGTCGTGAAGGGGACAGGCTGATGCCTGTCCCCTTCACGAAAGATCAAATTTTGAAACAGATTCTAAAAAATCAACCGTTGCTTTACTTCTTTTCCAACTCGGCCTTGGCCAGGGCTGTCGCGCCCATCTTGTTGAAGAGTGTCATCATCTCCAGAGGCAGCGGGAAGACGATGGTGGTGTTCTTCTCCACGCCAATTTCGGTGAGGGTTTGCAAGTAGCGCAACTGCAGGGTCATGGGCTCGGTAGCCAGCAGGGCCGCCGCGTCCACCAGCTTCTGTGCGGCGTTGAACTCGCCCTCGGCATGGATGATCTTCGAGCGTTTTTCGCGCTCTGCCTCGGCCTGCTTGGCCATGGCGCGCTGCATCTGATCGGGCAGGTCCACCTGCTTGACTTCCACCGAAACAACCTTGACGCCGAAGGGTTCGGTGCGCTGATCCATGATCGACTGGATGCGCATATTCAACTTGTCGCGATGGCTGAGCAGCTCATCCAGCTCAACCTCGCCCAGCACCGTTCGAAGCGTGGTCTGCGCCAGTTGCGAGGTCTGGTAAACGTAGTTGGCCACCTTGATGGCGGCGTCATTGGGGCTGACCACGTAAAACGTGACCACGGCGTTCACCTTGATGGTGACGTTGTCGCGGGTAATCACGTCTTGCGGTGGAACTTCGAGCACGTCCTGGCGCAGCGAGATGCGCACCATCTGCTGAATCGGCCTGAAGACAAAGATGATGCCCGGCCCGTATGGCTCTGGCGAGACGCGGCCCAGCGTGAAGATCACTCCCCGCTCGTACTCGCGGAGAATCTTGATGCAGTTGAGCACATAGAGAACGAGGATGGCAACGATAACGCTCGATGTAGTCAGCAGTGAATCAAACATTGAACTTCCCTCACTTACAGCGGATTGTACTCCTTATGCAGGAGGCTGCGGCGGTCTTTGCGGCTGAGTCGGCTCTACGTGGAGCAGGTACTGTTCCAAGCCCACGACGCGTAGCGGAGTGCCGGCCGGCACGGACTCGCTGGCCACGGCGAGCCAGATTTCGCCCTCCACCAGCACGTGACCCTCGGGGGTCAGCGGCTCCATCGCCCGGGCCTGGCTGCCCACCAGTGCCGATGGACCCAGACGTGATTTCCTGTGGCGAGCGCGCACCGCCAGGCGGACAAGAAAGACGGTGATAATGCCGAAGGCGGCGCTAACCGCAAAGGCGACCCAGGGGCTGATGGCCATCTCCGGTACCGGCGCGGCCACCAGGGTAAGAGTCCCGAAGGTGAGGCAGATGATTCCCGCAATGGCCAGCGCCCCGTGGCCGCCAAACTTGGCCTCCAGCAGCAGCAGCACCATCGCCGCCACCAGCAGCATCACGGCCGTGTAGCGGATGGGGAGCATATTCAACCCAAAAACAGCCAGCAGCACCATCAGCGTGCCCAGCGCACCGGGTACGATGGTGCCCGGCGCATTGAATTCCAGATAAATCAGCAGCGCACCGCCGATCAGAAATAGCAGGGCGATGTTGGGATTGACCAGCCAGCCCAGCAGCTCATCGCGCAAGGCGTTTCGCAGCGGCTCAATGCGCGCCCCGGCCAGGTGGAGTACTAGCTTGCTGCCGTCCATGCGGGTGATCTCGCGGCCATCGAGCGCCTTCAGCAACTCCCAGTCATTCGAGGCGGTCAGGTCGATCAGGTGCTGATCCAGCGCCTCCTGGGCAGTGTAGGAGTGGGAGGTGTGGACGGCGGCCTCGGCGGCTTCTGCGTTGCGGTTGCGGCGCGTTACATAGGAGCGCAGAAAAGCTTCGGCGTCGTTCTCGATCTTCTGGTTCATGGTTTCGTCCGGCTTAGGGCCGAACTCGATCACCGGATGGGCTGCTCCGGCGTTGGTGCCTGGCGCCATGGCCGCGATGTCAGCCGACTCCAGCAGAAAAAAACCCGCCGAGCCGGCGCGCGCACCCGCCGGAGCCACATAAACGATGACAGGAACCTTTGAGCTGAGGATCGCGCCTGCCATGGTGCGGGTGGAGTCCAACAGGCCGCCCGGCGTGTCCAGTTCGATCAGCAGGGCGCGGGCGCCGTCGGAGTTGGCGTGCGCAATGGCTCGGTCCAGTTCACCAGCCGTAACCGGCTGAATGGTGTCAGAGAGGACAAACTTGTCGACGAACGGTTGCTCGGCAGAGGCTGCCAATCCATAGGCCGTCAGCCCCGCTGCCAAAACCAGAACAACCCGAACGGCGAACCTGCGCGGCTGCAAAACCATGGCTTGCTCCTTGAAGGTCATTGACGTTCAACCCCAACTGCTCCGTGTCCCATCCTTGCGACTTATTTCCGCCGCAAGGGTGGAATACCACATTATTTCTTTTGCCCTTGCTTGATTTCAATCTGCCGGCGCAGTTCCAAGGCCGCCGTGTTCTCCGGGGCCAACTTGAGGGCTTCGCCGACTTCCTTATCTGCATCGCCCAGGTGGTTGGCCGCAAAGTCCAGCCGGCCCAGCACCAGGTATGCATCGGCGGAAGGCTCCAGTTTCAGTGCGGCGCGGGCCTCTTTGCGGGCAGCCTCGGCATCGCCGGTGCGCTCGCGAATCTCTGCCAGACCGGCGTGGGCTGCGGCAACCTTGCTGTCGGCGGCCAAAGCGGCTTGATAGAGCCGCTCAGCCTCAAGCAGCAGGCCGCGGTCCAGGTAGTCCTTTGCCTGGCTGGAAAGCATTTGCGCGCGTTCCAGCGGCGGGAGAGCGGCCAGCCTGGAGGCGCCTATCTGATCCATCATTTGTGCGGCCTGGCGGAATGCGACCTCGTCAAAGCTGCGTTGGATGCGTTCCAGTGGATCGACGGTGGTCTCGGCGTCTTTTTCTGCCTCGACCGCACCGGCGGCTGGTTGCACGGCAGACGCCTTTGCTGTTCCGGACTTGCCAGCTTCAGGCTTCTCCGCTCCGGTCCATGCCTTCTGGACCACCTGGGCCTCGCTGTCATTGGGACGCAACCGCAGACATTGGGCCAGCTCCGTCATGGCTTCGGCGATGTCGCCGTGTCGCTTCAGGCTGACGGCCAGGTTGAAGTGGTAGTCGGCTCCATTGGGGTCAGCGGCTACAGCCTGGCGGAATAGCGAAATGCCATCCTGGCCGCGGCGGGCCTGCGCAACTCCCTGGTTGTTCAGAACCTCAGCCAGCGGCAGCACGCGGGCTACGCCGGCAAAGGACTCCTCTGCGTGGGCGTAATCGCCGGAAAACAGCAGCGAGAGGCCGCGGTAGAAGCCGGCTTCCAGCCCGTCAGCATCGTTGCCTCTCACTTTGGCGAAGGCCGCCGCCGCCTGTTCGTACTGCTGGCTGGCGTAGTCCTCGCGGCCCAGTGCCATCCAGACCTGGCTGAACTCCGGGCTGAGCAGAGCGGCTGAGTTCAAGTGGCGCAGGCGCTCCTGCTGGTCGGGCTCGGTGATGCCGCGAATGTACTGCTCGAAGGCGTCCAGGCGAATGCCGGAACTGGCCGCCACAAAGGTCTCCTCGGACCCGCTGAAACCGGGGTCGAGCTGCCGGGTCAGCTTCCAGGCCAGCGAGTTGAAAACCTGGATCAACTCGCGCATCTCGCCGCGCGAAGTGACCGCCTGGCTGATGCGCAGATGGGGCACGTCCACCAGTTGCGCCTCGACCACAATGCCGGTACCGTCAGTGATGTAGCTGCCCACGATGATCGAATCGGCGTCCAGCGTCTCGGCCAGCTTGAGTGAACTGGCCCGCGAGGGGTGGAAGCCTTGCGGCAGCCCCAGGTGATCCAGGGCGTACCTGCGGTCCACGCGGCTCATGGGGGCGAAACCCGCCGACCCCAGACGCCGGCTTAGAATCTCTGCCGAGGCCTCGCGAATCCACTCCAGGCTGGGCTGCCCGGTGCGGTTGTCAAAGGGCAGCACCAGCAGGATGCGGCCGCGATCCCCTGCGGCGGGACCAGTTTCCGTGGCGCTCTGGGCATGAGCGCAAACCATGAAGCACAGAACCAGAACAATACCCAGTCCCAGAGGGGCGGCCAGTTGCCCAGCCCGGCTTAAACGAGATGAAAAAAGTGTATGCACAACACGCTGATTATAGGCGTTGCGCCCTGTGAGCGGCGGACGGAGCGGGGATGGACCCCGCAAGAACGTCAGGCGCACGAAAGAAAATCCGTGGCTCCGCAGGCTTTCTCAAGCCTCAGGAATCCGCTGTCTCGTTGCCCCAGCTTACTTCTTCGTCCCCGGCAGCATAGCTTTGAGCCTGTCCATCAGACCCGGCTTGGCGGCTTGAGTTCCTGTCGCGGGCTTGGCCGGCGGAGCGGCGGTGGACGAAGGCGCGGCTGGAGAAGCCGGTTTGGCGGCGGCCTCCGTGGCGTGCTGCGCATCCTGCGTTTTGGCTTTCTCCTTTGCCGGAGCAGCGCTCTTCGCGAATCCCGGCAACGGCGTCGATCCATCCACGATGCTGGCTGCCGAAAGCGTTGGCACTGATTCGTTGTCGTTCTTCACCAGAATCGAGACGCGCCGGTTGGAGGGGTCGGTGGGATTGTCTTTTACGCGCAGCATCTGGTCGGCATAGCCGCGCACCTGGGTCACCTGGTCGGAGCGCACGCCGTCCTGCTGCAAGAGCCGCCGCGCGGAGTTGGCGCGGTCGGCCGACAAATCCCAGTTACTGTAACTGGAGTCGCCGGAGTACGGCGTGGCGTCAGTGTGGCCCTCGATCAGCAGCGAGTTGGGCAGAGTCTTCAACTCCGCCGCCAACAGCGCCAGCAACTCCTGTCCGCTCGCGCTCAGCTTCGCGCTTCCAATCTCGTAGAAGGTGCTGTCCTTGCCCTCGATCAGCTCAATGCGCAGCCCTTCGGGGGTGATCATGATCTCAATCTGCTTGGAGAGTTTATCCAGCTCTTTCCTCGCCTTGATCTCCTCTTCGAGTTTATTTTTCAGCTTTTGCAGTTGGTCGGTAGTGGCGGCGCTCATGCCTTCGCCAGTGCCGCTCATCGTGGTGCCCATCAGCTTGCCGGTCCCTTTGGGGTCGTTGAAGTAGCCGGCCACGGACTTCTTTACTTGCTCGCTCGATCCCATCAGCCACAGCACGATAAACAGCGCCATCAGGGCGGTGACAAAGTCGGCATACGCCACCTTCCACGCGCCGCCGTGATGGCCGCCGTGGCCGCTTACTCTCTTGATAACGATGATCGGTTGAGTTTTGGCCATGATGATGAGCTATTTCTCCCCCATGTTTTGTGGCCCTATGCGGGTGCCCCAGGTCTCGATTCTGAGACCTGGGAAACCACGGCGCTCAATCACAACATCCGGAACCACGCGCTCAGAGACTAGACTCCGGCCGCGGCAGCTTCTACGTTGGCCGCGTGATTCTTGCAATTCTTTTCCATCTCGTCGAAGTTGGGCCGCACATGCGCCGGAATTGCGCGCCGCCCCATCTCGATGGCGATCATGGGAGCCGAGCCTTTCAGAAAGGACAGAATCAGCACCCGAAGTACATGCAGATATTCATTCTGAGCTTCGGCCGTTTTGGCCATGTTCGCGCTCAAGGGGCCGACCACGCCATAGCACAGCAGGATGCCCAGAAAGGTGCCCACCAGCGCCGCCGCAACCTTGCGGCCTATCTCCTCCTGCGGACCGCCCAGCGCGCCCATGGTGATCACCACGCCCAGCACCGCGGCCACAATGCCCAATCCGGGCAGCGCATCGGCAACCGTGGTCAGGGAGTTGACCGGCTGCGTCGCCTCGTGGTCATGGACCTCCATATCCAGTTCCATCATCTGGTCCATGTCGAACGGCTCCACGCCTCCGGTGATGGCCATGCGCAGAGTGTCGCAGACAAAGTCTCTGGCGGAATGGTCGGCGAGAAACTCGGGATAGTCTTTGAAGATTGAGCTTTCCTCCGGCTTTTCCACGTCCATCTCCACGCTCAGCAATCCCTCTTTGCGCACTTTATTCAGAAACTGGTACATCATCTTGAGCGTCTTCAGGTAACGCGCTTTGTCGTACGGCGATCCTTTCAGAATGCCCGCCAGTCCGTTGGCGATGTCTTTGATAATGTGCATGGGATTGGCCGCCAGCAGCGTGCCCGACGCGGCGCCGGCGATGATGAGCAACTCAGCCGGTTGAAGAAGAACCAGGATGTGGCCCTTTTCCATCAGGAATCCAGTGATGATCGACACAAAAACCACAAGAATGCCTATGATGGCGAACATGCTGGCTCCCCCGGTGCGAGCGTGATATGGTTTCCGCCCGCGTGATAGCTGGTTAACATTGCGGCTCTTGCCCTCTCCAGAAGATCGGCCAAACTCCCATCTCGATTCGCTTGTGCCGCGCCGATGCTCGCGGTGAGCGAGACCCGGTCGCCCCACCAGCGAAACTCCGCCGTCCGGGCCAGCCCGGCCAGCACCTGTGCATGCGCCGCCAGCATCTCCCGTGTGCGCTCGTGCGACAGCACCAGAAACTCATCGTCGCCCCAGCGCCCGATCTCCTCGGCTGGCCGCAGCCCGTTTGCCATCGCCCGTTTCACCTTTTCGAGCATCGCCTCGCAGGCTCCGGCGCCGTGCGTCTTGCGGAGTTCGCGCGCCTCATCGACGGTAATCCACAACACGCCGAAGCTCTCCCCGCCTTGCTGAAAATCATCGAAGACCGCGACCAGACGGTCCTCAAGTTCCGTCTGGCTGGCTTCCACTCTGGAGCCTTCGCCGCACTCCCCATGCGGCAACGCATCCAGGCTCTGGGCGGGATGAAAGACAATTGCCGTGCCCATGCGCTCGCCCAGCCCGTCGCGCAGTATCAGCGTTCGCGCGATCACCGGAACATCGTGGCCCAACTTGTGCTGGAAGTGAACCATGGCGCCGCGTTCCGGTTGCCCTCCCGCGCTGGCGCCTTGATCCTCAAGCCACTTGCAGCCCAAGAGCAGCGGCTCCAGCGGCTCAGGGGTTTGCCGCGAGAGCAGGTCTGCGCTCGCGTGCCCGCTGATCGCCTCCGCGGCACGGTTCCAGAGCAGGATCTGGCCCTCGCCGCCAACCAGCGCAAAACCTTCCGGAAGACTATCCAGCGCGACTTCAAGAAGTTCCGTGCGATCGGTCATCCATACCTCTCCACCTCTTACATCGGCACTGCGCACACCTTCTTCACCGCATTGTGGAATGGAGGAAAGATTGATTTCCGCTCAGGAAGAGAAAACTCCGGTGGTGCGCTGACGATGGTCGAAAAGAACCCGTACCGGCATCCGTATCCATTCCATGTGCCTCATCAGTAAACAAAATTCACAGCCGCCGGCCGCGAATTTTCGTGACCCTCCGCGCCAACGGCTGTAATCTCATTTGTAGGGATAGTTACTAAAGATTCGCTAAACTCTCCCTGAACCGGTTACCAAGGGGATGTGCTTCGCGGTTCTTTGTTGCAGATTGAGACAATTCGAGGGATTTGAGGGAATTTGCCGATAGTTTTCCCGAGAGCAGAAGCTAGCCGGATTGCCGTTTCCGGTGTGGCGGGCCACAACTTGGATTCCGGGGTTATGCAGCAGATGAGGCGCACATCATGAACAAGATCATCCTGGCAGATTCGCAAGCGATTTTCCGGGCTGGCACAGCCAAAGTGCTGGCGTTGGACGAAGACCTGCGCATCATTGCTCAGTGCACCGACCTTGATCGTATGCATCACGCCATCACCACGTTTCCCGGCTCTATCGTCCTCTTTGCCGCCTCGCTGCGGCCGAATATGGACCGGCTGAGCGGGCTGCTTGAGACCACGGGCAGCCGCGGTATCGTGATTGCCGAGAATAACGACGCGGCAGAAACCTATTTGCAGCAGGGCTTTCGCGGCGTGGTCTATCGCAATGTCACCGGGAACGCTCTGGTGGATTGCGTGCGCGTAGTAGCCGCCGGCAAAACCTCGCTGCCTCAGCAGGTTATGGTGTCCGACTCTCCCGAGGAAGACATGGTGGGTACGCGCGTACGCGACAGGCTCACTCCCAAGGAGATGCGCATTGTCGCGCTCATCGTCCAGGGACGCAAGAACCGCGAGATCGCCAACCGCCTCAAAACCACTGAGCAGGTCATCAAGAACTACCTGCGCTCCATCTACGACAAGACCGGTGTGAGCGACCGGCTCGAACTGGCGCTGTTCACCATCCACCACCGCGTGCTGGCCGCTGCCGCCGCCGACGTGGGTAGCAAGCTGGAAGCCGAAGACGCTGCCGTGCCGCAGGCCACAGCCTAAAGCAAAACCAGAGTTGCTGTATCCTGAGGCAATGCCGTCAAGTGGCTTTTTTCTCAAGAAAAAGCCGCCTAGTAATCTCTCAAGAAGGGCATATTCACTCTGGTTTTTGCTCTAAGCACTCTCCAGCACAAAACCGCTGGTCCTCTCAATCCATTGCCTTACATCTCCGCGGTTCGCTTGCGCTCGCGCGAAAGTGTAAAGGATCTCCCGAGACAATATGTAAAGGATGTGATGAGGTAGAACACTCGCTTTTGAGCCACGGGAAGATTTCCGAACTACTCCAGGTACGATGCCACGACCGCCAGGGCGGCGATGGCCGCGGTCTCGGCGCGCAGGATGCGCGGACCAAGCGATGCGGCGCGCCAGCCATTGGCGTCGAAGAGCGCTTCTTCCGTCGGGG
>Ga0255355_1001068_pt1 | contig 13644 bp, 9 predicted proteins | sample HBST75metaG_FD_189943 | JGI IMG/M metagenome (GOLD analysis project Ga0255355, IMG submission 189943) | Peat soil microbial communities from Stordalen Mire, Sweden - H.B.S.T75 | ecosystem: Environmental > Terrestrial > Soil > Wetlands > Peat | place: Sweden: Norrbotten County, Stordalen Mire...
ATCTGACATCGGCCTTGGCGCTCCGCCTGGCTTTCGTCGATTCCACAAGCCGGTGATCCAATTGGCTGTGGAAAACCTGTGCTGAATCCTATAGTTAGGAAAGGGAGCCGATGTGTCAATAAGGCTCCTGGAGGAAGCCGGACTCCTTGAGGTAACCATAGGTTCCCAGGTTTCAATGAAGGTGACATAGATAAAAACTGGGGCGAAATCGATAAAAAATGTTGGACTGATATTCGCAGAGACCTCACGCTCAAAGCTAATCGATCGCATGAGGTGCCCAATGGAAAATCCGTCCGAGATCATTCATCCCTTCGATAGACCCGAACCGATTGGAAGCCGGGCATCGAACGAAGGCCGACGCTCTCTTCAGCGGCTTCGCAAACCTCCGAGGAGTGTTGCGGAAGCTGAGCCGCTTCTCACGGCTGAGGATGTCGCCAGACGCCTCAATGTCAGTACGGATTGGGTCTGGGACCATTCTTCAAGGAAGAAGCCGTTGCTGCCTGTCATTCGCATGGGCGATGGAGCGCTGCGCTACCGGGCCAGCGGCATTGAAGCATTCATCGACGAGCGAGAGCGACTAAGTGCCATGCGTCGGCGCGCATGAGGCGGGCGGACATGCGGTCACTTTCAAGCTCCTTTATCGGCTGATGGATGAGCGCGTTTGATGCGTTCTCAATGTGGCTTCGGGACCCTATCTTACGGTCAAAACTCCGGTAAAATATAGGTAGGCCCCATCCTTTCCCGCCACAGAAACTGAGGAACGAATGGGTACATCGCACCAACGGGGGTTTGTCACCCCTCGCGGAAAACAGTGGTATGGGTACTACCGCAAGGTAGTGAATGACCCGACCACTGACGAGCAAAAGACCGTTCGCGTTCCGGTCATTCTCGGGCTGAAATCGAAGATGTCTAAATTCGAGGCTCGCGAAGCGCTGCAACGTGAAATCACAAAACAGATAGGGGAGCCAGGCTCCCCTACCAGAATCATGAACGATGGCTCTGTCACCTTCGCCTGGTTCGTCGAGAATCGCTTTCTTCCATTGAAAGAGGCTGCCTGGAAGGAAGAGACAGCGAAGACGAAAAAGATTCTCATTCAGCGTGACCTCATCGACCCGCTCGGCGAGATTCCGTTGGTCAACTTCGACAAGTTCAGCTTGCAGCTCCATCTCAACAAGCTGGCTATAACCCGGTCCAAGGATAGAGTGCTGCAAATGCGCGCATACGTTCGGGACATCTTCGCCGAGGCAGTCGATCAGGACTTCCTCGCCAAAGATCCTGCGCGCAAAGTGAAAGTGCCCACGCAACTGCGCGAGACTGACACAACAACGCTCACCTGGGATCAGCTCGGCCTCGCTCTCATGGAACTGGCTCTGCGGGATCGCATCCTGCTGGAGTTGGATATGACGAATGCTCTCCGTCCGAGTGAGCTGCTGGCTTTCCGGTGGAAATGCTTCGACTACGATGCCTGCACGTTGAAGATCATGGAGACCGTCTACAAGGGCAAGATTCGTTCTTGGGGAAAGACCAAAAAGAGTCTCGCGGTCATCCACATTCCGCGGAAGCTCGCGGACGATCTGAAGGCATGGCGGCTGGAGTGTGAGGAACGAGCCAGAGAGGCCGCGTCCAAAGACAAGACGAAGTCGCCGCATCTCTCTCCGGATGACTTCATCTTTGCTAACGAAGTTGGAGGGTTCCTCGACACCGACAACTTTCGGAAGCGGGTGCTTCACAAGCTGGCCCGCGATCTGGAACTGCCGAAGCTGACGTTTCAGGTCATCCGGCGCACGATTGCGACGCTGGCTCAGAAGAAGGGCACCGTCAAAGACGTGCAAGGCGTAATGCGCCATTCACGGACGGCGACGACAACCGATGTCTACATGCAGGAGATTCCGGAGAGCGTACAGGCGACGGTCAACTCCATCAATACCGAGTTGAGGGTTTCCTTGCAAAAAGGTCGTCGTAAGGCTGCGAAAAAACTACCCCAAGTCGTCCACAGCAAGAGCCAGCAGATCAAGCGTGGCCCGGTGTCGTTAAAAGTGTTTGAAAATTTGACACCAAATGACACCAACGGAGCCGGAAGGGAGGCTGCGTGGTCTCTCTAAACTATTCATTTGTAAGGGGTTTATTGGTGGACCTGGTCGGGATCGAACCGACGACCTCTTCCATGCCATAGACCCAACATTAAGCATTTCAACAACTTACAAGACCCCGGTGGCACCCTAAGTCCTTGTAAGCGAATACCACCCCGAGAACCAGCGTATTGCAAAACGTATCGCGTTTCACCTGTGTTGGCCGCGCCGCATGACCGCCACGTTAAGACCGAAGCAGAGAACCACACCATCGGCATCGTACTCTGCAAGAAAAAGAATTCCGCTTTGGTCGAGATTACCCTTCCCAAAGATGCCAACATTCACGCCCGCGAATACCAGCTCTATCTGCCCAGCAAGGAAGAACTGCAACAGAAACTCACGGAATGGATGGGAGAGCTGGAAGAGTAGAAAGCCGATAGCGGTTCGAGCTTCTCCTTGGCAATACATTACATGTTACCGGTCGGGAATATTTATCTCTTGGTTATCTTTTATGAAAGTGTTGTTCCCGAACGGGAATATGATTCTTGACGTGAGTGAAACCAAAGATTAGAATTCCCGTACGGTAACACATACGAGGCTCATGAAGTATACGACACAGGCAATTGGCCAAATCATCCGGGAAAACCGGAAGCGGTTGTGCGTCACGCAAAAGGATTTGGCGCTGACCTCCGGCACGGGGCTGCGCTTTGTCATCGACCTCGAAAAGGGCAAGGAAACCTGCCAGATTGGTAAGGTTCTGACGGTCCTGCAAACGCTGGGAATCCAGATCGCGCTGACAGCGCCTACGGTTTCAGGGAGCGAGGAATAGCGCGTGGCGAAAACCCTGGATGTCTATTTGCACCGAGAATTGGTCGGCCACCTCATCCAAAATGATGGCGGCCAGATGGTCTTTGACTACGCAGAAAGCTGGTTGGAAAAGCCAGGCGCAACGCCCTTGTCCCACTCGCTGCCGCTACGGGAGAAGCGCTTCACGCGCAAAGAATGCCGAGGATACTTCGCCGGTGTTCTGCCCGAAGAAAGCAAGCGCGCGATCATTGCCCGTAACCTTGGCATCAGCGAACGCAACGACTACTCCATGCTGGAGCGGATCGGCGGGGAGTGCGCGGGTGCGGTCACGTTCCTCTCGGCTGGCGAAGCCCTGCCCGCCCGCGACGACCATTATCGGGCGCTCTCCTCGCCTGAACTGGCCGGGATTCTCCGGGAACTGCCGCGCCGTCCGCTATTGGCCGGCGAAACCGGAATACGGCTCTCGCTGGCCGGCGCTCAGGACAAGATCGCCGTGCGCGTGGAGGGGGATGCCGTCTCGCTTCCTTTGGACGGCGCGCCCAGCACGCACATCTTGAAGCCAGCCGTGGAGCGATTTGCCGGGGTTGTCTTCAATGAAGCCTACTGCATGAAGCTAGCGGCGGCAGTGGGTCTGCCCGTGGCCAAGACGGAAATCCGACGCGTGGAAGACGTTGAATACCTACTGGTTGAGCGTTACGACCGGACGCACCAGTTGGGTTCTGAGGGCACGCCAGTGTTGGAACGCTTGCACCAAGAAGACTTATGCCAAGCACTGGGCATCGTCTCAGAAAACAAGTATCAGAAGGAAGGCGGCCCGTCGCTCAAGCAGTGTTTTGCCCTGCTGCGCGAGGTCTCCAGCGCGCCGGTCCTTGACTTGGCACGTCTGCTGGATGCCGTGATCTTCAATTACCTGGTCGGCAACAACGACGCGCATGGCAAGAACTTTTCGCTGCTCTATCGCGGCGTGGGTACAGCAAATATCGAGACTCGGCTTGCGCCTCTCTACGATGTCGTCAGCACACGCTATTACCCAGAGTTGACCCGCGAGCTGGCAATGAAGATTGGTGGTGAGTATTCATCTGACCGGTTGACGAAAACAAACTTCGAGCAACTGGCGGAAGACGCCGGGCTTGCCAAGCCGCTTGTCCGCCGCCGAGTGCCGGAACTGGCTGAAGCGGTTCTCTTGAATCTGGGCAAGACTGGGATCGAACACCCTATTGCTGAAGCGCTGACTGAGCAGATACGCGAGCGCTGCGATACAGTTTGTAATCATTTCAAGAACGGATGAACTGCTACAACCCTCGACGCGGTTGCCCGAGGTGCCAGGAAACAAAAGTTTCAACAAAGATCCGTGCTCGAAAATCAACGTATGGAGACAGATACAATCAAATGGGTCTGACCGCTTATCACGCGAAGCTCTACGCGCATGAACTGACGAAACGCTCCAGTTCAGATAGCGTGGACAAGCTTGCGTCTGCGCTCTCTGATGCCCAGGTGGACTTAAATCCCCACCAGATTGAAGCTGCCCTTTTTGCTTTTCGCTCGCCGCTCTCCAAAGGAGCAATCCTCGCCGATGAGGTTGGTCTCGGAAAAACAATTGAGGCTGGCATTTTGCTTGCACAGCGCTGGGCAGAACGCCGCCGCTGTTTGCTGGTCATCTGTCCAGCAAACTTGCGCAAGCAGTGGAGTCAGGAACTCGCTGATAAGTTTTATCTCCCTTCTGTGATTCTTGAGAGTCGGACCTTCAACGAGGCCATCAAACGCGGCAACCTCAACCCATTTCAGCAGGATGCCGTCGTTATCTGCTCATTTCAGTTTGCTCGCTCCAAAGAGCCTTATGTGCGGCAAACGGGGTGGGAACTGATCGTGATAGATGAAGCTCACCGGCTGCGGAATGTCTACAAGCAGACCAACAAGGTTGCCCAGGCGATCAAGCAGGCCGTTGCGCCCTTCCAGAAAGTACTGCTCACGGCAACCCCGCTCCAGAATTCATTGCTGGAGTTGTATGGTCTGGTAAGCATCATTGACGAATATACGTTTGGTGATTTGAAGAGCTTTCGTTCGCAATTCACACGGCTCGCGAACGGTGGGGATTTTGATGAATTAAAGCAGCGCCTTCAGCCCATCTGCCAGCGCACACTTCGCAAGCAGGTGCTCGAATACGTTCCCTATACCACTCGGTATGCCATCGTGCAGGAGTTTATGCCCAGCGCCGATGAGCAGCGGCTCTACGATCTGGTTTCAGACTATCTACAGCGTCCAACCCTGTATGCTCTGCCAGCTAGCCAGCGGCAGCTCATGACGCTGATTCTACGCAAGCTCCTGGCCTCTTCGACCTATGCAATCTCAGACACCCTGCAAGGCCTTGCCAACAAGCTCCAGGCGGCGAGTGATGCAGCCGAGCCTATTCAAACGCCTCCAGACGAGATTGGCGATAACTTTGAGATGCTTCCAGAGGTCGAGGACGAGTGGGCAGAAGAGGACGAGGCGAGCGAGGAAGCAGAGCAAACCGTCACTGCCAGACTCAGCCCGCAGCAGCTTCAGGAAATGAAGCAGGAGATGGATACATTGCGGGAGTTCCACGCCCTTGCCCGTAGCATTCAAAAAAACTCCAAAGGAGAAGTCCTGCTCACGGCTCTGCGCAAGGGTTTTGCGGCCGCAGTGAACGCGCAAAAGGGCCAAAGCAGTGCAGCGCCCAGTGGAGCGCTCCAGCAGAAGGCGCTTATCTTCACTGAATCCCGCCGGACTCAGGAGTACCTCTTTGAGATTCTTGAGCAGACACAATTCGCGGGTAAGGTCGTGCTTTTCAACGGCTCCAATACTGATCCAAAATCACAGCAGATCTATCGAGATTGGATCGAGCGCCACGCCGGAACAGACCGGATTACCGGCTCCCCAACAGCAGACAAGCGTGCAGCGCTGGTTGATTATTTCAGGGATGAAGCCGCCATCATGATTGCCACGGAGGCCGCCGCCGAGGGCATCAACCTGCAATTTTGCAACCTCGTAGTCAACTACGATCTTCCATGGAACCCACAGAGGATTGAACAACGCATCGGACGCTGCCATCGCTATGGCCAAAAGTTCGATGTCGTCGTGGTCAACTTCCTGAACCGCAATAATGCGGCAGACCAGCGTGTATATCAGTTGCTCGATGAAAAATTCAGGTTGTTCAATGGCATCTTTGGCGCGAGCGATGAAGTTCTGGGAGCGATTGAATCGGGTGTCGATTTTGAAAAGCGCATTATCGGCATTTACCAGCGTTGCCGTACTCCCCAGCAAATCTCTTTCGAGTTCGACCAACTCCAACAGGAATTGGAAAGTGAAATCGGCGAGAAGCGCACAGAGGCGCGGGAACAACTGCTAAACAACTTCGATCAGGAAGTGATCGAGCGAGTACGCATTGCCAGTGCGGACTCGCTCAATCGCTTTGAAGCATGGCTCTGGAAAACAACGCAATTCTTCCTTGAGCCTTTTGCGCGTTTTGAACCCACAGGCCATGCCTTCACGCTTCAGCGCAACCCCTTTGCGGATGAGCCGATCAACCCAGGCTCCTATCGCATGGGTAAAAAAGTGGAGGACGTGAACACTTATCGCGTCGGCCATCCACTGGCACAGCGCATTCTTGAGCATTGCAAACAGGCTGATACTCCCCCGGCGGAGGTCCATTTTGACTACACTGGAAGCGGCAAGCGAATTGCTATCCTGGACGACTTGATTGGCCGGCAAGGGTGGCTCTTGTGCGCCAAGCTCACCATCAAGACCTTTGAAGCAGAAGACCATTTGCTTTATGCAGGGATTCTGGAAAACGGCGCGGCGATGGATTCTGATGCCTGCAAGCGGCTTTTTGACCTGCCAGCCACGGTTCGCCAGCGAGTATTGCCGGTAGCCGAGGTGGATTTGCGGGTGCAACTCGATCTGGAGCAACAGACCATTACTGAGCACCTCTCCGTAACCAACGGAAAGTGGTTCGATGTGGAGATGGAAAAGCTCGACCGCTGGGCAGACGATCAACGAAAGTCCTTGAAGGCCGTCGTGGAAGACTTGGAAGAAGGCATCCGTGCAGGCAAGCGGGAGGCGCGGATGGCCCCAAATCTGCCAGAGAAACTGCAAATACAGCAGAGGGTGCGCCAACAAGAAGCGCGCCACACCGAGGCTTTGCTGGCATACAAGGAGGCATGTGCCACCATTGACGCCCGCAAAGATACACTGCTGGATGAGACAAGCAAGCGATTGCAACAACAGGCAGAACGGCAGGACTTGTTCCTGATCCGTTGGAAACTCATGTAACTCACGTAACAAAATGCTTTCGAACTCATTTTCACATTGCAGAAAGGCTTCTTCAGGACGCATGGCACAAACATATCTCAGTTTCTTTAGTGGTATCGGTGGCTTAGAGCACCCTAGCTACCCGCCGCTGCTATTTTGCGAAAAAGACAGTTCTTGCCAACATGTCCTGCAAATCGCGCATCCAGAAGTCCCAATTGTTGGTGACATTCGTTCTCTTCAAGCACCACCACCAGCAGATTTCGTAGTTGGAGGCTGGCCTTGCCAAGATATTAGCCAGGCTGGAAAGCTCGGGGGCATCCATGCAGAGCGATCCGGACTCTACTTTGACATGCTCAGAGCCGCTGTCGCGGCTGGTGCACATACTCTAATTGGTGAGAATGTTCCGAACCTACTGACCATCAATGAAGGTAATGATTTTCAGGTAGTTCTTGAGACTCTTACAGAAGCAGGATATCCGCACATCTCTTGGAGAATCCTTAACGCTCGCCATTTTGGTTTACCTCAACAACGCCGAAGACTTTTCATCGTTGCCTCGCGCTACCAAGAGCGTGCGGAGTCACTGCACGCGCCCATTCCTTCTCGTGAAACTAGAGCTGCTTCCTGTGATGTTTGTGCATTTTATTGGACGGGAGGAAAGCGGTCTATTTGTTTCTCTCGAGGTTATGCTCCAGCATTGAAAATTGGAGCCACAGATAACAAGGGACGTGCGCCAGTTGCAATCATGATCGGGTCTCAGATTCGTAAGCTAAACTCACACGAATGCTTGCGCTTGCAGGGGTTTGATAATTTGAATCGGCAACATCCAGGCATCTCAGAGTCAACACTTCTGCGTATGGCTGGAAACGCGGTTCCACGTCCGATGGGGCACTTTGTAGTCGAAGCGGTCACAAGCGCAGCGGCTTCAGACGGCTTAAGGACGGCATTTGGCGTTATGACAGAATCTGGGCTGTATGACAACGGATTTATCTGGTCTATCGGACATAGAGAATATCCACTCGCCGATAATCTTTGTGATTTTCTTGATTCTGACGTTAGTGACACGCTCAGCAGTCAAGCGGCAGCAGGACTTTTGGCGCGATCTATCCGAGCAAAACAGCCAATGCCACTTCAGCTCTATGAATTGCTCTGGAAGCTTGCAATTGCGCGAACCGGAAAACTCAAGCCGTCGAGATCTAACAGCTTTGACATTCTTGAAAGCCTATCAGGTGAAATTGCAGAATATCTCTCTAGCCTGAAGCCCATCGAAGAATACGATACTTCTGAAGAAGATGATCTATAGCCGTTAATGCGTATTCCATTTCGGTCTACTGTGTAAGAGAGGAAGGATGAACAGTGAGCAAGCCAGAGAGCTTCGATTTGAGTACTGAAGAGATCGCCAAGCAGCGGCGGTGCGAGTTGTTGAAACTTTTCCCTGAAGTTCGCTCAGAAGGAAACAAGATTGATTTTGACAGGCTGCGGTTGGTTTTGGGCGAACAAGTGGATTTCGGCAAGGAACGCTACTTCATGAACTGGCCAGGCAAGGCCGACTGCTTCAAGGCCATCCAGCGGCCCAGCCTTGGTACGCTGCTGCCTGTCCACGCAGAGAGCGTCAACTTCGATAAAACGGAGAGCCTGATTATCGAAGGCGACAACCTGGAAGTTCTGAAGCTCTTACAGAAGTCGTACCAGGGAAAGATCAAGATGATCTACATTGACCCGCCCTACAACACCGGCAATGACTTCATCTATCCAGATAACTACTCAGAGAATTTGCAGACCTATCTTGAATACACCGGACAAGTAGACAGTGGGGGGCATAGGTTTTCGAACAACACCGAAACCGATGGCCGCTTCCATTCTAAGTGGCTCAATATGATGTATCCTCGCATCTTTCTTGCTAGAAATCTTCTAACAGAAGATGGTGTCATGTTTGTGAGCATTGACGATCACGAATCGCACAACCTGCGACGAATTTGCGACGAAGTGTTCGGGGAAAGCAACTTTATTTGCACGTTTACATGGGAAAAGCGTTATTCGCCACCTCCGGACACAAAAGATGTTGGCTACGTTCATGAGAACATTCTTCTCTACCGCAAATCAGACAGTTATAGGATGGGTCTCTTGCCGACTACGCAGGATCAACAGGATCGGTATAAGAATCCTGACAATGACCCGCGCGGTCCTTGGAAGCCAATGGATTATACATGCAGATACACCAAGGATGAACGGCCCAATTTGTATTATGAGATCACCAATCCGAATACAAAAAGTCATGTCTTGCCTAAAGATACAAGGGTGTGGGCATTTTCGCATGATGTGCATTTGAGCAATGTGAGTGAAAAGCGCATATGGTGGGGACGCGACGGTAAGGCGAAGGTGCCTGCGCTCAAGAATTTTCTTTCTGACATACGGCAAGGCATGATGCCGATGACCCTGCTTAAACAGAGTGCAGTTGGCAACACAGATGAAGCAACAAAAGAACTGCGACAGCTTATTCCAGATCTGAAATATACGCCGAAGCCAGTTCGATTGATTAAACATCTTGCTGCCATAGCCAATTTGTCCTCGAACGACTACGTTCTAGACTTCTTCGCCGGAAGCGGAACCACTGCACATGCTGTGCTAGATCTCAATCGTACAGACGGAGGTAATCGGAAGTTTATTCTCATTCAACTTCCTGAGCCGACTGAACGGGAAGATTTCAACACCATTTCAGACATTACTATGGAACGAGTGCGTCGCGTGATTCAGCGAGATGGTCGGAAGACAGAAACCAAACTCGTCACGTCCTCTGAGACCAAGACCGGATTCCGTGTTCTGAAGCTGGCAACTTCCAATTTCAAAATATGGAATGCCGCCACGGATACCACTACCCCCGATGCGCTTGCCAAGCAGCTTGAATTGCAGATCAATCATATTCAGCAGGAACGCACCAGCGAGGACTTACTCTTCGAGATTCTGCTCAAAGCAGGCTTCCCGCCTACTACACCGATCGAGACGCTGACGGTGGAAGGAAAAAAGGTCTACAGCGTGACCGGCTATGGAATGCTGATCTGCCTGGAGCGGCAACTGACGCACGAAGCGATTAAAGCAATTGCCGAGCGCAAGCCAAACCATGTGGTCTGTCTGGATGAAGGCTTCGCCGGCAATGACCAGTTGAAGACCAACGCCGTGCTCATTATGAAGTCCAAGGGCGTAACCAAGTTTCAGACCATCTGAGTCCAATCGAACTATTCGATATTTTCGAATAGTTCGATTGCGGGCTTGAAGGCAACCATCCGGAAACTCCGGATAGTTCAGTGAGACAGAAGCAAAGTGGGAAGCGTAAGCAATGAAGATTCAGTTTGATGCGCAGCAGCAGTACCAACTCGATGCCGTGGCCGCAGTGGTGGACCTTTTCGACGGGCAGCCGTTGCAGCAGCCGGAATACTCCGTCGTGTACCAGCAAGGCGATAGCGGATTATTCGCTGGGCAGGTGCAGACAGAGGTTGGAGTTGGAAATCAATTGTTGCTGAGTGATGACACCTTGCGGAAGAACACCCGCGCCATCCAGGAGCGCAACGAAATTGAGGTTGCAGGGAACGACCCGCTTGGAGCATGGGAAATCGCAGGAAGGCTATGCCCACATTTTTCCGTGGAGATGGAGACCGGCACAGGCAAAACCTATGTATATCTGCGCACGATTTATGAGCTGGCTACGCGGTATGGCTTTCGCAAGTTCATCATCGTCGTGCCGAGCGTTGCCATTCGTGAAGGCGTCCTGAAGAATATTGAGATCACCAAAGAGCACTTCAAAGCTCTTTACAACCTGGAGCCGCAGTCATTTGTCTACGATGGCAAGCGCCCGGAACGATTGCGGCCGTTTGCCACCAGCAACAACGTTGAGATTCTCATCATCAACATTGACGCCTTCCGCAAAAACTTCTCGGACAGCGAGGATGAGCGGAAGTCCAATGTGATCTACAAGGAGATCGACAAACTCAGTGGACGGCAGCCGATTGAGTTTGTGCAGGCGACCAATCCAATCGTGATTCTGGATGAGCCACAGAGCATCGACAGCACACCGAAGTCCCAGGAAGCGATCAAGGCTCTCAATCCGTTATGTACATTGCGATACTCAGCAACACATCGAAGTCTCTACAATCTTGTGTATCGTTTGGACCCGATCCGTGCGTATGAGCTGCGGCTGGTAAAACAAATCGTGGTTGACAGCGCCACGACGCCAGGCAGCCAGAACAATGCGTATTTGCGCGTGGAAAAGATCGAATACAAGAACGGCATCAAGGCAAAGCTGCGCTTTCAGGTACAAACTCCGAAAGGGCCAAAGGAAAAATCCCTTACCGTCAAGAACAACAGCGACCTGTATGTTTTGAGCGAAGGCCGGGCTGCGTACAAGGACGGCTACATCGTGAGTGAGATAGACGCCACGCCCGGAGCCGAATTTGTCCGCTTCAATAGCGGGATAGTGCTGGGGCTGGGCCAAGAGCAGGGCGGCGTTCGCGATGAAATCTGGCAGTCTCAGATCCGCAAGACAGTAAAGAAGCATCTGGACAAGGAACTTCAGGTCCGGTCGCTTGGACTGAAGGTTCTGAGCCTTTTCTTCATTGACCGTGTTGCAAACTATCGCAGCTATGACGGCAATACAGCGGTAAAGGGAAAGTTTGCCGTTGCCTTTGAAAAGGCGCTGGCTGAACTGGCCGCTGAACCGAAGTACAAATCACTGGAGTGGCTGAAGCTGCCGCCGGATCAGATCCACAAAGGGTATTTCTCTGAGGACAAGAAGCACGTTTTCAAGGATACGAGTGGCTCAACTCAGGCAGATGACGACACCTACAACCTGATTATGAAAGACAAAGAACAGTTGCTGTCGTTGAATGAGCCACTGCGCTTTTTGTTCAGCCACTCTGCTTTGCGCGAAGGCTGGGATAATCCCAACGTCTTCCAGATTTGCACGCTCAACGAAACCCAGAGCGTGACGAAAAAGCGACAAGAGATTGGGCGCGGTTTGCGTTTACCTGTGAATCAGGATGGGCAACGCATCTTTGATGATGCAGTGAACAAGCTGTACGTCGTGGCGAACGAGAGCTACGAGGATTTTGCCCGTGCTCTGCAAGAGGAGTACGAGGATGACTGTGGCGTAACTTTTGGAAAGGTTCCGATACAGGCTTTTGCAAAGATTGCGACAGTCGTGGATGAGCAAGAGAAGCCGCTTGGCAAGGATGAATCCAAGGCGATCTGGGATGTACTGATCCAGAGAGGGTTCCTTGCTGATGATGGCAGAATTCAGCCGAGCTTTGACCATAAACGGTCAGGCTTCACCTTGAATTTACCGGAGGAGTACCAGGAACATGAGGCGGCGGTGATTGATGTCTTGGCCTCTTACCAACTGGAGCGGCATATTAAAAAGGAGCAGGATGAGCGCAGGAATGTGCTGCGGAAAGAGGTTGTTGCCAGCCCGGAATTCCAGGAACTCTGGAAGCGAATTAAACCGCGGACGACCTACAAGGTCGAGTTCGGCACAGATGAACTCGTGGTGCTTTCCGTTGCGGCATTGCGCAAGATGCCAAAGATTGAGCAGATCGAAGTGCACTTCGCAACGGCAGAATTGCAGGTGACGAAAGCCGGTGTTAAGGCTGAAGCCCGCGCAGAAAGCACGGAGCGGATCGCGTATCAAGGGGCGCTGCCAGACCTGCTCGGATACCTGCAAAGCCAGACAGAATTGACCCGTTCCACACTGGTAAGAATTCTCAAGAGCTCTGGCCGCCTGCCGGAATTCTTTCTCAATCCTCAGCGGTTTATGGATGCAGTTGCCGCAACCCTCAAGGCGGAACTGCATCGCCTTATTGTGGACGGCATCAAGTATGAACGAATTTCCAACGCTGATCCTGATTTTGAATGGCAGATGGAGCTATTCAAACAGGAAGAACTCATCAACTATCTGAGCGCAGTTCAGGTGCAGAACTCTGTTTACGAGTATGTTGTCTATGAGTCCGACATAGAGCGGAAATTTGCTGAGCGACTGAATGAACGTAAGGACATTAGGCTGTTTCTCAAGCTGCCCGGAGGATTCGAGATTGACACTCCTGTTGGCAAATACAACCCTGACTGGGCAATTGTGAAGCATGATGACGAAACTCTGTACCTCGTGAGAGAGACGAAGAGCACGAAAGACTTCTTGAAATTGAGGACGACTGAAGCGGACAAGGTACGCTGTGGGCAGCAACACTTCAAGGCGCTGGATGTTCCGTTTGCCGTAGTCGTTGACGCTACGGGCGTATAGTGCATCGTGTAGATCAGCGCAGTTCAGTACCGCTCGGACGGCATCAGAGCGATAGTCATAGGTCCTTGTTCTTGCCGTTGATTGCTGTGTTTAAAATGGCCTCTTTTCTGTGACCCAATGAACGGCGGGCGGATGGCACTTTAGCTGCCGCCGCTTGCCGTCAATGACGCTGTTTTGGCTCCCCCATGCCCTGCGGTCACGGTCCCCCCAAAAAGCTAT
>Ga0255355_1001090_pt1 | contig 13382 bp, 14 predicted proteins | sample HBST75metaG_FD_189943 | JGI IMG/M metagenome (GOLD analysis project Ga0255355, IMG submission 189943) | Peat soil microbial communities from Stordalen Mire, Sweden - H.B.S.T75 | ecosystem: Environmental > Terrestrial > Soil > Wetlands > Peat | place: Sweden: Norrbotten County, Stordalen Mire...
CAGGCTAAACCGCCGCACCATGGAGCCGGACTTGATGGTGCGCCTACTGCGCGCTTGCATCTGCACACAAACCATCACTTACAAACAGCTTGTCGCCACGCCGGAGCTAGCGTGATATTCATCTTCTGTAAATACGAAGCGCTTCTCTGGAACCGATTACCAGCGCTGGAGCGAGATCATCGAAGCCGGGTACCAGGCGGCGAAGGCTCACGCTTCCGAGCTTGCCCGTCTTGAACTTTCACAGCAGGATTGGAATGCGCATCTGGCCGAGCGCAACGCAAGAATGAGGCTCTCGAGTGAGAGGGGCAAGGTGCTGGTTGTTTCAAGTCCGAATCCGTCGTTCCAGAGAAATGCGCAAGCCGAGATTCACCGGACCATTGGAGACAGGGCCGTGTCGGAAAAAGAGCTGGAGAATGTGTTGTCCGGCATTGTCGCCGCCACTGCTGTTCCTGGAGCGGCATACGAATGGCAGCAGGACGGTTCAGGCTTGGGCGGCTACAACGTCAAGTTTGCCGAGCGCCCCACCGATCGGATCCTGGTGCGCGTCTCTGGGCAATACGCGGTGTCGCCCGGCGAACCATCGCGTTTTGGAGTGAAGCTGTCGACGGCAGTGATTCCCAAGAGCGCCTACAAGGCTCAAATCCTGAGTACGGCAAATATCGGCTACGATCCAACCTTGCAGGTAGAGGCTTACAAGCCGTTCGACGGGAGCCAGTACTTTATTGCTTCGCAGGTCTTTGGCGGAAGAACGCATTTCAACAGCTACACGGGACCGGACCGCCAGAGCGACACTCGAGACCGAGTCGGCGGGGCCTTTTACGCCGGCATCGGGACCTGGCGCTATGCACAGCTTCGGCTGGGTGCGCAGGCTGGGTACGATTCATACAGTCGCAACGTGGTCGTTGACGGCATTTCATCGCACAGCGGCGGGTTCACAGCTCCTGAGGCACGGTGGATCGTAAATCATCAGGATTCGGGCGGCCTGCCCACGCGCGGTGCGCGCTCCGAAGGCGAGGCCGGTTATTTCCTGCGCACTACCGGAGACTACCCGTTCGTTCACTCAGACTTCAGCAAATTTCAACCTCTGAATCGTGATGTGACTCTCTTTGCGACCAACCATGTCGGCACAAGCTTTGGACGGAAGCTTAACTATTTCGATCAGTTCATTGCCGGCGATCAAACCAACATGGCGGCATTCCGGTACCAGGAGTTTCATGCAAATACGCTCGTGACCGCTGGCTCCGGTGTGATTTTGCATGGCCGCCCCATTCGGCATGTTTCATCCCATCCCGGGTTAGCGCTCTGGTATGAGGTGGGCCGCTTTGATGCCGGATCCGCTGGCTGGAGTACACGTCAGAGCACATCAATCGGGACCCTCTTCCCGACACAGCTTGGAGCAACAGGAGTCCAGGTGAGCTTCGATGAGAAAGGGAAGGCGCGGTTCCGATTGATGCTCGGAAGCTTTTGAGCGCGTATAGCAAAGGTTGTCGCGGCCGCAGTAAAACTCTGTTCTCTTCACGAAGATCATGTATCTGAAGCACACTTCATAGATGCTGCCTTGCGATCGACGGCGAAACACGCGCCGATCCCCTGGGCCTGTTTTTGCTTACGAGTTGATGAAGACCGTGCCTGGTCGGCGCCCCTCCCGACGACAATCTGACGCCCCGATTCATCAATTCCCAGAGGGCCGCTTCTCCCTCTGCGCTGATCTGAGTGACATTTCTGAATACGAGAACGATTCTCCGCCCCCGCCTTCCTGCCGAGGCTCTCAACCAGGCCGTCCTCAGGTCCATGAGCGTAGAAGGAATGAGCGCACCTTCAAGAACGAGACGCCGCTCCGAGCCACTGTCAACGATGGAAATCATCAACATGAGTTTTTGCCTCTTTCATCAATAGCGAAGCAATTGCAATGCCAATGATGCTGGCAGACTACGGTGTTGAAATTCATTGCTCGTATCGAAATCCAAAGGGCCGAGGTCGAAAGCGCCGTCTTATTGATCCGGCCCTATTGTGTTGCAACAGAGAATCTGAAAGTACAACTGCAGATCCTTCACTTCGCGGTGCTTCGTTCAGGATGACAACTCTCGGGTGATGCAATCATTTTGGCCGGATCAATAAGTGTCGACAACCCACCAATCAAACGACCATCTGTTCGGACGTGAAACATACGAACAGGGGCGGGCCGATTCTCTTCATTCCGGCGATGCGATCCATCGACCTGGGAGCATGAACACAAGAGCGTCGGCCCGGTCTCCGCGGCAAAGGACCTGAGCTTCGAACGATCAGGGACTGGTAGTATCACCGGTGCCAGAGGATGTCAGGCGCCTCCAAGGGGACAAATGCATCGGGATGAAAAGGGACGATCCGGGGCGTAAAGTCCTGTGCCGGACGAGTGGCGGGAACCGACGCGGTGTAGCGCCAGACATTCTGGCCGACCAACGATTCGCCGCGAACCATGACCTGCCGCACGCGCTCATCGCCATTGGCCGCGTCGGCGTAGAGTTCCACCTGGATTGCACCAGGATCCATTTCGTCAAGATGGACCTGAATATCGAAGTGATGATGCTCGTCCGTGCTCTCGATGCGCACGGAGCCGAAGCGCAGTCTGGACCAATGATCGGCGAGTTGACGCTTCCAGTCGAGCAGACTCTCTGCGCGTTTTCCGCCGTCATTGGCTCTGCGCAGATACGCGGCGGCCAAGGGAAGATAATACTTTTCCGTGTACTCCAACACACATCGGGTTGCTGAGAATCCGGGCGTCAGTCGGGCCATGCTTTCCCGCACCCGAGCGATCCAGGCCGCTGGAATACCTGAATTGTCCCGCTCGTAGAACTCCGGGATGACTTCCTGTTCGAGCAAGGTATAGAGCTGTTCTGCCTCTTTGGCGTCCCAGGCCGGGTCGTCTCCATGTTCGAGGCCATCCCCAAGCGCCCATCCAACATCGTGGGAGTATGCCTCGGCCCACCAGCCATCGAGTTCGGACAAATTGAGACCGCCATTGACCAGCACTTTCATTCCACTGGTGCCGCAGGCTTCCCACGGGCGGCGCGGCGTATTCAGCCAGAGATCGACACCCTGTACCAGGTGCTCGGCCATTCGCATGTCATAGTCGGCGAGGAACACTACGTGTGAGCGCGCCGGGCCGCGGCGGATGAACTCGATCCAGCGCTGAATCATCTCCTGCCCCGGTCTGTCCTGCGGATGAGCCTTGCCGGCGATCACCAACTGTACGGGTTTCTTTTTGTCGGTGAGAATAGCCATCAAGCGTTCGGGGTCATGCAGCAACAGATTCGGCCGCTTATAGGTGGCAAAGCGACGCGCGAAACCAATCGTGAGTGTATCCGGTTCAAAGATCTTCCGGGTATTGGTAATGTCCTCAGGGCGTCCACCGAGACCTGCAATTTGGCGTGCCAGTTGTCTCCGGACGTAATCGACCAGGGATTTTCGCGAAGCCGAACGCATCTTCCAAAGGCGGACGTCTGAAACCTGCCGGACATTTTCTCCCAGTTCCCTGACCAGGTCATCTCGCTTGAGATGCGTCGTCCACGGGCGCTTTCCGCACACCTCCGTCCACAACTCATCGGACTGGGCGGAATCCCATACAGGAGCGTGAACGCCGTTCGTTACATAGTCAACCGGTACTTCGGCTTCAGGCCAGCGGGGAAAGAGGTTATGAAAGATTTTCCGGCTCACCTGCCCATGCAGCCGGCTCACACCGTTGACGGCTCCGCAGCCCCGCATCGCCAACAATGCCATGTTGAAAGGCTCCGAGTTATCTTCCGGGTTCTGACGGCCGAGGGCGAGCAGCACGTCGATTGGAATGTGCAGCACGTCGGCGGCATAGTGCCGGAAATATGTGTTCATGAGCTGTGGGGCGAATCGGTCAAATCCTGCCTCCACGGGAGTGTGCGTAGTAAAGAGATTGCCCGCGCGGGTTGCCGCGAGCGCAACGTCAAACGACACGCCCTGGCTCTCCATGAAGTCCCGCGCTCTTTCGAGTACGGCGAATGCAGCGTGCCCCTCATTGAGATGGCAAATCTCGGGCTGCTTTCCGAGCGCGCGCAGCAGGCGCCATCCTCCGATCCCCAGCACCATCTCTTGGGCGATCCGCACCTCGGGCCCCCCGCCATAGAGTTCGCTGGTAATGCCGCGATACGTAGGTGGGTTGGCCGGGTCATTGGTGTCGAGCAGATAGAGATGCACACGCCCTACCGTGACCTCCCAGGTACGAAGCCACATACGGAAACCGGGCAAGTTGACAGCAATGCGCAACAACTCCCCGTTGGGCTGCCTTACGGGCCGGATCGGCAATTGTCCTGGCTCGTTGAAGGGATAAATTGCTTCTTGCATACCTTCTGCATTGATGTGCTGCCGAAAGTAGCCACTTTGATAAAGCAGGCCGATACCTGTCACCGGGAGGCCAAGGTCACTGGCGGCCTTCAATTGGTCACCGGCCACGTTGCCGAGCCCGCCAGAATAAATTGGCAACGCGTCGCTCAGCATGAACTCCATGCTGAAATATGCAATGCCGCTGAGCGAAGCTTCCGGCACGGAGCGCTGAAACCAGTTCGCCGCCTCTTCGCGCTTGGCCCTTGTTTCCAGAACTTCATCTAGGGTGCGCCTGAACTGCGGAGTCGAGCAGATCGCCTGTAATCTTTCGCGGGAGACAGTCTGCAAAAGCACCCATGGGTTATGCGTCAGTCCTGTCACGTAGAAGACGGAGCGATCCGGCGTGAGGACAATGGCGGGGGATGTCCAATTCTCGAAACCATTGACGGATATGCGAACCTGATAGGGAACTTCGAACTTGAGATTGCGGAAATCAAAAGCCGCCGCGTCGTTTGCTGTCGCCGTTTGGTTTTCGCAAGGGGATGGGCATTCGAGCGTGACGAGGGCCCCAGGTACGAGATCGCCATTTACGTCAAGTACTGTACCGCTAATGCTCCCGAGCAGCGGATCGGGAGTTGCGATGTCCTCTGCAATCGCTGACAGTACCGTCGTTAAGCAAATCAAGAGCAAGCATTTCTTTAACATCATTGCTTTCCTCACGCCATAGAGGAAATGCAATGGGAATGCCAAATCTCTAGCGCGTTAACCTCCTTGTTTTCAGTAGGAATATCCGCCGACTGCCGGTCCTGTCGAAACTGTCGACGACAATTCGGAGGTTTTCGTCGGCCTGGGGAGGCCGATCTCAGAATCACAGGTGTTGACGACGGTGGCGCAATGGAAGTGTCCAAGAGCGAAGACAGGCTTCTCAATCTGGATTCGATTGTTTTCACAAGCTAGGATATTGGAACCATCATCGGAGGAAAATTTCGGGCGGAATGTTTGCACACTCCGCCCGGGAACTATCAACAAGACTCTGCATCCAGCTAACGGCGCTCAACATGGTTCCTGAGCGCAGCCATGCTGGGAATGGTCATCATAGAGCCTCTCAACTCCACCAGTCCTTTTCGTCGGAACTCCGCCAAGGTGCGGGTTACACTTTCACGAGTAGTACCAATGAATTCCGCGATCTGCGCATGACTCATGGCCAGCCGGTACCGTGATCGATCGCCCATTCGGGCGCCTTGCTCCGCCCAAACCAGCAATTGCCCACCCAGCTTTTTGCGGACAGAATCGGTGAGTCCAAGGATACGGAGGGTTCGACAGGCATAGCTGCAAGTCCGGATGATTTCCATCGTCGCAAGGCGATATACTTCGGAGTGCCGGTCGGCAAATCGAATAAAGTCGCCGCACTTGATTGAGGCGATCTTGGACGGGTAGAGGGTATCTGCCGACCACTCGGAGAGGCTTCCTGAGAATGCTTCGGAGACGCCGAGAACGGCGCCCCGGCGTGCAATTCGAAGGGTCAGCCTCTTGCCACCGATGTCTTGCAGAGACAGTCTCACGTCTCCTGCCAGAACGACGAATACTTGGTGGAGTAGCTCTTGTTCCAGGAACAAGATGTCGCCGGCATCGTAGTCCACAATGGACATGATCGATTCGAACTCCCGCAAGGCCTCTGCCGACAGCGCCCCCAGCGAAGTATCCGTTGCCCAGGACCGGAATTCGCGGTCGCTCGAGACAAGATGCGGAGTGTGCGCGCTCCATCCGCTGTTGAATGCCGCTTGCGCCGCAGTACTTGCCATTGCTCAGTCTGCCTTTCTTACGCTCTCAGTATCTGGTCGGATCCAGATGGTTGCCCAACGTCGCTCCCGGCGGGTAAGCGCTGACAAGAGGATTCTGTTGACCATAGCCCTACTGAAAGCCGCCGGACCCTGAGTAGGAGCGCGAAGGAAAGCATCATAACAACGAACTGGATACCTGCCTGAATCATCTCGGCATTCATTGGTAAACCTCTACGTGTTCCATCCAGGCTCACTCTGACAGATAGGAGACCGGCCCTCGTCGCCTTCCAAAACGGGGGCCGGGTGGCGCCTTGGAATGCTACTGCTGGTTTGCGGTGGCTTTCCTGTGGCGACGCACAGCCAGAGGCTTGCGTTCTTCAGGTTTCACTGCGCTCTCTTCGACCGCAGCGGTACCCTGCACGTCTTTTTCGAACGTAGCATCGGCAGGCACCAGGTAGTTCTGAACATTCTCGTCATTTCCTGTTCCGGTGGCCACGCTGATGCGACTGGCGTCGATTCCCTGATCATTGACCAGGTAGTCCTTGACGTTGACTGCGCGCTGTTGGTCAAAGTATTTGACCTTGAAGTGCCTATGTCTGACCGCAATCTTCTCCTGCTTCGCAGTGATCTGCTTCTCTTTCTCATTCGAGTCAGCAACGATGACCGCTTTGGCATCGGGAGATTTCTTCAGATCAATGGCAATCTGGTCCAGGCACGCCTTGGCTTCGTTGTCGACGCGTGTAGGCCGCTTGGAATCTCTTGCGAACGAGATGCTGCACAGCGCCTGCACATGTGGGACCGGCAGCGGCGGAGCCACGATTGTCACACTTGTATCCGCTTTCGCCGTATGGTTCTTGTCGTCCGCTACATTGCAGGTGATCGCTACCGTTCCCGCAGGCGCACCATTGGAAGAGAAGGTAGCAGTGGAGTCGGCACCAAGAATCGTTCCTGCTGCAGCCGAGTAGGTGTAGGTCAAAGGACGGTTCTGCGGGCTGGCGCCGGTGCAGGCAATCGTGCTGGTATCCCCGGGCTTCAGCGTCGAAGGGTTCGCCAGGCAACTGACCGTCGGGGGCTCAAAATCCTTCACCGTAAAGCCAGTCGAGCACTCTGCGGTTTCGCTGGGCTTCAATCCCTCCTTGCCCTTTTTGCCTTCTTTTACTTCAGCTTTTATCGTGTAGCTGCCGGGATTTAACGTATCGGTGGCAATGGTAGCGGTACTCCCATTGCCCGTGACTCCGGATCCCGACCAGTTATAAGCCACATTAGTGTGTTTTTTAAAGCTTATCGAAGCGGCTGTCGCAGTGGCGGTCACCTGTTCGCCCGCGTAGACCGTGGGCGGTGTAGCATTGCAGGCCAATGTGATTGGTTGCACCTTCTTACATCCAACAGAAACAAGGGCCAAGCTTATAGCCATCAGGCTCAGACTTATCGACTTCAGACTTCGTGAACACATATTCCATTCCTCTCTTTCTGACTTCCAACCTTCCTTCAGCGAGACGAATTCATCTGCCGGTCGCAGTGCTGAGCAGCTTTCGATCTCACCAGTTCGTCGGAATTCCCTTTCCGAAGTGCAATACTGCCGTCCGGCATCCGTTCTTTATTCCGGCGCGGAGACATGCCGTGACGTTCACCGGGGCTGCTATTTCTCGCCCTCGCCCCTGGCGTCTTCCTCGATTTGACTTAAGCAAGAGAGGTGCCAAACTGCAAGGCTACCGTCCTCGGCTCGTGTATTGAGCAACAATCACACGCCGAGCACATGCATACGCCTTCACCTCACGCTTGCCCAATCAATCCGGAACGCAAGGACTTATATCGATAGGGGCCAATATGGTCCATACAGTTCTCAACGGGCTGCAGCGATTTGCCGAAAGATGCGACGCACATGACAAGGTCGCCGCTCAGGCACCGTTCCGGCGAGAGTGTCGGGAAAAATCGAAACTGACGACGACAGTTTCGACACTACCGATCATTGGTGGAAAGTTGCTCTGAAAACAAAAGGGATAACCCTCGGCGGGTTTGGCATTCTCATTGCATTATCTCAACACCGAACCGAGTAATGATGGGACAGCAGGAACGGCAATATGAGAAAGACCACGAAGGTACTTTCACTGGGTATCGAGGAGTGGAGCATTGCAATTCGCGAAGCCTTGCCCGCAAGCCGGAAGAACGGCTTTTGGGGGGTGAACAACTATTGGAATCTGTGTGCTCTTTCGCAAGCTGTGTCAGTAGATGTTGCCGTTTTTCACCACTCCTTTGCCACGCACGACCTCCGATACGCGACCGAGTACATTCGTCGGCGCTGGCCGGATGCCGTGATTCTTGTGATCGGCGAGCAAGCGGAGCAACTGGATGATCCTCTCTACGATGACAAGGCGAGCAGTGGCATCTCGATCAAGGAACTGGTGTCGATGATCGAGACGTCGGTGGCGACCAGAAGAAGGGTCAGAAGAAACGTACGGTCCGGGCTGGGTAACGCTCGACAGTAAAAAAGCAGGCGGAACAACGACGATCTGTTCTGCCTGACGGTTACGATGGCGCCGATTCCGGGCGCATATGGAGGATGCAATGCAGTTGGAATGCAAGCCGGAGCAGGAACTCGCGAGCGAAATGAGGCATGGACCTTGGCTCCGGGCCAAAGAAGGTGGCGGTCGGCAGCGCAGCGATGAAGAACTCGTCATCGCTGCCCAGAACGGAGAGTCTTGCGCTCTGGGTGAACTGTTCGGCCGCCACCAGAAAATGATATATAGCTTTGCGCGCCGTTATAGCGCGAATGCAGATGAAGCCCACGACCTGGTTCAGGAAACGATGTTGCGCGCCATCAGAAACATTGGCAGGTTCCGCAGGGAGTCGGGTTTTGTTACCTGGCTAGGCTCCATCGTTATCAATACAGCCATCTCCAACAAAAGGAGAGAAAAGCACATTCGGTGGATTGCCCTTGACGAACAAGAAGAAGCGGAGACTCGATTCTGCATGAGAAGCCTCCGGGATGTGCGCCGTAATCCGGAAGAGGACTACTCTCATCGCGAGCTTCGCGGTCTGTTGCGGCGCGAGGCCTTGAAACTGCACCCAAAGTACCGATTCATATTGAAGGCATGCGATCTTGATGATTGCTCAATCAAGGAGGTTGCACACTCGCTGGGAATGCACATCGGAAGTGCCAAGTCACGATTGCACAGGGCCAGGCGGGACCTTTCGGCGGCAATGAAGAAATCTGGAGCAGTTGGCACAAATTTCCGTACAGGGCGGATTGAGTTTGTGTCCGTCTGCAGGACGATTGAATGATCTCATTGGCACAGCGCGAAGTGCTGCAACTGGAAGACCGGCAATGCATCCCGACGCACCGGATCGCGAGAGGGGGGCGGAACTATGAGTGAACTGAGAGATCATCCCGTCATTCCCGGAACGGCGCATCGGCCCGCATCAAATATGGTGGATATTTCTTCGCCACTGCGCCCTCAGGAACTTCCCTTTACAGCGGAAGAGCGTGGCTCTGTGAACTGTGTATTCTCTCGCCGGAGTACGGCTTGCATAATCGTGAACAAATTGACCCCAATCATTTTGAAGTCAGAGTCAATATGCACACGCTGGATGCGGTTCGTGTCCTGGATTGTGCAGAGAGTCTACGACAAATCATCGGAATATCTCTGGATGCTCGTGGACTTCAAGAAGAAATCGACTACACGCTAGAGATTAAGCGTGACTATGAAGTGAAAGGGACTTAAGCATATATGCCGCAAAATAGTGCGGATTTTGATTTGTTGAAAGGAGACTGACCCATGAGCGATCTTCCACGTCCGTTTGCAAACACTGAATCGTCTTTTCCGACACTTCGTCTGAGCGAGGATGCCAACGAGCAATTGAAACGAGGAGCGCGTTCAAAACTGCCTCCCCCTCCGACGGGAATTCCCGAGCCTCTTCCCAACCCCGTTTTTCCTAGAAATCCTGAGCTGTTTTGCGCTTCGGATTCGGACTATCTCCCAAAGAATGGGAAGCGCCATTATACGATTCCGCAGATTTACCACACCATGCAGGGCTGGATGTTTCCCTATTTCCGCTCGCGCCTGTTGCCAGGCGACTTCCACCCGCTCATTACTTATCTGTTTACTGAGTCGAAATGCAACCTTGATTGTCACTATTGCTGGGCCTACGACATCAAGATCATCGTTTTGCAAGATGGCGCCGTCAAAGATTTCAAGCTGAACACGCAGTGCTCGGCGGGTAACGGGTATTTTCTGCAGTCCGCAGCGGAATCTTTCGGTAACGAAGCCGAGAACCTAGCGATTCTCTATACTCGGCTCGTACAAGTGATGGAACAGACTGACGATAGATTTGAAATTGTGCTCGTCGACGATGGTTCGCAGGATTGCACCTACAGAAGGCTGGAAGAGATTGCTGCCGTCGATAGCCGTGTTCTGGTTGTGAAATTGCGCCGCAATTTCGGGCAGACGTCGGCCTTAGCCGCGGGGTTCGATCATGCGTCCGGCGAATTTATCTTGGCTATGGATGGCGACCTGCAACACGACCCGGACGATATTCCGGCTTTCCTCAAGAAGCTCGAAGAAGGCTACGATGTGGTTTCTGGATGGCGCGAAAAGCGGATCGACAATTTTCTTCTGCGCCGCTTTCCTTCGCGTTGCGCCAATTGGCTTATGGCGAAGTTATCGGGTGTGGCCATTCACGATTTTGGGACGACGTTCAAAGCCTATCGAAGCGAAGTCATTCATAATATCCCGCTCTATGGCGAGATGCACCGCTTCATCCCTGCGCTGGCGGCATGGTATGGAGCATCGATTTGTGAAATCCCGATTCGCAACATAAATCGCGAGCGAGGTAAGAGCCACTATGGCATTGGCCGAACCTTCCGTGTGTTTTTCGACCTTCTAACCATTCGTTTTCTGCTTCGTTATATGAATCGCCCGCTACATTTCTTTGGAAAAATCGGCGCCCTTTCGATTCTCTCTGGAAGCATTTTGGCAGCGTTCGTCCTCGGGATGAAGCTCTTGAATCCTCAACTGGCTGTAATGAACTATCATGGCCCAATCGTCGTGATTGGATCCATACTCATCGTTTGTGGCATTCAGTTGCTTGCGCTGGGCTTAATGAGCGAATTGCAGGTTCGTCATTACTACACCAATCAATGTCAATACGCATATACCGTTGACCGAGTCATTTCGCTTGCCCCAACTGGTTCACAAAGGCAGTAAAGTCTCCCTGAGTCTACAGAAAAAGGAGGTTGGAGTCTCGCGAGAGTTATCAGAGGCCGTTCTCTTTAAGAAGCTGATAGTCGGGATCGGAGATTCTTCACATCGGCAGCTGGGATGCTCTGAAAATCGGTCCTCCCGATGTTCAGCCGATTCATCTTGTTGCGCAGCGTAGATCGCTTCAGCCCCAACCGCTCGGCCGCTCCTCCTGGGCCTGAGACTTTCCCGCCCGATGCCTTTAGCGCCGCGAGGATGGCCTTCCGTTCAGATTCACGCAGTGTCGGCGGATCAATTTCCCTCACTTGCATGGCAACCCGCACCGGTTCCGCTAGTTCATGGAGGGGTACTTCCAGATCCTCACCCCGGGTCAGAATGACTGATCGCTCGATGAAGTTCTGGAGTTCCCTTATATTGCCGGGCCAGGGAGCATTCGCCAAAGCGTCCATCGCGTCTCTAGGGATGCGGCGAATGGACTTCTGCATTTCGCGCGAATGGCGTGCAACGTAATAATGCACCAATAGGGGAATGTCCTCGCGCCGTTCCCGCAGAGGCGGAATTTCGATCGGGAAGACGTTGAGCCTGTAAAACAAATCCTCCCGAAATAGCTTCTCACGAATCATCGCTTGCAGATCCCGGTGCGTTGCCGCGATCAGCCGTACATCAACGCGGATACTCCGGTTGCTTCCCAGCCGCTCGAACTCTTGTTCCTGAATAGCCCGCAGCAACTTGGGTTGCAGTTCGAGAGCAATATCACCCACTTCATCCAGAAACAGCGTCCCTTGGTCGGCGACCTCGAATCTTCCGCGTTTCTGGTCAATCGCGCCTGTAAACGCCCCTTTTTCGTGTCCGAAAAGCTCGCTTTCCACCAGAGTGGAAGGGATTGCAGCACAGTTGAGCTTTACAATTGTTCTTTCTCGACGAGTGCTCGCATTGTGAATTGCCCTGGCAATGAGTTCCTTGCCAGTTCCCGTCTCCCCGTGCAGCAATACCGTCGAGCGCGTTGACGCCACAACAGAAACCTGCTCCAGCACTTTGCGTAGCGCGGGACTATCGCCGACGATATCTTCAAATTGGAGCTCCGAACGAATCTCCGACTCAAGGTAGAGTTTCTCATCCTCCAACCGATTCTTAAACGCGTCCAGCCGCCCGTAGGCGATCGCGTTGTCCAGCGCAAGGGCCATCTGATATTCCACCTGAAGCAAAAGGTCAAGGTCGGCTTGGCTGAAATAATGCGGCTGGCGGCTACCGAGCGCCATCATCCCTACAACTCCCTGCGCCGTGACCAGAGGAGCGGTGATCAGAGACTTGATCGCTTCGGACTTCAAGGTGCGCAGCGCCGGCGCGGATACCCCCTCAATCTCCTCTTCTTTCCATATTCGGGGAATCCGATTTTCCATGCGCTCGAGATCGGTGTCTGCGGGCGTTAGTACCCTATGCCATCTCGTTGGCCAATGATTTTGAGCGTCCGTTGTTCGTTTTGCACGTCGTTCCTCCCCACCGTACGCATCTCATTGAGAAAAACCGCATCCCGCGCGGCGATTACGAAGCGTTGGCGTCAGCACATCTGAATGCACTCATTCCTTCGGACGCCACTCAAAAGTGCGCCGTCACTCATCTTGTCGAACCCTGCGACCCTGCTGACGGCATTCTCCGTGCGGCAATGCGCATTCATGCCACCACCATCATCATGGGAGCACATCGGGATTCGATTTCCGACTTGTCCACCCGGCTTTCCGGGACCATCACCAACCATGTGAATCGTGAGGCAATGTGCCCTGTCCTCACAGTAAGAGGGTAGTTTCGTGTTATTGCATCTTCCAGTTATCGAATCCACTCTGGCTTGCATGATAGGCCTCTTTTGCGGTCCCCGGCTTTCGTGCGGCGAGCCAATCGCAGCGTCTCCCGACTCCGCGCGCGTTCTGGCGCGGAAAGCAGCGATGAAGCTCCTGTTTTTGAGCTTCATCATGCTTTCTCCCCTAGAAATTCATGCACAACAGCCGCTGAATCTCGACGTGGCGTCCGTTGCCAACCTGGCCCGCACGCAGAGTTGGACTTCCAAGCAGGCACATCA
>Ga0255355_1001096_pt1 | contig 13288 bp, 14 predicted proteins | sample HBST75metaG_FD_189943 | JGI IMG/M metagenome (GOLD analysis project Ga0255355, IMG submission 189943) | Peat soil microbial communities from Stordalen Mire, Sweden - H.B.S.T75 | ecosystem: Environmental > Terrestrial > Soil > Wetlands > Peat | place: Sweden: Norrbotten County, Stordalen Mire...
GCGCAGGCCGATCTGCGCAGCGCAAAGACAGCGCCGGAGCAGGTTTCCACCACTCATGCCAGGGCGAACTCGGCCGATGCCCAGGTGCAAGAGCACGCCGCGGAACTCGACCAGGCGCAACTCAACCTGAGTTACACGGTGGTGCGCTCTCCCGTCACGGGCATCGTAGGAAAGAAATCGGTGGAATCGCAGCAAAACGTCAGCGTGGGCCAGGAGTTGTTCTCAGTGATTCCCCTGGACGATATCTGGGTTACGGCGAACTTCAAGGAGACCCAACTTGCCCACATGCGCGCAGGGCAGGAAGTCGAAATCAAGGTCGACGCATACGGACACGCATGGAAGGGACATCTCAGTAATCTGGGTGGCGGTACAGGGTCGGTATTCAGCCTGCTGCCTCCTGAGAACGCTACTGGCAACTTCGTGAAGGTCGTACAGCGCGTCCCGGTGCGCATCGATTTCGATCGCGACCAGAAGGGGAACTTCAACGTTGATGGATTATTGAGGCCGGGCATGTCCGTCGAGGCGAGCGCGAGGGTGCGATGAACGACGAAGCGACTTACACAACCGAGAAGACCGTCTGGCAACCCCGCGTCAATCCCTGGATCATTGGGGTTGTGGTGGCGCTGGCAGCCTTCATGGAAGTGCTCGATACGAGCATCGCCAACGTGGCCTTGCCGCACATGGCTGGAGACTTGGGCGCCAGCAACAATGAGAGCACCTGGGTTCTGACCAGCTATCTGGTCGCCAACGCTATCATCCTGCCCGCAAGCGGATGGCTGGTCAGCGTATTCGGGCGCAAACGGCTGTTCATGACCTGTATCGCCTTTTTCACAATCAGTTCGTTCCTGTGCGGTATCTCATCGAGCCTTGGATTTCTGTTGCTGGCTCGTATTCTGCAGGGCGCGTTCGGAGGCGGTTTGCAGCCCATGGCGCAAGCCGTGCTGGCCGACTCCTTCCCTCCTGAAAAACGAGGCCTGGCCTTTGCACTCTACGGCGTCACTGCCGTTTGCGCTCCGGCCATTGGCCCAATCCTGGGCGGATGGATTACGGACAGTTTCTCCTGGCGCTGGATATTCTTCATCAACATTCCCGTCGGCATATTGACTTTGGTGCCGGTCTATATGCTGCTCGAAGACCCACCCTATCTCAAAGAGCTGAAGAGAGGGCTTGCCAGCTTCGATGCCATCGGATTCTCCTTGCTGGTTCTGGGTGTCGGCGCTTTGCAAATCCTGCTCGACAAAGGGCAGGAAGACGACTGGTTCGGATCGCGCTTCATTACCACACTGGTGGTGCTCTCCGTTGTCAGTTTCATCTCGCTGGTGGTCTGGGAGTGGCATCACAAGGAACCTATCGTTGACGTGCGCCTCTTCAAGAACTTCAGCTTCGCTATCGGCAACGTCATGTTCCTCATGCTCGGCATCAGCCTCATGGCCTCGACAGTGCTGATACCGCAGTTCCTGCAGACTCTCATGGGGTATACGGCGCAGCAGGCGGGAATGGTGCTTACCAGCGGTGCGTTGGTGACGCTTCTCTCCATACCGATCATAGGCAAACTTACCACCTTGGTCCAGGCACGCTATCTCATTGCCTTTGGTTGGATCACCATGGCGGCAAGCCTGTTCATCTCCTCAAGAGAGAACAGCCTCACAATGAGCTTTAACGGCGCATCCTGGCTGCGAATCCTGCAGTCGTTTCCGATGGCTTTCCTCTTTATTCCGATCACTCTGGCTGGATATGTGGGTCTCGCAGCGAACAAGAATAATGCGGCTTCCGGCATCATGAACTTCATGCGCAATATCGGCCAAAGCATCGGAACTTCAACTGTCACCACGCTGATTGCGCGGCGCACGCAGTTTCATCAAACCATTCTTTCAGAACACACATCTTCCGGGCATTTTCAGGCTACGGTCGCCGGTTTAGGGTCGCAACTTTCCAGCGCCGGTCTCGGTGATCATGCCGCTCACCGGCAAGCTGTCGGCAGGCTCTACTTCATGCTTCAATCTCAGGCCACGGCTCTTTCCTACGTCGATGTTTACTGGATACTCGGCATCGGATCGGCAATTATGTTCTTTCTTTCTTTCATGATGCGGAAGAACGAAGTGGGAAAGGGTGAAAGCATGTCAGTTCACTAGTCGATCAACCGCTAATGTGGCAGCATGATCGCTGCTGCAAAGGGAAGTCCTAAGAGACACAATGGCGATTCTTCGCTATCTCTGAGGCCGGGATCGTCCATAGATGTTTCACGTCAACTTGCATGGGAGAGATTGCCGAGATGTAGGCCAGGGTGACCAGAATGACGACCACTTTGCATGTACTTTCGATTGGATCTATGGAATCACGCGACGCTGTTCGTGACGTCCTTCTTCTGCGCCGCAGGTGTCGACTATCTGCCGCGGAATCCTACCGGGATCTTTGTTCTGTTCCGGCAAGTGAATGCTTCGATATAGCCATTCTTCACCCGTTACGATCCGGGCACGAACTGCGCATCTCGTTGGAACATGTCCGTCGCAACTGGCCACACACCAGGATTCTCCTAGTGTGTGCGAACGCAGAGGGCGTTGACGACCCGCTATATGACGAGCGGGTGTCACCCGATATGTCTCAGGATGCATTCCTGTCGGTAATCGAGCAGCTCGTGATGGACGCGAAGCGAGAAATGCGTCAATCGATATCGGGGCAATCGCGCAGCGGTGAGCAACGAAAGTTGGGAGTTCATGATTGAGAATGAGACGAGCTTGCACGAACCGCGCCGCCGACCTGACGAAGAACTGGTTGCTGCGGCTAAGAACGGAGAGCTTCCAGCGATGGAGGAGTTGCTCTCACGGTACCGAGAACAGGTATGCCGCATGGTGTGTCGTCGTACCGGGAATATCGAGGAAGCGGAGGACGTAGTTCAGGAGGCCATGTTGCGAGCCTTCGTGAATATCGGAAGATTCCGAGGCGACGCCCGGTTCTCTTCATGGCTCGGTACGATTGCTGTCAATGTTGCGATCTCGATGAAACGGAAGCAAGGACGTACTCAGTGGATATATATAGACGATCCGAATAGGTCGAACCATGAGCGTAGCCCGTGGGCGTTAATAGATCCGGGCCCTAGTCCTGAACAATATCTTGGCCAGAAAGAGCGCCACAAACTTTTGCTACAGAAGTTTCGCAAACTTCGCGCGAAGTATCGCCTCACATTGAAAACGTTGGTACTCAATGAGTCATCGACCGAAAAAACCGCGCAGGCTTTGGGAATTACCTGCGCAGCCGTGAAGTCGCGCCTCTATCGTGCGAGGCGGATGTTGTTGGAGGTGTCTCACCGACGCGAGTTTCTGCGTAAGGGACGAAAGGATAGGTCCGTTGCGATTGCATCAGGCCAATAAAGGTATGCAGATGATGGTACTGGCACAGTTCGGTATGGGGCAGAGCAGAGAGATATTTCATGTGAAGCCACACTTCTCCTTCCGTGACCTGGATGAAAACTGTCTTCTGGCATCCAACCGTATTCGCATAGAAACGATGGACTACTTTCTCAGGCACTACCGCGATCAGTTGCGTGGAGTTCCCGAGAGCCAATTGAACGCGCAACACGGGACACACTTTGAACCACAACTTGCGCATACCGCAGGCGCATCTGTTCAAGAACAGGCACTCATATGAAAAGACTCTCACTCACACGCCGCATCAACTACGCGCTGGAAGTTGCGGTCGATGCCATCCTCACGTGCATGGGTTCGGCACAACCGTCCAACAGCGCTTTGCCGGCGCATTTGAACTCAGAGCAGATCGTTGACCGGATGCAGGTGCATGACACGGCGCAGATGGAAATGCTGGGCAGCTATCAGGCCCTGCGGCATTATGCAATCGAGTATCGGAGCTTCTTCAAAACGCTGGACGCCAAGATCGACGTGGAAGTCAACTACGATGCTGCGTCCGGAAAGAGTTTTCGAATCCTCTCGGAGGGTGGTTCTCATACGCTGTGCGGAAAGATTCTTCGACGCGCAGTTGACAGCGAGAAGGAAACATCGCTCAACAGAAGCAATACGGCATTGATAAGGGCCAATTACACATTTCACTTGGCCGGCAGCGAAACCCTGAACAGTCGGCCAGCTTACATCCTCGATGTCGAGCCCATTACACCTAGCAAGTTTCTTTACAGGGGCAGGATTTGGGTGGATGGTATCGATTTTGCGGTAGCCAGAATGGAAGTGCAACCGGGCAAGAATCCGTCGTTCTGGATATCAAGGACAGTTATCCATCATATGAACACGGATGTGGGTGGTTTCTGGCTGCCGCAACAAAACCGCAGCGAAACAAAGGTCCGTATTGGTGGCACAGCCGTGATGACGATTGACTACGGAACGTATCGAGTCGTTTGCCGGCAATCGCGGCCAGTGATCTCGGAACTGCGCTGAGAAGCGCCAAACCAGAGGTTAGCGCGCACGAAGATATTTTGCAGAAGCTTCGCGTGCTAGTCAGCGTAACGGAAAGAGAGGAAGACACATGGCACAACCAACAAAACTCAAAGCGGCGCAGGAAAGTATTTCCGGTGCGGAAGACCTTGCTGAACTGGCACTCGATATGCGGTGGTCCTGGAGTCACGCAGCCGACGAGCTATGGGGAAAGATTGACCCGGAACTGTGGGAGATTACGCATAACCCGTGGGTGGTTTTTCAGACAGCGTCGCCCGCCAGGCTCAAACAGCTTCTCAAGGAGAAGAGCTTTCGGGCAGAAGTGGATCGCCTTCGTGCCCGTCAAGTAAGAGAGAGTGACGCCGCGGTTGGCGGTGACTCAGCGACTTGGTTTCAGAAGGTTTATCCAGGCTCCAAGCTGAAAACAGTAGCGTACTTCAGCATGGAATTTGGGTTGAGCGAGGCATTGCCTATCTACTCGGGTGGCCTCGGCAATGTTGCCGGAGATCAGTTGAAAGCAGCCAGCGACCTTGGCATTCCTGTCGTTGGGGTTGGGCTTCTCTATCAGCAGGGATACTTCCGGCAGGTTATCGAGGCAGACGGTTTGCAGCGAGCGGTCTATCCGTATAACGATCCGTCGCAACTGCCAATTCTGCCGCTCCGAGACAGCACAGGCGAGTGGCTTCGTATCCGCGTTCAGTTGCCTGGGTGTGCGGTGTGGCTGCGCACCTGGGAAGTCAGAGTGGGAAGAGTACGACTTCTCCTGCTTGACAGCAACGATCCAGCGAATCCTCCTGCCTATCGCGGCGTGACCAGTGAACTCTATGGCGGAGGCACGGAAATGCGCCTGCAGCAAGAGCTCATTCTTGGCGTCATGGGCTACCGCATGCTCCATACGCTTGGGATACGGCCGGACGTTTGCCATCTGAACGAAGGGCACGCGGGATTTGCCGTATGGGAGCGGGCGCGCCTCTTCATGGAGGAAACAGGGCAGCCTTTCGATGTGGCGCTTCTTGCGACCCGCGCCGGAAACCTCTTCACGACGCACACGCCGGTTGACGCCGGCATCGACCGCTTCCCGGTATACCTGATTGAGCCCTATCTCCGTGCGTACTCCGCCGACCTGCATGTGAAAGTTGACGACCTGTTAGCCATGGGGAGAGCAAACCCCGAAGATCCGAACGAACCGTTCAATATGGCTTATCTCGGCATTCGTGGCTGCGGCGCTGTGAACGGAGTCAGCCAGTTGCACGCTCAGGTGAGCAGAAAGATGTTCAGCAACCTGTTCCCGCGCTGGCCGGTCGCAGAGGTCCCTGTCGCGTGCGTTACCAATGGCGTTCATGTTCCAAGTTGGGATTCGAGTGAGTCCGACGCCGTGTGGCATCAGGCCTGCGGCTCCGACCGCTGGAGAAACGATCTCGATGAACTTAACGAGAAGATCCGAGCCACATCCGACGAGGATCTCTGGAAGATGCGCTGCGCCAATCGCGTCCACTTGGTCGATGCGGTCAGAGCCAGGAACAAAAGACAGGAGAGTTCTATCGGAACATGGTCCGCGGTGGGGCACAGAGGAACAAACATCTTCGATCCAAATGTGTTGACTCTTGGCTTTGCCCGTCGCTTCGCGACGTATAAGCGTCCCAATCTCTTGCTGCGCAATCCGGAACGCCTGATCCGTATCTTGACGAATCCGGAGCATCCTGTGCAATTGGTGGTTGCCGGAAAGGCTCATCCGCAGGATCGCGAGGGGCAGAGAATGATCCAGGAGTGGGTGCAGTTTTCCCGGTGGCAGGAAGTTCAAGGTCGCGTAGTCTTCCTGAGCGACTACGACATGAGCCTGGCCGAACAACTGGTGCAAGGGGTGGATGTATGGATCAATACTCCGCGCCGCCCATGGGAGGCTTGCGGCACGAGCGGCATGAAGGTTCTTGTGAACGGCGGACTCAACCTTTCATCCCTCGATGGCTGGTGGGCCGAAGCCTACGACCCCGCTTTGGGCTGGAAGGTCGGAGACCATCAATCCTATCCCACTGAAGCGGTACAGGATGCCGAGGAAGCTGAACAGTTGTACTCCGTTTTAGAAGACGAGGTAATTCCTCTTTTCTATCGGCGCGAGTCCTCCGGAATTCCTTCCGAATGGGTTGCCATGATGCGGGAGAGCATGGCTCGGCTCACGGGACAATACTCTGCTAATCGTAGTGTGCGCGAGTATACAGAACGCTTCTATCTCCCGGCCGCGGAGGCATACACAAAGCGAACGGAAGACCGTGGCAATCTCGCGATCCAGATTCGGAAGTCGCAAATGGAACTGAGAACGCACTGGTCAGAAATCCACTTTCACGAGATGGAGACAAGTCAGGACGAAAGCGAATACCTCATTCGGGTGCGCATCTATCTAGGAACCATTTGCCAAGAGCATGTTCGCGTCGAACTCTTCGCGGACAACCCAGATGAGATGCCGTTTGTTACTGAGATGACTCGGGCGGGCGAACTGGTCGGCGTACAGGGTGGTTTTGTCTTTGAGGCAAAGGCACCTGCCACCCGACCGGCAAGCGACTATACGGTTCGCATCGTTGCCGCTCTTGATACGTTCGCGGTTCCTCTGGAAGAAGCAGTGATTCTCTGGCAGCGATAGGCTCGCAGTATTTCGGTCCAGAGACCGAAGCGGGGAGGAAAGAACCATGATCGTAGAAATACTCAAAATCGTTCACGTCGTCTTTGGTACGGTCGGGATCGGTGCCGGAGTCTGGGTGGTGTTTGGCATTTTGGAAGGAAAGTTGTTCAAGAAGTGGGCCGTCGTCTTTCTGAAGTGCTCCCTTGTCGCAAGTGCTACCGGGCTTCTTTTCCCTTTTCACCATTTCCTTCCCACGCATTGGGCTGCCATGGCCGCAGTGTATGTCTCCGGGGCCGCCGTCCTTGCATGGCGCAAGTATCATCTGGCCGGCATCTGGGCTCTTCTTTTCGCTCTGAGCACCATGCTGGTTTTCTGTCTGGACATCCTGACCGTGATCGCACATGCCTTCGAGATGTTGATTCCAACGCAACCCAAACCGCTATTCCTCGTTACGGAGTTAATGGTCATGCTGCTCTTCGTCGGCTTTGGTCTGTTCACCGTAAGGAGGTATCACAATCAGTCGACCCGTTCAGCGGGTCGGCCACAGGTGAATGGATGCAATTCAATTTGAACTGTCTTGCTGCAACTTTATCCGCTATTTTTGCTTTGTCTCTGGTTTCACCTCAGCTGTCGGCTCAGCAATCGAGTGCGCTCAGAGCCGCTGCCTCGCTCCCCGAGGCTCCCCAGCCGCCGTTTGTTCCGGCAGCATCTTCGGAGGAACAGACTACAGGTCAACAAAGCCAGAACTCTCAGCCATCTTCTTCGATTGACTCGCAGCAGGAGACGGGAAGCATTAGCGGTACAGTGACCGATGCATACGGAGATGTCATCCCCGGCGCAGTTGTTTCCCTGGAAGGGCTCCTTCCAGCCGATCATCGTCAAGCGGTAGCAAACGATACCGGCGGCTTCGCGTTCGACGGTCTTCGCGGGAATACATCGTACCGGATCACCGTCAGTCGCGAAGGTTTTGTAACCTGGACCTCTGCCGCGATAGCCCTTCCGCCGGGTCAATACGTGCTTCTAAAAGGTGTCGAACTCAAGATTGAAGGCGAACAGACATCGGTTACGGTCTATGGCTCGACTGAGCAAATCGCTGTCGAGCAGGTTCACATTGCGGAGCAACAACGTGTTCTCGGGATCATCCCAAACTTTTATGTTGTTTACGATTCCAAGAATGCGGTGCCGCTTACGACCAAATTGAAATTTAAACTTGCGATGCGTGTGTCTGCCGATCCGGTCAGCATAGCAGGTGTGCTATTTATGGCCGGCATCAAACAGGCAGCCAATACTCCCGATTACGTGCAAGGAGCTAAGGGATACGGCCAACGGATAGGCGCAATCTCTGCCGATAGCTTTTCAGATATTCTGATTGGCGGAGCCGTGCTGCCGTCGCTTCTGCATCAAGATCCACGTTACTTCTACCAAGGCACAGGCACAACAAAGTCGCGAATACGTCATGCGCTTTCCAGTCCCTTCATCTGTCGTGGAGACAATGGACAGTTGCAGCCGAACTACTCGAGTTTAGGCGGGGATCTGGCCTCAAGCGCTCTCTCGAATGCATACTATCCGCAGTCAAACCGCGGCACGGGCTTGGTGTTCGGAAACTTCGCTATAGGTACAGTCGAGCGCATGGCAAGCAGCTTTGCGCAGGAATTTATCTTGCCACGGTTGACGCCAAGCGTGAAACGGAAACAACAACAGTGAGATTTCGTTTGTTAGGTAACAAACATGAGAGAACAGGGCCTGATACTACTGTGTTATAAACGCTGGACGCCGCAGGACGGGCATCGGCACAGCTGGCAGAGCAGGGATCGGGCCAGGATGATGCGCAAAGTGGCGATGGAGTGCGGGTTATGCCGTTCCGGTCGGATACGAGCCTCGGGGCTGGAAGTTGGACGGCAGTTCGGGGCCTGATAGTCCATGATTGCCGCTTTGGGCCGAGGGGGGGGAAGCGACTCCGCTCAGCCACCAGAAAGCCATAGGCGGCGATACAGAGTGTGGCGTGATGATGAAAACCGCGCCATCCGCGATCTTCGAAGTGGCTCAGGCCGAGTTCCTGTTTCAGTTCTTCGTAATCGCGTTCGATGATCCAGCGTTGTTTCGCTCGAGCGACCAGTTCGCGCAGTCTGGTCTTTTCCGGCAGGTTCGACAACCAGTATTTGCGTGGTTCGCCTTCGTCGCTGGGCCACTCGATCAGAAGCCACTCCTGCTCTCGCGGATGTTGGGGCTTGTGGTCCCAATGTGCAGCGCGGACGCGTACGGCAGCGAAGCGGGAGCGCAGAGGATGTCGTGTGCCTTCCCGCCATGTGACGGTTTTCCAGGCTTTTGAAGGCAACGCCAGCGCCTGTTGCTTGGCAGACAGGGGTGCCTGCTCCGCATCGCGGCGCAGGCGGCTGGCCGGTCTCCCGCAGCCTGAGTATTTGGGTGCGGGCAGCGGTTGTACGGAATCGTTTTGGGAAGACGAAGACCGAGTCGTCCCAGCGTCCCGTCCCGCTTCATCCTCCTGTGCTCAGTGCTTTGTTGGAATGGCGCGCGCAATCGGGCTATGCTGCGGAATTGGATTTTCTGTTTCCATCGACTCGGTTCAAAGACTCCAAGGCCCTCAGTCCCGACAGCATCCTGGAGAAGAGCATCCGTCTCGGAAAAGTTGCCGGCAAATTTGTGGTGTCGCAAGTCTATATTAAGAAGGGATTTATTGGTGGACCTGATCGGGATCGAACCGATGACCTCTTCCATGCCATGAAATCCATAAAATGGTAAATTATTGACGGCATGGCAGTTATAAACCTGCGCAACCGGCAAAAACGACCCTCTGGGCGGTATTTGCGACAAGAATGCGACAAACTTTTCTACGGGCAAAACGGGCTGGCTGTGTGGGACCAGCCCCAATTTCATCCCCCTATACCTCATCGAACTTCAGGCCGCAGAAACGCGCTGCTCGGCAATGTAACGATTGAAACGCACAGTAACATTTCATGTGTTTGTGTGCGTAAAGCATGAGGGAATTCCTAATTTCATCCCCGGCGCTTCAGGCAATTTCAGCGCACACGAATGCGCTCGACACGATTCGCGCCAATCGCATCAGGCCGCGATCTCTTATGAATTCTCTGAAGGCTTCTCTTGCTGGCTCTCCTGCCAGACTCCCCATACCGCCGTCTCAATCCGGTCAACTTCCTGGTCAGTGATCTCGGCAAACGTAGTTCGTTTGCCTTTGGAAAGTTTGCCCTTGTTTTGCAGGACCAGCCGCACCAGGAGAGCCGCCCGGCGATTCGGCATGTCCACGATGTTGAGAGTCGCACGCAGCGCGGCGTCGAAGACCGCGAGGAATCCAATCTCGTCGCGCAGGTCGCGGTGGATGGTTTCCTCGATGCACCGATACAGGTATTCCGCCTGAGCCGTAGCATCAAAATAACGATAGAGTCGTGCCGTGTCATTCTTCACGGTCATTCCGTGTTCCAGGTCGAGATCGTACTGGATGAACGGCATGATGGAAGCAGAGAAGCCTTCCAGTACCTGATCGTAGGCCAGCCGGTCGCGCAGCATTGCGGCTGAGACGGGAAACAGGATTCCCTGTGGCGTGAATCCGAGCTTCGACAGGATGTGGTGGACAAGGAAGCGGTGAATGCGACCGTTACCGTCATCGAATGGATGAAGAAAAACGAACCCGAATGCGGCGACGGCGGCGGCAACAACAGGGTCAGCGCCTTCTGGCAGTTTAAGGCGGTTGACCATCTCCATCCACGAGTCCATCAGGCTGGGCACATCTTCTGGCTTCGGACAAACAAAGTGTATGTCTTCGCTGTAATCCGGCAGGGTTTGGGAGACGAAGTTCTGCGTCGTGCGCCAGCTCTTCTGCGCATAGCGGGGATCGACGATGGCATTTTGCAGTTGAACGAAAGCGTCCTTGCTCGTGGCATCGAAGCCCGAGGTCTTCATGAGCGCCACTACAAAGCGTTCCGTGCGGTCCTTGCTCGGCTCTTCTCCTTCGATGGCGAAAGAGGATTTGGTCTCCTTGGTAAACAGATAATGCACGGCGCGCGCAAGGATGGCAGGATCGCAGCCTTTGACAATGGCGTTTGCCTCCTCGGCCAGCCCCTTTTCCATATAGCTCGTCAGCGCCTCCGTTCGACGAACCAGCGGAGAGTATTTGCCCGAGCCGAGAAGGTTGTCATTGATGCGCTGGCGGCGAACGAGGCGGCGCGGTCTGGTGAGGTGGATTTTGGGATCGAGAAGATCAATGTAGCCGGAGGGGATCACCTCGGGCACATCGAGTTGCTTTTCCATCAAGAGCTCATACAGGTACCAGGCGCGGCGCGTGAAGATGCCGGTGGGTTCGGAGCGAATCCACTCTTCCAACTGGTGAGTATCGATGCTCTGGAAGATTGCCAAGTATACGTCCAGTGCGACAGGTTCATAGCGCAGGGCAAAGCGAAGATCACCGAAAGGTTCTTTGGGAGCGTAGTTCCTTGGGTACTGTTCCAGAATTCTGCCATCTGCCGCGACGGTTTTCCTGGCCCCCGCGACAATTTCGGAGCGTGTCGCAGGCACAGGAACCTGGAGCTGAAGCTCTTCGATCAACCGGCACAAGCCAACCGACTGTGGGAAGGATCGTGCGAAAATCTCATCGCCCATGCAAAAACCTCATTGAATCGTCGTTCTAGATGATAAACATCATCCATGCCAATATGTCGATTAGAGCATAAAATCTTCATTGAGGTGATATTTTCATCATCTAAAATATGATGTCGTGGATATTTCTTATCGCTTTTGGAGCATTTATGGCCAGTGTGAAGGCGGCTAGTGGCCCGTCCAGACGATTGATTGATAGTGCAGACAAGAGTGGCCATGATAAATAACGTGGCCGTGGTAATTGACGCGCCCTGGCTGAATCGGGTCGTCATTGTTGGCGGTTGAACTTGGCTACATTCGCTGTATTTTTGACGCGCATAATTCGCGCCGGAAGCAATTTGGCGCGTGATCGTTGACGAGGCCGATGGCCTGCATCCACGCATAAACGATGATGGGGCCGACGAATTTGATGCCACGGTGCTTGAGTTCTTTGGAAATTTTTTCGGCGAGAGGCGTACTAGCTGGAACGGGACCGGAGTTCTGAATAGGCTTGCCGTCAACGAAGCTCCATACCCAGTCTGAGAAGTTCATCCCGGACTGTTGCATATCGAGGTAGATGCGGGCGCTTTGGATGGTGGCATCGATCTTTGCACGAGAGCGGATGATGCCAGGGTCGAGAAGCAGTCGATCAACGTCTTTCTCGGTGAAGCGGGCGACAGCTTCCGGCGAAAACTGTTTGAAAGCAGCACGGAAGGCTTCGCGTTTACGCAGAACGATGACCCACGCAAGCCCGGCTTGAAAGCCCTCAAGGACAAGGCACTCCCAGATGGAACGGCTATCAGTATCAGGCATACCCCACTCGGAGTCGTGATAATCCCGCATGAGCGGTTCGTGTTCGGCCCAACTACAGCGTTCGATGTGATTTACGTTCAGTGTACTCCCAGAAAAGACCTGTCTGGGATAGTTTAAGTGAGTAGCCATGGGGAAAGTCTTGTAGATTCAGGTCACAGTGCCGACATGGAAAATTATACGAATTCACGTTTTTGGCGAAAGACGCTCAGAGACGGCCTCACGCTGCCTCTTATGGCTCAAAGGACCGTGTCTCTTGTTCCTGGCGCGCGGCTCTCGCTGTATGCGGATGCGGGGCACGCCCCGTTCTTCGATGACTCTGCCCGCTTCAACGACGAACTCGCAAGCTTCGTGCGCGAAGCCAATCGTGATGCGTCCAAGAAGGTAGACGGTGTCGAGAAAGAATAAAGCTTCATCCAGAACAAACTGTCATCCTGAGAGTCGTTGGATAGCCGGTCAATCGAGCGGAACTCTGAAGGCGGAGCTTCTTCGGCAAAAATGCTCGACGAGCGGGACGTGGATGTATCACTCGCCGAGCCCCAGAGCCATCTGGCTCGATCAACCGACAACATGAACTGGACGATCAATCTGGTCCCACCGATTGCCGGTGAGCATAGCGCGAACGCCTTCGCTACGCAGCCGTTCCTGCGGGTATCCAAGGAGGATGGCGCTCGCCTTGTCCAGGCGCGCAATCTGCTCAGCGTCGAGTCGGATCAAAGAAGCCCCGAGGTTCGCGTCGAGTTGCAAGCGAGTGTTCGCTCCGAGGATGGGAATGACTCCTTTGGCGCACACCCATGCGATCGCGACCTTTGCGGGGTCGCTCTGAAGCTCAGTTGCAACAGCAATCACGACGTCAAGC
>Ga0255355_1001108_pt1 | contig 13213 bp, 11 predicted proteins | sample HBST75metaG_FD_189943 | JGI IMG/M metagenome (GOLD analysis project Ga0255355, IMG submission 189943) | Peat soil microbial communities from Stordalen Mire, Sweden - H.B.S.T75 | ecosystem: Environmental > Terrestrial > Soil > Wetlands > Peat | place: Sweden: Norrbotten County, Stordalen Mire...
TTGAAAAGCCTGACGACTATAAATAATTTATAGGTCGGTGCATTAGAGCGAAACCAGAGTAACTATATCCTGTTGAGTATTGTGCAAGGTCGCCGCTTCCTGGGGGTCGCGTCGACTTGAACGCTGCGTTTCGGGATACATCAACTCTGGTTCCGCTGTAGTTCGTTCGTCTCTTCAAGCACGTTGATCGCCGAGCAGCTATTGGTGCAGGAAGACGGCTTCCGAAGTTCCAAGGGAACTTTTCACCGATGGTATGCCCCGAGGAGGATTCACGGCTGCAGAATAGCCACCCTTTGCAATGCATCTGCCTGATGAGGTGGCATCCTTCGATTAGCTTTATGGCGTATCTCTATGATGCGTAAGATATTTGACCGGGCGCCAAACAGCCGCTTAGATCCGAGCCCCAGCCTACTCCTGGAATGGAGCCCAGCTCTATAAATAATCATGTCGTCGCATTGTCGACGTTATGCATTCGATACTATAATTGCTGCGAGCGATGGTTCAGGCAGCAAGCTACAATCAAAATTCAAGATGAGTTCTCGTTTCGTAAGCGCATGTGGTGGCGGCTTTTCAGCACACAACATTGGCGCAAACAAACGTAGCGATGCGAGTATGTTGACCTGCGGCTTATCGAGCCGATAAGTAGCCGGATTTTTTGAGTTATTCCACACTCTATCTATGAGCATGAAATGATTAATCTAGGACGAGTGACGGGCATTAACTACCGCTGGTGGGTCATCGGCATGCTCTGGTTTGTGTGCTTCCTGAACTATGCGGATCGACAGGCTATCTTTGCCATTTTTCCCCTTCTAAAAGAAGAGCTCCATCTGACCGACGTGCAGCTCGGAATCATTGGCGCCTCGTTTATGTGGGTGTATGCAGTGGTCGGTCCAATTGCGGGTTGGCTTGGGGATCGCTTGCCGCGCAGAACGCTGATACTTGGCGGGCTGATTTTGTGGCTATTGGTAACAGGGGCGACGATTCTGTCGTATACCTATGCGCAATTGGCAATGCTACGCGCGATCAGCGGGCTTTCAGAGGCGTTCTATTTTCCTGCGGCCATGTCGTTGATCAGCGACTACCACGGCAACGCAACGCGTTCGCGAGCCATGTCTCTGCATCAGTCGGCCGTCTACGTAGGAACCATCGCGGGAGGCGCAGGTGGCGCCTTGGTTGCGCAGTACTATCACAATTGGCGCGCAAACTTCGTGATGTTGGGGTCGTTCGGAATACTCCTGATTCTTGTCCTATCCATGCTTTTGCGAGAACCCGTCCGCGGACAATCTGAAGCGTCTGAGCGCATCGAAGCCGGAACTCGGCCGACGCATCGCCACGTTTCTGTAGGTGAGGAATTGCGGGAGATTTTCAGCAATCGCTTTGTTCGCCTATTCATCCTGGTCTTTATGGGCGCAAATTTTGTCGCAGTCATCTTCATGGTTTGGATGCCATCCTTCCTGTACCGAAAGTTCCATATGAGCCTGTCGGTGGCCGGATTGAACGCCACATTATTCCTTCAGATTGCCTCGATCGCAGGCGTTATGACTGGCGGATGGCTGGCAGACTTTTTGGCAAAGCGAAGCAGGCGTGGCCGCATGATGACGCAGGGGATCGGCTTACTGGCGGGGGTTCCCTTTATTTTCCTCACTGGGTGGACGTTCTCAATTCCGATTCTGATTGTTGGAATGATCGGCTTTGGGTATTTCAAGGGGATTTACGATGCAAATATTTTTGCCTCACTGTATGACGTCGTACCAGTCGAGCGGCGTTCTACCGCGGCGGGAATCATGAATTCGCTTGGCTGGCTTGGCGGAGGACTCGCGCCAATTGTGATTGCTGCAGCTTCTTATCGATTCGGTATGAGCGTGTGCATTAGCGCCGCTTCTGCGGTCTACTTTGCAGTGGGCGCGCTGCTTCTCTGGAATGCCAGGTCGCGTCGCGGCATAGTTCCAAGCCGGTCGGATAGTTAGTTGTCGCTGAAATATCATATAAGCATCATAATATCAACGACATACGTTCATAGATAGTGCTATAATATACTCATCAGTGGTAGAAAACTGGCGAAAAAGCTGGGAAAACTGATGCGTCCAAAAAACGAGTTTCAGCACCCTCAACGCGAGTTGTTCCAGGCCGATTTGGAACAACTGATCGACATGAGTCACCCTCTTGTTCAACTGGCCAAAACCATTTCCTGGGAGAGCTTCGACGCTCTGCTGGGCAAGACTTACCATCCCACGCAAGGCGCTCCCGGCATTTCAACGCGCTTGATGGTAGCGCTGCATTACTTGAAGTATCAGCACGATCTGAGTGATGAAGATGTGCTTGCCGCGTGGATGGAAAACCCCTACTGGCAGTACTTCAGCGGCATGCGAGACTTTCAGCATCGGCTGCCGATTGATTCGTCAAGTATGACGCGCTGGCGCAAGCGTGTGGGCGAGGCCGGAGCCGAACAGATGCTGCGTGAAACGATCAATGCCGGTCTGCGCATGAAAGCGATACGACCGGCCGAGTTACAGCGCATCAACGTGGATACGACCGTGCAAACCAAGGCTATTCGTTTTCCCACTGATGCGCGTCTTTACCAACGCATGCGTGAGCGCTTGGTGAAGGTATCTCGGGCCGAGGGACTGACGATCAAGCAGAGTTATGATCGCGTAGGCCGTCGCTTGTTGATGCAGTCCAACGGCTATGCGCATGCCCGGCAAATGAAACGTGCTCGCGCTTGCACACGCAAGCTTAAAACGCAGTTGGGACGAGTTATGCGGGAGATAGAACGGCAGGTCGATATCTCATCAACCAAGTTATCTAAGCTACTCGAAACGGCGCATCGCATTTACGCTCAACAGCGGCATGATAAGAACAAGATCTACAGTGTTCATGAACCGGAAGTCGAATGCATCGCCAAGGGTAAGGCGGGCAAGCCATACGAGTTTGGCAACAAGGTTAGTGTGGCAGTAAGCAGTCGCGGCGGATGGCTCGTTGGCACGAAAAGCTTTACGGGCAATCCCTATGATGGTCACACGCTTGGTGCGCAGATGAAGCAAGTGAGTAACTTGATGGGCGACCGAGTTAGAGAAGTCCACGTGGATATGGGCTATCGCGGCCATGACTACGATGGTCCCGTTGCTATCCATGTCGATAAGAGACGAAGAGGCCGGACGCCGCGAGCGCTATGGCGATGGATGAAACGACGGGCCGCAGTGGAACCAAGTATCGGACATCTGAAGAATGAACACAGATTAGAACGCAATCGGCTGAAGGGTAGTGCCGGTAACGCGATCAATGCTGTGCTGTCGGCAGCGGCCATGAACTTCCAGAAGCTCATAAGAGCTTTTTGGCGCATTTTTCTGCGCGGCCTGATGCACATCTGGGGATGGTTTCTGCTCCTGCAATGGCCTGCAGTTCTCCAGACTCAGTCTGTGAACGTCTAATACGACTTTTTCAGGATCGACTCATTATTCATCCTGAGGTCCTTGCTACAACGTTAACATCGCTGCGACCGCCAAAGGGCTGCAAGTGACCTGCCGCCTGGATCGCCGGAAATACCAGACTGGCCGCAAGGTAACAAACGAAGAGATTAAGCGAGTAAACCTGAAACAGGACAAGTTCCACGGTGAATGGAATTACACCATTCACCCCTCAATGCATTAGAGCGGTTTCGAATTAAGTGGTTACATATCCGCACGAGGCGATGTAGTTTTCGCACTCGCTTTGCGTTACGCCGTCCAGCAGTCTTCTGATCTTTTTCCAGAGCTCGTCTATGGATCGTTTAGCGGCTTTGCGCAGCAGCGCCTTGAGCTTGGAAAAGAACTTTTCTATCGGGTTCAAGTCGGGAGAATAGGGCGGCAGATAGAGCACCGTTGCTCCGGTTGCAGTGATTGCTTCTTCGACTCCGGCCACCTTATGACTGCTGAGGTTATCGAGAATCACAATGTCGCCGGACCGCAGCGTCGGGCATAGAAACTTGTGCACCTAAGCAAGAAACATCTCCCCGTCCATCGGCTCATCGGTGACCATCGGCGCGGTCAATCGATGGCGAAGCAGAGCGCCCACAAAGGTCGTTGTCTTCCAATGTCCATGTGGCGCTGAGCCGATGCAGCGCTTGCCTCTTGGGGCGCGCCCGTAGCGCCTGGTCATGTTGGTCGTAGTCCGCGTTTCATCGATGAATACGAGCTTTTCTACGTTCATCTTTGGCAGCGCCTCCATCCACGCGCGCCGCGCCTGCTGCACGTCCTCGCGTTCTTGCTCGCTGGCGTGCAGGGTTTTTTTTAAAGGTGAGATTCCATTTGTTCAACTGATGCCACAGCGCGCCGGTCTTGATCGAAACGCCTTGCTTGGCCAAACGCACGGACAATTTCGACAACGTCAGATCTGGCTCTGCTTCGATCCAGGCGCAGAGCACGGATTTCATCTCTGCCACCCGCGAACGGCGATGACCTCCGATCTGATAGCTGGTGCGTTTGCCCGCCTTCCGCTCTCATTGTATAGGCGAAACGATGGCGAAACGTGTCGGGAAAATTGGTGAGCTCAAGCCAATTCGATGAGCATGGCGCGAATCTTCGGCGTTGCAGGAGCGTAAACGCCTGATGGTGTTCCCATATAGGAACAGCCGGCTACCGGCACCACCCGCAAAGTCTCGAAGAGCAATTCAATCCGTGTAATCAGTCTTGCTATTCCCCGCAACCAACTTATATTGGGTAGTCTCTGGATCCAGTGATTTAAGTGTGCTGAAGTTCACAGCCCTCAGGAGAGCCAATTGATCGAAAATCGCCGTATCGTCGCCTGTTGCTCTCGTCTGTTTCGTACTGTCGCTTCGATCTCATCTCTGGCTGTGCTGCTGCTGTGTTTTGCAGAAGAGGCTAGTGCGGCGACCGTAAATATCCACGCTATTTCTGTCGATATGCCCAGTTCACCCTATCTGGGGCAAACGGTGACCACTACGGGCATTGTGATCGCGGTGCTCAGCGACGGCTTTTATATTGAGAACCAGAGCAATTGGGACACCAATACCTGCAGTTCAGAGGGCATCTATGTCTATACGCCATCGATTACGCCCTCCAGCTTTGTAGCTCTGCAGCAGAGCGTGACCGTGACCGGGCTTGTTGAGGCATCGAACAATTCCAGCCATGCAGGCGTGCAGATCTACATTGCATCGCCCGTTCTGGCCAGTAATATAGTGATCAATTCCTCTGGCAATACGCTCCCGGAAGCAGTCTCATCCTCGGTGATGACTGCGGCTACGAGCGGAACTTGCGCAGACTATCCTTCCAGCAGCTTCGGCCAATGGCTTCCCTTCGAGGGAATGCGGGTCAATGTCCCTACGAGTTCCTATCTGCTGGTGACGCAAGGCACGGGCGGCACGCCGGATGCCAGCACACAGACGGCCACGACCGACGGGCGATTCTGGGCGGTTTTTTCGAGTACGAACAGCACCAGCAGCCGTCCTTTCCGCTCGACCGGCATCAGCGAATTGGATACCGTTCCCTCGACGGCACCCTCAACGGTTCAACGCTGGAGCGATAATCCGCAGTTGCTGGTGGTGGACACGACGGCGCTGGGCGGCTCGCCCCTCAACGTTCCGGCAAGGACGGTGTGTATAGCGGCACATCCAGCATGGTCGGCATCGTGGACTATCACGTGAGCACGGCGGGTTATACCGGCCTGCTGCTGACCTCAGGCTCGGTGACAGCGCTCAGCGCACAGGGCGGCGCTCCTCTCGTTGCCGCCACGAGCAGCAGCGGCGACGAGATCACCATCGCCAGCCAGAACATGGACAGCCTTCAGTACGATGCGACTTCCTCGACTTATTATGGCCTGACCGCTGCCGAGACCAACCGCATCACCAAGCTGGCCGACGCGATTATCAACTATGAGAAGTCGCCTGATATTATCGCCGTTCAGGACGCCACGCCAGCCGCGCTGAACCTGCTGGTAAGCGCAATCACAACGATCAGCGGGCCGTCGTACACGGTATTTTCCGGCACGACCAACCGCAGCGACGGACTGGTCGATGGCTTCCTGGTCAATCTCAACGGCGGCAGGTTCGACGGCACGCCGACAGTGACCTCGGAATTGGGATCGGCGACCTATACCAACACATCCAGCGTCGCAACGACGCTCTTCGACCGCGTACCGCTGGTGCTGACGGTGAAGATCCTACGCACCGGCATCAGCGATTACACGATGAACATCATCAATGCCAGTCTGCTGCCGCGTACCAATATCGACGACACAACGCTGGGGGCCGAGGTGCGACTACACCGCGAGCAGCAGGCCGAACAACTGGCCACGCAGGTGCTGGCGCCGCTTGAAACAACAGCAGGCGCTCATTTCATGGTGGTGGGCGGTTTCGACAGTTTTGAATTCTCCGATGGCTACGTCGATACGCTGGGAATTCTGGACGATCTCGAATCCAGCAATACCTCCGCAGGCACACTGGTCACCCTTTACGACAGCACGTATAACACCACGTTGCTAGAAAACACCACAACGACGGCGGAGAACCTGACGGCCTATGCCGCCGACTCCACGGTAACGACCAATCCGGCGAGCAGCCGCTATACGTACGTGGAAAACGGATCGGCCGAGCAACCCGACCATATCCTCATCTCCACCGAGATGGCCGGTCTGGTGGCCATCGACTACGCCCGCTTCGGCGCGGATTTTCCGGTCAGCCAAACCTACGACACGACCAATCTTCCGAATCGCGCATCGAGCCACGATGGCGTGATTGCCTACTTTACTGTTCCGTATCCCACGACGACGAAGGTGACCAGTAAACCAAACTCTTCGTATTACGACGAATCGGTTGCCTTCACGGCTACAGTTACGGTGGATGGCGACACGACCGGCGCGGCGGGAAGTCCCGACGGCACCATTACTTTTTCTGACACAGATGGAACGTCGCTGGGAACCTGCACGCTGAGCAGCGGCAGTTGCACTTTTTCCGACAGCATACTTACTGTGGGCACACACACCATTACCGCTTCATATGGTGGCAGCGAGACGGGGTTGGGGTATCAGGCTTCTTCCGGTACGGTTTCGCAGGAAGTCGACAAGGACGTTGCCTCGCTGGTGCTGGAAAGCTCGCAGAATCCAAGCGTACTGGGGCAGCCGGTGACCTTTACCGCCACGGCGAGCAGTTCCAACGGCGCGGGCGGCTCAGGCGAGACGCCGACGGGGACGGTTACTTTCTACGACAACGGCACACAGATCGGCACAGCGGAGACGTTGGTCAGCGGCACAATCACGCTGACCACCAGTTCGCTGACGCTGGGGACGCACGCCATCACCGCCAGTTACAGTGGCGATGACACAGACACCACGGCAACGGCGACGCTAAGCCCCAGCCAGGTGGTGAACCTCAACACGACCGCTGTGACCGTGACCAGCTCGTCGAATCCCAGCTACTACGGCGACAGCGTGACTTTCACCGGTACGTTTGTCGGCGGTTACGGCACACCGACCGGCACGGTCACTTTCTACGACGCGACAACCTCGACTACGCTTGGCACCGGGACGCTGGCTGCCGGTACGGGCACTTATACGGCTACGGTTACCTCCTCGGCCATCAGTACGCTTACGGTTGGTTCTCACACGATTGAGGCCATCTATGCGGGGAACGGCACAAACGACGCGGTTACCGGCAGCGGTGTTCAAGTGGTGAAGACCAATGCGACTACGCTGACGGTGGCCAGCTCATCGCCTACCATCTACTACGGCCACAACGTGACGTTTACCGTTAAAGCCACCGGCGCATCGGGAACGCCGACGGGAGCGGTTTCAATTTACGTGGATGGCGTGGTGACGTATACCGGCACACTCAGTTCCGGCACGGCAAGCATTATCACGACGACGTACCTCTCAGTGGGAGTGCATAGCATCACAGCTCATTACGGCGGCGGAGACAGCATTCATGCGGCGGCTGACTCGGCGGCAATTAGCCAGACAGTGCTGGTGGTTTATGACACGGTGTCGACGTTGAGCTGCACACCGCTGGTCGCCGAGATCGGAAGCTCGGTAAGCTGCTCGGATTCAATTGCCTCCTCAGTCGGCCAGCCCTCGGGGACAATCACCTATTACGACGGAACCACCGCGCTGGGAACGGCCACGGTTACCGCAGGCTCGGCCAGCTTCACGCTGAGTTCGCTGGCTGTGGGCACGCATACGATAACGGCGGTGTTCGCGGAAAACGATCCTTACCTTGGCAGTACATCGAATGCGGTGACGCTGACCACGCTCTCGACCTTCAGCCTGACGGCCGCGCCTACTTCCGGCTCAATCTACACCGGCGAGGCATTCAATTCCACGATTACGGTTGTGCCGGGTACCGGATTTGCGCTCGATGTGGCGCTTACGTGCTCAGGTGCGCCCGCCAATACAACATGCAGTCTGACGCCCTCGACGGTGACCGGCGGCTCGGGAACCTCAAAGCTGGTGGTGTTGACGACAGCGCCCAGCCAGACAACGACAACTGCGAGTTACCGCTCAGGGGCTTGGCCGCTGTTGGCCGGGCTTCTGCTGCTGTTTGTTCCCAAGCGGTTGCGGCGCTGGAGGGGCTGGCTGACAGGGTTGGTCCTGGCGGTGGCTCTAACCGCCGGAGCGATAAGCGGCTGCGGCGGCTCGGGCACTTTAACGGACGGAACCCCCGTCGGGAGTTATCCCATCACGATTACGGGAACCGCGACAGTCGGTTCCGTCACATTGACCCAGACCACGACTGTGAACGTAACTGTGAAATCACTTTTCTAACGTGGAAATCAGCATCGATAAAGCACGATGAGGTGCATGGATGTTTCGAAAGAAGACGTTCGGCTGTTGGCGGGTGGGATTGGCGATTGCGGGGCTGTTTGCCGCAACAGGCGCTTATGGACAAATCGTGCCCTCGGCGGAAGGAGATGGGCAGTCTCTGTGGGTGGGCGCCGAGTATGCCAATCTGCAGGCCGGCTTCCCGAATGGAAGCAATCTGCGCCTTTCCGGGGTGGGCGTATTCGGGAACTTCAACTGGAACCACACCTACGGAATGGAAGCGCATGCCCGCTTTCTGAACTTCAACAGTTGGAATGGCGAAACGGAGCAGGACTACCTGGCGGGGCCACGCTATACCTTTTTGCATCGGAATAAATTGCGGCCCTTTGCGGCATTCAATGTGGGCTTGGTCAAAATTCAATACCCATTCAGCATGGGGACCGGCACCAGTTTTGCGATGGCTCCGGGCGGGGGCGTGGAGTACCGGCTCAGCCATAAATGGTCAATACGCGGAAACTATGAGTACCAGATTCTGCTGAACTCGCCGGATTTTACCAATGAGCCAAAGTTCGGCATCAAGCCGAATGGGGGCTTGGTGGGGATTTCCTACCGTTTATGGTGAAGTGGGGCGAATCCTTGCCCCACGATATTCGTGAGGCGACACGGTTCCGTTCCAACGCACAGCACTCCAAGAAGAATTTCCGTGCTTGTCAGCGGAACCAGGCATACGTGCGTCTATCTGAGTGAGCATCCTTATCGGCAGCGCCGTTAATGGCAGAAAGCTAGGCCGGGGTGTGGAAGAAATCGATGCGGGTAAAGCATAGGCCCGGCGAGATGACCTTCATTGCCGTTTTACCAGTTGAGAGGAGCACCATGATTGAGATTGCATACAGGTATTTGCATGCACGGAGGGCGTTGTTGATGGCCTGTGTGCTTGCAGTCAGTTGCTGTGCGGTTTGGGCACAGACCGATGGGCCGGGGGGACCGCCTCCTGACGGCGCGCCTCCGGGCGGCATGCAGCAAGGCCGCGGTCCCAGCGTGGAACGGCAGTTGAAACAACTGACCCAACTGCTGACGCTGACGACGGAGCAGCAGACGCAGGTGAAGGCTATTCTGACGGAGCAGAATCAGAAGATCGCGGCGCTGTTTAAACAGTCCATGCAGGATTCCGCAAGCGGTGACGATCAGCGGCCCTCTCCGGAAGCAATGACAAAGATGCGCGACACGGTGAAGGCCATTCGTACGGACTCTAATACCAAGATTGCCGCGGCGCTGACCGACGATCAGAAGACCAAGTTTGCAGCCTGGGTGGCGAAGCGCGAGAAGGCAACGGCGCGGCAAGAGGGGGATGATATGCCTCCGCCGCCGGATGGGGAAGGTCCTCCGGATGGCGGTGGTGGACCCGGTGGCGGAGGGCCGCCGGGAGTTTAAGACACAGCAGAAAAACAGAGCGGGCCGCTTCCAGAAGGGAAGAGGCCCGCTCTGTTTTTCAAGGTTTTTCGACCGGGAGCGCAGCTTCTTTCCGCGAGCCGGGAAGATAGAAACTACTTGATCTCCGTGGTGCCTACGTAGACCTTGCAGCACGAGGTTTGGCAGGTGATGTTGCTGTAGGTTGTGTCGGCATCGGTCAGAGCGGTCAAGTACGAAGTGCCGGTGACTACCCACTTGCTGGCCGAGTCCATAATGGTGCCTCCTCCACTATCGGTAGCCACAATCGAGCTTGCAGAGCCCGTACTGGTTGCCGTTACATTGTTCGCGACGACTACGGCCGAACTCGATCCGGCCGCATAAAGGCCATGGCCGTTATTGCTTGAAGAGGAGGAGATGGTTGCATTGCTGATGGTTACTGTGCCGGTTTTGTAGGCAAACACCAGGTTCCCACCAGCGCCACTTGTGGTGATTGTGCCGCCATCAATTGTTAGAACACCACCGGTATAATTCAGCACCGCCGCGTCCAGGCCGTAGAAACTCGAATTGTCATTGTTGCTGGTGACGCTGGTCGTGGAAATTGTGGGACTGAGCAGGGTCAGGTATGAACTTGTGCCCGCGACGCAAATAGCGCTCTGATCGGCGGTGGAGGTTGAGTAGTTTTGGCCCGATGTGCTGAACGTCCCGGTACTGAGCACATCGAGTCCAGTCCCCTTGCCGCATGAGCTACCCGAGGTGAAACTGCCTTCCGTGGCGGTGTTTATCTGTACTGTAGCCGAACTGGATGTGACCGAATCGTACTGGGCGGTAATGGTGTGCGAACCGGCTGCAAGGTTCGTGGTGGTCAGAGCTGTCACGGCCGAACCGGAAACCAGATCGGTTGTGCCAATCTCAGTGGAGCCGTCGTAGAACGTTACGGTATAGAACGTGACGGTTCCGGTGGCCGCCGAGGGGAAAATCGTGGCCGTCAAGGTCACGCTCGCATTCTGGGCAGGAGACGTGGACGACGTTGCGAGCGTGGTGGAGATGTGGCGGTCGTGCTGCTGGTTGTATCGGACGCTTTCCAGGAGGCGCCACAACCAGTCAGAATTGATATCACTGCAAGCGATACCAGGATAAAAAACATTCCGGAGCAAACGGGTCTGTTTCTCATAGAGTTTTCTCTTTCTTTGTGCCGGAAAGATAAATGAGAGGTGTCTCTTTCGGGAGAGCACAGCGCGATGGACAAATGCCAAATAGTTCCAATCGACCGGAGCCAGAATTGCGCATTGCGGCGATGTTTTGATGCAACCGATACAGATGCGGAGACGGATTTGGAAGGTTTGAGTACATTCTGTGCGAGTCGGATTCGCATCCTCATCCGCAGTATTCAATAGAATTTGTAGCCTGAAAGCGCAGGGCGGATTACATGCATGGGCTATTCTTGCGTACGCATGATCTGAATCCGAGGCGCTGCTCTGACCGACCCGTGGCAAAGAGGCTAAAATCAATCGGACGGGGAATTCAGCGCTTGCCTTCTTATTTTTATCGCCTAGCTCGTCTTTTTCTCATAATTGGCGTTTGTCTCCACGCGGGAGCTCAGGAGCCAGCACAAGCACGCCTGACGGCGCAGCCGGCGTCGTCTCCTGAGCGTGCTCTGTCGGATGAGTCGGCTCATGCTGAAAAAGTGCCCAGGGTTCCGGGAGTCAGTACAATCTGGCGTGGTCTCAATGCGGGAGTTACGTTTTCCGGGGTGCACGACTCATCGATTGGGTGGTACAACGTTGTCACGCCTGCCGTAAGCTATACCATTTCGCACCATTATTCAGCCGATGCGAGTCTGTCGATCTATCCTTACCGGCTGGCGCAGAATCTGCACCGCACGGCAGCAAACGATCAACGGCTTGTGGTGGACATGGGTGACACAGGGGACACCTTGATCGGCCTGCACGCCGGTTATAACCCGCATCGCGTGTGGAACACGACCACAGCTTCTTTTACTCTCCCGACAGGGAACCGCTTGGCCGGGCTTGGGACGGGCAAGGTTACGTTCGACTTCAGTGACCACCTGGAGCGCTATTTCAAGCAGACGGGCTTCCTGGTGGATATTGGAGCAGGCGATTCGTCCGGCCTCGTCAACAATCTCGTGACGAAAGACTACAACTCACTCGGTCCACTCGCGCACTTCCAGGCAGGTACCGTAGTATGGCTCCCCGGCCAGACATACCTTCAATCTGTTGTCTATGAGCAATTCCCGTTTGGCAGTCAGAAGATCTACACCACGGTGAGTTCGCCAGACTCGACCAAGTACACCGTGATTTCCGGCAACAGCGCGAGCGAGGACAACGGCTTTACAATTTCCATGGGCATTCCATTGGCTTCGCACCTTTCGTTGTCGGGGTATTACAACCGCAGTTTGCGTCGGAACCTTGACACGGTTTCAATCGGCGTCACGTATGTGCTGCGAGACTCATCATGGAAGAAAAGACTGTCCCTGATTGACAGGGCGCTGCGCGAGGCGGAAGAAGGCGGCAAGTAGAGCATTTTTCAAATTCACGTGCAAGAGTGACGTAGATGCAAGGTGGCATAGCCTTCGAAAAAAAACCGCTCGGCAGTATCAACTTCCTCTGCACCAATTCGGAAAATGCTATAGCAGCCTTGATCTTACGCAGCCATGTCAGGATCGTCTTACTTCAATTTCTCCAGCTTCTCGAGCTGTCCTGAATCCATCTTCTGTCTGATTTGCAGCAGCATCTGCGTGGTTGCCTTCTGGAGCGAGGCACGGGCTTGGCTTACTGCATCGATGGCAGCGAACACGCGTGCCTGATCCACAGTGGGATCCTTACTGATCTTCTCCAGCTTCGACTGTTCGCTCAGAAAAGCCTTGTAGCTGGCCAGGATCGTCGGCTTGTTTGCGTTGAAGATTGCATCCATCTGCTTCTTCTGCTCGTTTCGCAGTCCGATCGTTTGGGTGACCGATTTGTCATCCCACCAGCGGCCGACCGGACCAAGTTGCAGGACTCCGCTCGTCGCAGTGCTTGTACCACCCGGGCGCGAAACC
>Ga0255355_1001115_pt1 | contig 13134 bp, 8 predicted proteins | sample HBST75metaG_FD_189943 | JGI IMG/M metagenome (GOLD analysis project Ga0255355, IMG submission 189943) | Peat soil microbial communities from Stordalen Mire, Sweden - H.B.S.T75 | ecosystem: Environmental > Terrestrial > Soil > Wetlands > Peat | place: Sweden: Norrbotten County, Stordalen Mire...
ACACGGTGCTTGCCGGAAAGCCGCCGCTCCCCGATCAGCGTCCGTCGATAGGCTGCAACATCAAGTGGAAGGCGTGAGGCAATAAGGCTGGCGCGGTTAGCGGGGCTAGCGTAAATGCAAATTCCGCCAACTCCGCTAACTTGCCGCGAAGCGGCGGCTAACTCCGCCTTCTACAGCGTTAGCCCCTTCAGATACTCGCGAAACTGCGGACCCAGATCGCTGCGCTTCAGCGCAAACTCGACAGTCGCCTGTAACATGCCCAGCTTGTCGCCCGCATCGAAGCGCTTGCCTTCAAAGGTATAGCCGAAGACCTTCTCCTCTTTCAGCAGAGCCTTGATCCCGTCGGTAAGTTGAATCTCGCCGCCAGCGCCGGGCTCGGTCTGCTCCAGTAACTCGAAGACTCGCGGCGTGAGCACATAGCGGCCGATGATCGCCTGCTTGGAAGGCGCATCTTCAAACTTCGGCTTCTCCACCATGCCGGTACAGTTGTAGATCCGCCAGTTATCGGGATCCTGCGAGCCGGCCAGAACGCCATAGGCGCTGATGCCCGGCCCTTCCACGGTCTGCGTCGCCAGAACTGATCCGCCCCGCTCATTGAAGACATCGATCATCTGCTTCAGGCAGGGCACCGGTGCATCGATCACATCGTCGGGCAGCATCACGGCGAAGGGTTCATCGCCCACCAGGTTCTTGGCGCAGAGCACGGCGTGGCCCAGCCCCAGCGGCTCCTTCTGCCGCACGTAACTGATGCGCGCGAGTGCCGAGACGCCGCGCGACACCGCCAGCAAATCCTGCTTGCCCCGCCGTTCCAGATTCGCGTCCAGTTCGAAGCTAGTGTCGAAGTGGTCTTCCATCGCGCCCTTGCCGCGGCCGGTAATGATGATGATGTGTTCGATCCCCGACGCAATCGCTTCTTCCACGCCATACTGGATAATGGGCTTGTCGACCAGCGCCAGCATCTCTTTGGGAATCACCTTGGTTGCAGGCAAAAATCGCGTTCCCAGACCGCCTGCAGGAAAGACCGCCTTGCGTACCGGCTTATTCATTTCGTGCCCTCGCTTCAATAGCTGCGACGTTTGCGCCGCTCTAACTTTCGCTCACAGCATACTAGGTCACACCCGGTTCCACTCTACACCTTGCGTGGTATGCGTTGAATGAACGCGCACATCCCGTTACTGGCGCATCCATTCAGCATTCCATGCAAGAAAGATGAAGAGCCATCCGTTCACAATGTCGGCGAGTTATCCCCCAACATTGCCGCACGCACAATTTTTACGGGCGGGAATCCCTGGCGCAGAAAATTGTTATGGAAATCTTCCAAGGAAAAGGCAGCGCCCTGTTTCTTCTTCATGTCCTCACGCAGCTTCATGATCTCCAGCTTGCCCAGCGTGTAATAAAGATAAGTTGGATCGCTGGTGCCGCGCTTGGTCTCCATCGTGGCTAACTCCTTCGACTGATAGCCTTCCTTCTGGAAAAACGCGATCGCCTCATCGAAACTCATTTTGCCGGAGTGCATCTGGATTCCCACGATGAAGCGCGCGTTGCGCAGCAGGGCATCTTGCAATTGGCCGAGGCGCAGGAATTTGGACTCGCGCTCATTCTTGGCGCCCACTCCGGGCTGTCCGTAGCCTTCGTCGAGCATCATCTGCTCGGTGTAGTGCGCCCAGCCTTCAACGTTGGTGCTCGCGCCCAGCAGCTTGCGCACCCGGCTCGGCGCCTGCGGCACCCACAGGAACTGGATGTAATGCCCAGGATACGTCTCGTGCACCGCCGTCGAAATCACCGTGCCCACGTTGAACGAGTGCATGAAACCCTCGACCTCCGCGGGCGTCATCTTGGGATCGGGCAGAGTTACATTGAAGTAGGCTTCCGTCGCGTGCGTTTCAAACGGCCCCGGCGTATCCATGCTGGCAGAAGTCGTAGCGCGCATGAAAGGCGGCGTCTCTTCCAGGATGGGCCGGACGTCCGAGGGAATAGTGACAATGTGGCGCGTTTGAATGAAGCTCACCAGGCCATCGAAAGTGGCGCGGAAGGTATTCATCAACTGGTCCGGCGCGGGATGGTTCTCTCCCAGTTCCACGAGCACAGCACGCGGATCCTTGTCCGGCTCCAGTTCTTTCGCAATTTGATTGAAGTGCGCCTGATTCTTGCGCAGATCGGCCCAGCCAATCTCCAGCAGCTTGTCCAGCGGCAGATCCACCATCTCGTCGTATTCCAGTTTCTTTGAGAAGGTCTCCGCGCCGATGCGGAAGTCACCGTTCGACCTCGGAAGAAGATCCGTCTTCAACCAGCCGAGATAACTGTTCAGGGCCGCAATCACGGCCGCATTGGTCTGGGCAAACTCGGCTTTCAGCGCCTGATCCTTGGCGTCAACAAAGGCCAGCGGCACATCGTGCTCAAAGAAGCCCACAATGTCCGGCAGCTGCTCAATGGCGATCTCGGTGTAAACACGCGGCGGATTTTTCAGGTTGACGCGCGCATCCGCGAATAGCGCGGGCATCTGCTTCTCGCGCGCAATCAGCGAGCGCAGCCGGTCGTCGGGCGAGGCGAACTTGCGCTCCATCAGCGTAAACGCGCCATTGGCCGCGGTGCCCGAGTAGTTATCCGCATTCTTCTCCCAGGGACGAATGGTTTCGAGAGTCAGCAGTGCGGAGCGGATATTTCCCAGCACCATCTCGCGATCGCTGCGCGGCACAAAATCCGCAGCGGCATCGTCCGGGTGAATCGCTTCGATCCGCTTCTCGAAGACCTTCAGCGCGGCAATCTCGGCGTCGATGTTCTTGCGCGAGTAATCCTCGAGCTGCGCGTCGTACTGGTGATAGCCGACCAGCGTTCCACCGGTGGGGCTGTAATGGAAGTACACCTGATCGAAGTACTCGTCGGAGACCTTCTGGAATTGCTGCTTCCAGTTTTCATTCGCGGCATAGCCGCTGATCGCAGAAGACATACAGGCTCCCATCGCAAGCAACGTGATAACTCGTTTCATTGTGCCTCTCTCAGTCGAGGTTGGGTTCTCAAGCATTCACCGGCGCGGGGGCCAGGTTGGCAATCAGCTCGTGAATTTCAAGCAGCACTTCGTCGGAGCGCGTGGCAACCAAAGGATACTTCAACAACCCCTGCGGTGTGAACTGTGCGCCGCGCTTTGAATTGCGCGCCACCAGCCGCATCAACCGCTGCGGATCGACGGCTGCTTTCTCGGTAAATCGAATGTGCAGTTCGGTGCGTTTGCGGTCGATCTGCGCAATGCCGATCCGCTCGCACTCCAGCCGCACCAGCGCAGCCTCCAGCAGGAACACCGTCGCATCGGGCGGCGCACCATAGCGGTCTTCCATCTCTGCGCGCACCTCGGCCAAGGCCGCCTCGCTGGTGGTTCCGGCAATCTTCTTGTAAAGCCGCAGCCGCTGGTTTTCTTCGGGCACATAACTCTCGTCGATGCGCAGCGCGATGCCCAGGTTAAGCTGCATGGCGGGCCGGTCCTCGCTGCTCTCGCCCTTCATCTCCTTGACCGTAGCTTCCAGCATCGAGGTGTATAACTCGAATCCCACAGCCTCGATGTGCCCGCTCTGTTCTCCGCCCAGCATGTTACCTGCGCCGCGCAACTCCAGATCGAGCGCGGCGATTTTGAAGCCCGCACCCAGGTCGCTGAATTCCTTCAGTGCCGCCAATCTTCTCCGCGCAATCTCCGTCAGCTCCTGCTCTGGCGGAATCAGCAGGTACGCGTAAGCGCGCCGGTTCGAACGCCCCACGCGCCCGCGTAACTGGTATAACTCGCTCAGCCCGTGCCGGTCCGCGCGATTGATAAGGATAGTATTTGCAAGCGGAATGTCGAGACCGTTTTCGATGATGGTGGTGGCCACCAGAACGTCGTACTCGTGACGCATGAAGGCCAGCATCACCCGCTCCAGCTCCGCCTCGCTCATCTGCCCGTGTCCCACGGCAACCCGCGCCGCCGGAACCAGTTCCTGAATCCGCGCGGCCAGCTCGTATATCGACTCCACGCGGTTGTGCACAAAGTAGACCTGCCCGCCGCGTTCCAACTCGACCTCGACCGCGGAGCGCACAATCTTCTCGTCGAACTTGGCCACCACCGTCTGAATCGCCATGCGATCCTTGGGCGGTGTCTCGATCACGCTCATGTCGCGCAGCCCCACCAGCGACATATGCAGCGTGCGCGGAATCGGCGTGGCGCTCATGGCGAGCACATCGATCTGCTTGCGCATCTGCTTCAGCCGCTCCTTGTGGCGCACGCCGAAGCGCTGCTCCTCATCCACAATCAGCAGGCCTAGATCCTGGAATTTGATGTCCTTCGACAGCAGCCGGTGGGTGCCGATCAGGATGTCCACCTTGCCTGTCTCCACCCGCTCGACAATCGCCTTCTGCTCCTTCGCCGTGCGAAAGCGCGAGATCATTTCGATGTTGATTGGGAACTGTGCGTACCTCTTTTTGAAGGTCTCGAAATGTTGGAAGCACAGAATCGTCGTAGGCGTCAGCACCGCCACCTGCTTGCCGTCCTGCACCGCCTTGAAAGCCGCGCGCATGGCCACTTCCGTTTTGCCGTAGCCCACATCGCCGCAGAGCAGGCGGTCCATCGGCCGCGTCGATTCCATGTCGTACTTGATGGCCCGGATCGCCGATAACTGGTCGTCTGTCTCGCGATAGTCGAACGAGTCTTCAAACTCGCGCTGAAACGCATTGTCCTTGGTGAAGGCCACGCCCTCCGCAGTGGTCCGCTCGGCATATAACTTGAGCAGCTCGGCGGTCATGTCTTCCATGGCCTTGCGCACACGCGCCTTGGTCTTGGCCCACTGCTGCGAGCCGAGCCTGTTCAACACCGGCGCAGGCCCCGTATCGGTTGAACGGTACTTCTGAATCAGGTCCAGCCGCGTCAGCGGCACATATAACTTGGCCTGTTCGGCGAATTCCAGGATCATGAATTCGAGCGCGAAGCCGTCCTGCACAATCTCTTTCAGGCCCTGGTACTGCGCGATGCCGTGCTCGACGTGCACCACGTAATCGCCGATGGTGAGATCGCGAAAATCCGAAACAAACGCCGCCGTCTTCGACCGCTTGGGCTCCGGACGGGCCGCCACATCCGCGTCGTCGGATAAGTCATTGGCCCCGAAAAGTATCAGGTTCGTCTCGCCAAAGCTGACCCCGGCCGCGAGCGGCGTGCGCACAATCGTCGGCACGCGCATGTCGCCGGTGATGTAACTCGCTTCCTCCAGCATGGTCTCGCTGCCCGCGTGCGCAACCCGGCTGCCCAACCGGTAAGGAATCTGGTACTCGCGCATCACCGTGGCCAGCCGCTCCACGTCGCCCTGGTTCGGCGCGGCCAACACAATGTGCGTCTCCGCCGCGATCAGCGTGCGCAGTTGCTCGGTCAGCGCCGGAATCGACCCATGAAACCTGAGCGTCGGCCGCGTGGGCAGTTCGATCTCGCCCAGCGTATTGTCCACGTCCAGCACGTCCACCGCGCCCAACTGATCCAGGTCCAGCCCCATATGCGATTCGAGCTGCGCCTGCAACAACTCCGGCCGCAAATAAATGTCTTCCGGCGTGATCAACGAACCAATCCCCGAGCGCTCGTGGCGCTGCTCGACCTTGGTCCACCAGCGCTCGATCTGGTTGCGCACCATCCCCGGCTCCACCACGAAGAGCGCGCACTTGGGCGCCAGCGTCAGCAGCGATTTCTCCGCTCCGGCCACCGCGGAGAAGAACTCCCAGCCCGGGAACACGCTTACTCCGCCGGCCGCCGCAACTTCGGCCGCCATCTCTTCTTCTTCGCCTTCCACTCGCTGCCGGCTCAACCGCCCATGCACCGCGGCCAGCAACCGCTCGGTCACCGGCGTCTCGGTCAGAGGCAGTAACTCAGTCTCGTCCAGTCCGCTCTGCGAGCGCTGCGTCTCCGGATCGAATTTACGAATGGTTTCAATCTCGTCGCCGAAGAACTCCAGGCGCACCGGCCGGTCGGACTCGGGCGAGTACACATCCAGGATTCCGCCCCTCCGCGTGAACTGCCCCGGCATCTCCACCAGGTCGATCTGCGTGTAGCCGACCGAAGCGAGGTGCGCGGTCAGCACCTCCACGTCCACCTCTTCGCCACGCTTCAACGTCACGGTCAGGCCGGCGTAGTAGTCGCGATCGAAGAGCTTCAGCGCCGCCGCTTCCACGGGCGCAATCAAGATGGAAACCGCCCCGGTGGCCAGTTTCCACAGTGCTGCCGCTCTTTGTTCCTGTACATCCGGATGGGGAGAGAGATTTTCGAAGGGAAGCACGTCGTGGGACGGCAGCCGCACCACGTGCGCAGGGTCAATGGCCCCGGTCAGCTCGCAGCCGGCGCGCAACATCGGCTCCAGCCCTTCGGCGGCCTTGTTGTCGGCCACCACCACAATCACCGGTTGCCGCGCCGCCCGCGCCATCAGGGGAATGTAGAGCGCCCGCGCCGTGGCCGTCAGCCCGGAGACACGTCTCCGCCCCGCAGCCAGGCTCAGATGCCTTCGTACGCGTTCAAACCCCGAAGAGTGCTCCAGCTCCGCAAATACCTCACGGACAAACGGGAGAATCATGAGCCTTCAGTTTAGCAGCGCCGGCGTCCGTGGGATCGAATTCCGCGGCATCTCCGGTCTGCGAACCCCGGGACGCGGAAGCTGACGATCCCAGGTTCGACCCACCGCAGTGGAAGCCTGGGATCGCTTTCAGCTATCATGACCTTTCCAGCGGCTCACTGACCTATCTTTTCCTTTCCTGTGTCGCCAAACGGTTCTCCGCCGTGACAGCAAAGAATGCCTGCCCAAACTCGGTCGGATGGTGCGCATCCCAGAAGTAAGTGTGGTCCGGGTCGGCACAAACCTTGGTCGTCAGGCAGGGGTCCGTGATGTCGACGAATCCAAAGTGTGTCGGGTCTGTCTCAATGGAATTCATCAGGCTGAAGACGTCGATGCGAAGGAGGTTGACGCGCCCCTGCGGCTCAAACTCCAGCAATAGATCGATCGCCTCGTTGGCCGCATAGCTGGCCGCCTTGGCAAACGCAACATTCCCCGCCGCCGCAGGCAACAGCCCGACGTCGAACAGATTGGGAATCAAAAAGTTTCTGGCGCCCGCCTGCCGCAGGATCCGCTCACTGTCCGTAATGCCGAGGGCAATCTCAAATCCCAGCCGCTCCGGTGAGCCGCTGGTGGTTCCCAGAATGTCATTTCCGCCGCCCTCCAATACGTACAGCGCATTAGGGTCGGCCTTGTTCCCATGCTGGCTCAGGTAAAGCTCAACCTGCTGCGGCACGCTGGGAATCGTCCCGCCGGGAAACGACTGAGGCGCCGTCACCCAGGCTCCGCCGAAGGCGTAATTCGTTCCTCCCGCCAGCGCCGGCTTCATCGGCACGCCCAGGAACCCGGCCACGTGGTCCACCCAGAGTGGTCCGTTCGAGAAGCGGCCGTTAAAATAGTAAGGTCCAGGCTCGATGCCCTTCGTCGCGATGGAAAGATTGCCCACATCGCAGTAGCTGTCGCCAAAGACGTAGACGTTGTCGTAGGTGGGAATAGCGGCCCGCACTGCCTGCGGAACCACGGCCAGAACTGCCAAAGACAAGAAACCCGACAGTACCTTGCGCATACTCTCTCCATGTGCTCAGTGAAGGGGAAGGGGATGCGGGCAGCCCAGCTTGCGGGAAGCTCTAAAGGCCGATCGATGCCAGTCTCGGGGATCAAGTCCGGGATCGATTCCTGCCCGCCGGCGATCTCGCACGACAGTCATCGCGCATCGCACATACTACACCCGTTGGGCGGCTGCGCACTTTGATTTTCCGCCAACGCTCTGGCGTTTCTCCGCTCGCCCGCCCTACCTCGAAGAAACGCATGGAGCGGCCACCGGCTTGGGCGCCAGTTCCTGAAACTCCGGCCCCAGCTTCGCCAGGTGGGTGCGTAGCTTGTCCTCATCCCCTCCGCCGTCGTAAACAATCTGGCCCTCGGCATCCACCAGCACCAGTCGCGGAATGCCGGTCGACCCCATCAGCTTTTCAATCTCCCCATCGCCGTCGTGAAATTCCGGCCAGGTGTACCCCTTCTTCGCAAAGAAGTTGGCCGCGGTGGCCGCATCCTCATCCTGGTCCACCGAAATCAGCTCCAACCCCTTCTCCTTGGCCTGTTGGTAAATCTCGGCAAGCTTGGGGAACCCGGCCACGCACGGGCCGCACCACGTCGCCCAGAAATCCAGCAGCACCGGCTTGCCGCGATAGGACTCAATGGAGACAACCTTGCCGTCCGCGCCTTTGAACTTCAACGGCGGAATCGAGTCTCCTGTCATGCCTCCCCCATTCATGCCTTCCGTGGGGTCAGGAAACTGCCGAATCTGGTGCGCGTCCGCCGGAGGAACAAAGCGGAAAAGGCTCTCGCGCACCGGACCGTCCAGCACCGTGTTCGTGTACACGGTCGTCGTCTCCCGATCTACAGTCATGCGCGCCGCAGAGTTCATCCAAACGGGATGAGAGTGCTCGACAACCTTCAAAACGATTTCACGCTGCTTGTCGATCCAGATTGCTTTGTCGAACGGGTAACTGCCGCGCACGCGCTTCTCGTCGGAGGTTCGAACGTGCACAACCAGGCACCTTACCGGTTGGCCATTCACGGTAAGTGTCTCTTCCGGAAGAAACTCCGCCGACTTCAGAGACTTGGCCAGGGTGCCCAGTCTTCTTCGAAGGTTCTCTGCCTCAAACGAGACCATTTCGGTCATCGCGACCGGTCCAGGCTTATCGGCGCCATCGCCGCTCGCTGGTTTGACCGTGTAGCGATGCTCGTCGAGACGATATCTCCAAACCGTCTTGCCATCCGCAACCTTGATGGCGCTGCCCATGTTCCCGTGCCCCTCAAAATAGCCGCGATTGCCGTCCGCTTCGGCTGCAGTCAGAACCTTTTTCTGCCAGTTACGGTCGTATTCGCCGGTGGCCGACATCTCCTCCGTCGATTCGATGTAGTACGACTTGGCGTCTGCATAATGCTGGGCGACTCGCTGGAGCAAACTTAGAGCGTCGGAAGAGGGCGAAGGTGAAGGTGAGGTGGATTGAGCTATAACTGTCGTTGAACTCATGAGAACCAGCACACCAGTTATTCATAGCGGGAATCTCATACGTCTCAAAGCCTCCGGGGACCCATTTTAGAGCGAAACCCGAGTCGATGACGCCCGAAAAGCAATCCGCTCAAGTTGACACGGCCACCAGGAGTGCATCCCTGGACAGCCTTCGGCAGTACACAATAACTCTGGATCTTCTCTGGAGTCCGCCCCATCGGTCTTCTACCCCATCGCTCCCGCGCCTTCCTTCTGGAGCGGACCGACCGAATGCGGTTAGCCCCACCGCAAGGTGGCGCAGGTGATTGCAGAGAATTACCCTCCCTGCGCGCACAATGAAAACATGAACTGGAGCCACGTCCCCGGCGGGATTTCCAAGGAACGTGACCGCTCCGTGCTCCCCGAATTGGGGGTACCCCCCTGGGGGGGGGTGCGTTCGCCTTTTGTTCGCTTTTGTCTCTCGTGAGTGAAAGCAAGCTTCTTATCTTCTGCAACTTGAAGAATCTCGTACTTCTCGAAATCTCGCTTATGGAACCGTTACCACGGTTTTGTAAGTCCAATGGAATCAACACGTATCTCTGTAATTTCGGGGCAAATTGACCCGATTTTGCCCTGATTTTGGCCTTTTTCGCTCAAAAACCCGGGTGATTTTTCCCATTCTGCAGACGCGGGATTCTCATGTTTCCGGGTGCAGGTCCACCACATCTTCAGGCGTTTTCTGCGGGAGGAGGCGGGAAACCACCAGCCTCCGCAACCGCCGCAAATATTCGTTTGCAGGGTGGAGTTCTGCGCCTGGAGTGAGACGCTTCCACACTCCGTCGCGCCGCACCCGATTGTGCGGCCGGAAACTAGCAATTCTCAAGATAGCTGCGCAGTTCGGGATGTACCTGCACGCTGCCGTTATAGTCGATAAGTCCGAGCTTTCGGAATCGGTTCATGAAGTAACTCACTCTGGCCCGCGTAGTACCCACCATCTCCGCCAGCGTCACCTGACTCACCTTCAAAAGGGCAGGTTCTCCCTTCCCTTTTCCTGTGAATCCGGACATCCGCAACAGTACCCGGGCCAGCCGCATCTCGCTTGGGCAGAAAACCTGCTCCAGATAGTCCCCTTGAATGCGTGCAATGCGAAGGACAAGGTCCGAGATGAGGAGCTGTGCGAATGCAGGATTCTGGCGAATCATGCGGGCGACATCCAACCTCGGCACCCGGGCGATATTCGAGGTGTCGATCGATGTGGCAGTGGAGAGTCGGAAAGCCCCTTTGGCCAGGCATCCTTCACCGAATAAATCGCCCTGGTGCAGAATGGCCACGACCGCTTTCTTCCCGCTCTCTGACTTCGATGTCAGTTTCACATTGCCCTTGCGGACATAGAACATTGCATCCGCCTTTTCGCCTTGAACATAGATCTGCTCATTGTTCAGATAGTCGCGGGCGGTCGTGTGCGTGTCTATCTGTTTGAAGAGACCTACGGAAACAGGAAGGATATATGAGCTGTCAGTCATGGTCGTTGCCTCGGCCAAGTCCCTGTCTAGCTGGCCGAGTGTACGGTTCCGACCTCACCGCCAGCTGTTCAACATTGCACACCGCAACGAGGATTCGCGCCCTGATAGCGCGCGTCAATGAACGCATAAAGCCGCCCATTTGTGCAATTCTCTAAAGGTGATATGGATAACACCACCGCTGGGCGCAGTCCGAGATATGCCGTCCTGCCTCCGCTTTACGGCAGTAATCCGAACACAGCTACTCCGCTCGGCGTCCCTACGTAGACCTTGCCATTCACGATCATCGGAGTCATGAACTTGTTGCCGTTGCTGAACTGGTCGCGACCATTCGCCGCCTGGCCGCTGTTATATAACTCCTGCAGCGTAGTGGCGTCGTAAGCATGCAACACCGCCGGTGAAGAATTCTCCACCGCCCACACAATTCCATTCGTCGTTCCGTTTGCGCTCACCGCGGGCGTGGTCCCTGGGTACGGGAAGCTGTTCGCGCTTTGCATGCTCGCCGTCGTCGCCAGTTTGGCGTTGGAAATCGGGAAAGCCTTCAGCGTGTCGCCAACTGCTCCGTAATACACTGTGTGATCGAAGTAAGCCGGCATCGACCACACTCCGCGAATCGCTCCATCGATCTCCTGGTAGATCGCGGCATCGCTCTGCGGGTTGAACTTCCCCATCGAGTCGCGATTCACCACATAGATCCGCTGGTCTTTCCCGGCGCCCACTGCCAGGTGATGGGCTGTGCCAGAAGCATCCTGCAAATCCGGCAAAATCAGCACTCCTCCGGAACCGAGATCCACATCGCTCGCCGATTCAGCCATCGTGTCGAATGGCTCGAAGTAGTCGCCCACAGCAAGACGGTTGCCCGCCGTTGATACCTTGAGAAACCCATTGCCAAAGTCTCCCTGAGACGGAAATCCGTTTGCATCCATCGTGGTGTCAAACGTTCCGTTGGCGTCAAGGAAGTAGATGTTTCCGCCCGAATCCGCGGCCAGGCCAGTACCCGACATCCATATCGACCCTTCGCTTCCGGTTGGAGTCAAGTTCAGCACGCTGGTTTGCGCCAGCGTCGATTCGCTATAGCCCATCAGCCAGCCGGTATAAGGTTCCTGGTCGCAATGCGATGTCCATCCCATGTAGATCGTGCCGTTCAGCAGCAACAGGCCCACGCGTTCCGCATACTGGCCCGGGTCGAACACTACGTTTCCACCGGAACTGTTGGCGCCGGTGCCCGGATAGGTCGCACGCACCTCGGACGGACTTCCCGCCATCTCTGCGCCGGTGGTTGCATCCAGTCCGTGGAGCTTATGGTGGTAACCGCCTGATGAGTCCTGCGACATCCCCACCACAAAGATCGTACCGTGGGGCCCTGCTTGCCGGTCGATCACCGGAGTCGACGTAATGCCGATTTCGGGAGTGATCTGGGAGCACCCATGGTCCCCGCTTGTGGTTTCATTTGCGCCCAGGATCGAGACCTTCCAAACCTGCGCCCCGGTATCCGCATCGAATGCGTAGACGCTGTCGTGCTCCGTGACCACGTACACGACATTGCGCTGCACTCCCCCCACCCCCAGGTTTGAGAGGTACAGCGGTTCGCCGTCCACTTTTCCATCCACGGCCAGAACCCGCAGCAGCCCGAACTTGGATGAAGTCACATTGGCGGGGGTGAGAGTGTTCTCGTTCGGATTCAGTCCCGTCCGCGCCACGTCATAGTGATAGGTCACGACGTCTCCGCTCGATCCGGCGGCTTTTGCGCTCACGCTCACTTGAACCGGCACGGAGTGGCTGATGGCTCCCGAAGTTGCCACAGACTGGAGTGTTGTGGCACCGGCCGCCGTCGTTGCCGCGGCCGTAAAGCTCACCTGTTTTGGCGTGCCAGGTACGAGACTGAAACTCGCAGGCGACGCGACAACCCCCGCGGGCAATCCGCTCACCACCACCTGGATGGTCCCTGAGAATCCACTCAGTGCCGTTGCGGTGAATGTCTCCGTCTGCGAAGACCCACCTGCCGCCAGGCTAAGGGTCGGAGAACTGACCGAGACTGAGAAATCAGGAGTGCTGGCGGTACTCTTGGCTCCCATACCCCCACCACAGCCGGCGCCGATTCCGCTCAATGCGAGAACACCCAGCCCATACAACCCAATTTGCCAGTCGCGACGCATAAGGCCAGCCTCCACATAAGGAGTTGGATGCGACCGCACCATGGGTCGTTCTTGAAAAAGCCAATTGATAGCTGAAGGCCGGCTCTCCCGAACTGGATCGCCGAGTCCGATCTGCTTCATCGGCACTTTCACCCGTAAACGCAGAAAGGCCATGCCGTAGTGGCATGGCCTTCCTGTTCAGAAATAATTGCCGGCGATTACCTAATCTCCCACACAGTCACCCGTGCAGTACCATCGGCCCAGCGAGGCTTAACTTCCGTGTTCGAGATGGGAACGGGTGATCCCTCGCAGTATAGTCACCGGCAAACTTGATGGCGCTTGGCGGGTGGTTGCCCGCAGCCTGTCGCGGCATCTACTTTGTTCCGGATGGTTTCTCCCGGAGGCCCGTAGGAACGCGACTGCAATCTGGCGCCAAAAACTTT
>Ga0255355_1001116_pt1 | contig 13133 bp, 10 predicted proteins | sample HBST75metaG_FD_189943 | JGI IMG/M metagenome (GOLD analysis project Ga0255355, IMG submission 189943) | Peat soil microbial communities from Stordalen Mire, Sweden - H.B.S.T75 | ecosystem: Environmental > Terrestrial > Soil > Wetlands > Peat | place: Sweden: Norrbotten County, Stordalen Mire...
GGTCCCACGGAGATTGTCGTCACCAGCGAACGCGGCAACGCGAATGAGATCGCCTCCGACCTGGTCGCCCAGGCCGAGCACGATCCCGAAGCGCTGGCCATCTTTATCACTACGCGCGCCGATCTCGCCAAGGAGGTCATCGCCGAAACCAAACTGCGCAGCCGTTTGAATCCCATTGCGCGCCAGGCACTTGATCGAAACGGCCTGGTCATCGTCGCCTCCAGCGTGGACGAAGCGCGCGCGATCACCAATCGCCTTGCGCCCGAGCACCTCACCGTGGATGCCGCAAGCGATCTCGATTGGGTTCAAAACGCCGGTTCGGTCTTCATCGGCCGCTGGTCCACGCAGCCCATGGGCGACTACATCTCCGGGCCCAATCACACGCTGCCCACCGGCGGCATGGCGCGGGTGCGCGGTGGCTTGAGCGTCAACGACTTCGTCAAGCTCATCACCGTGCAGCAGTATTCGGCGCAAGCCATGCGCGCGCTGGGTCCACAGGCGGCTTTGCTGGCCGAGGCCGAGGGCCTCACCGGCCACGCTGAAGCCATTCGCACGCGATTACAGAAGAGGAGACCTCGTGATTGAAAGCGCAACAACACTCTACCCCGCGCCGCGCGCGCGCATCCAGGCCATGAAGGAGTATCACCCTCCGCTCGGCTGCCGCGATGCATTGCGCCTGGACTTCAACGAAAACACGCTGGCCTGCTCGCCCAAAGTGCATGAAGTGCTGGGCCGCATCTCTGCTGGCGACCTCACGCGCTATCCCCAACGCGCGCCGGTCGAGGCCATCGTTGCCGCGCATCTCGGCCTTGCCGCCGAGCAGGTTGCGCTCACCAACGGTGTGGATGAAGCCATTCACGTGCTCTTTGAAACCTTCCTCGAAAGCGGCGACGAACTTTTGCTGCCCGTGCCCACCTACACGATGTATGAGGTCTACTCGTCGGCAACCGATGCGCGTGTGGTTCCCGTGCTTGCCGCCGATGACTTGCAATTCCCTTTCGAGCGATTGCTCGCGGCCATCACGCCGCATACCAAAATCATCGCCCTCGCCAATCCCAACAGCCCTTCCGGCTCAGTAGTCACGCGTGCGCAACTCCTCGAAATAGCCCGCCGTGCACCCCGCGCAGTGCTGTTGGTCGACGAAGCCTACTTCCACTTTTACGGCGAGACGGTCATCGACATGGTCGGCGTTGTCCCCAATCTCATCGTCACGCGCACTTTCTCCAAAGCCTATGGCCTTGCCGGACTGCGCCTTGGCCTGCTTGCCGGTCCCGTGGAACTGATGCGCTGGATCAAGCGCGTACTCTCGCCTTACAGCGTGAATTCGCTGGCGCTTGCTTGCCTGTTGCCCGCGCTCGAAGACACAGTGTATCTTGACTGGTACGTAGCTGAAGTGTTGGCCGCGCGCGCGGAGTTCGAGACCGCACTCGATGCCGCCGGTGTCCGCCGCTGGCCCAGCCGCGCCAACTTCATCCTCATCGAAATCGGCGCGCTGCACAAGGAGTTTACGCGCCTCATGAGCGCCGCTGGCGTCCTCGTTCGCGATCGCTCCAGCGACCCCGGCTGCGATGGCCGCGTGCGCATCACCATCGGAACGCGCGAGCAGATGCGCCACGCCGTTGTGGCCCTCGACAAAGTTCTGGCAGCGTTAAAAGCAAATGCGCTTCAATAAGCCCGTAGCAAATGCGTTTCAACACGCACCGTAGCAAACGCGCTTTGATAAGCCCCGTAGGGGCGCGCGAGAATAGCCCAGGATGAAATCCTGGGTTGCAGAATCAAATCGGTAGGCCGCGCCCTGTAGGGGCGCTGCGAAGCTTTCTTATTGCAGGCCGGATTTTCGAGAAGCCGAGTTGGACCCAGGAGCAAACAGATGACAGAGAAACTTACAGTCCCACGCACCGCCAGCTTTGAACGCAACACTACCGAGACGCGCATCGCCATCAAACTGACGATTGAAGGCAGCGGTCAATACAAAATCTCCACCGGCATTCGCTTCTTCGATCACATGCTGGAGTTGTTCACGCGCCACGGCGCCTTCGATCTCGAACTCCGCTGCGACGGCGACCTCGACGTGGATCAGCACCACACCGTCGAGGATGTGGGCATCGCGCTGGGCGAAGTCTTTGACCGCGCTCTCGGCGACAAGCGCGGCATCCTGCGCGCCGGATACTTCCTCATGCCCATGGACGAGACCCTGGCCATCGCCGCCATCGACCTCAGCGGGCGCGCGGCCTTCGCCGTTGAAACCAAGGTGCGCACGCGCTTGGTGGGCGATCTGCAAACGGAGTTGGTGACAGATTTCTTTGAGGGCTTCGCGCGCGGCGCACGCGCCAACGTCCATGTGAAGACGATGTACGGCCGCTCGAACCATCACAAGATAGAGGCCATCTTCAAGGCTTTCGCACGTGCGCTGCGCGTGGCCTGCTCGAAAGATAAGCAACTCGGCGAAATGCTGCCCTCCACGAAGGGACTGCTCTGATGCGCGTAACGGTGATTGATTACAAGGCGGGTAATTTGACTTCGGTGCTCAAGGCGTTGCGCCACCTGGGCGCGGAAGCAATCGTCACGGACGGAGACCTTGCGCCCATCGAAACAGCAGAGCGCATCGTGTTGCCCGGCGTGGGCCACTTTGCGGCCACCGAGCGGCTCGACGCGACCGGCCTCACGCCAGCCATTCGCGCGGCCATCGCACGCGGCGTTCCATTCCTCGGCATTTGCGTCGGAATGCAGTGGCTCTACGCGGGATCGAGCGAAGCGCTAGCGCAACCAGGGCTCGGCCACTTTGCCGAAAAGTGTGCTCGCTTCTCTGAAAGTAGCGAAAAAATCCCGCACGTCGGCTGGAACTCGCTCAAAGTCCGCCCTAACTCGCGCTTGCTTGCCGGCGTCGAGCCGGGCGAGTACGTCTACTTTACTCACTCCTATAAAGCTCCCGTCACCGCCGATACCGCTGCCATCACGCAGTACATCGAACCTTTCGCGTCAGCCGTCGAGCGCGGCAATGTGATGGGCGTGCAGTTTCATCCGGAGAAGTCCGGCGCAACCGGTCTGAAAATTCTTGGCAATTTTCTCGCGTGGAAAGGAACTGAATGATTACCAAACGCATCATCGCGTGCCTCGACGTGCGGGACGGGCGAGTTGTCAAGGGCGTGCAGTTTGTCGACATCATCGATGCGGGCGACCCGGCTGTACAGGCCGCGCGCCACGCTCGCGAAGGCGCGGACGAAATCGTGCTCCTCGACATTACCGCAACACACGAGGGCCGGCAGACGCTGCTCGACACCGTGCGCCGCACCGCGCGGGAGTTATTCGTTCCCTTTTGTGTCGGCGGCGGCATTCGCTCCGCCGACGATGCCGCGCAGGTTTTTGAAGCTGGCGCGGACAAGGTCAGCGTGAACTCCGCCGCGCTTGCCAATCCCATGCTGATCGATGCCATTGGCCGCAGCTTCGGCGCGCAGGCCGTCGTCGTCGCCATTGATGCGCGACGCGACCCCGATGCCGCCGATCCTGTGCGGGATGCGCAGGTCTTTGTGCAAGGCGGACGCAAGCTGACGGGCCGCCGCGTGGTCGAGTGGGCGCGCGAGGCCGAAGATCGCGGGGCCGGCGAAATTCTGCTCACTTCAATGAACTCCGACGGAATGCGCACCGGCTTTGATTGCGAGTTGACCGCTGCGGTCAGCGAGGCTGTCGGGATTCCCGTCATCGCTTCTGGCGGCGCGGGAACTGTCGCTCATTTTGTCGATGTCTTCGGACGCGGACGGGCCGATGCGGCTCTCGCGGCCAGTATCTTTCACTTCGGTGTTTCCAGCGCGCGCGCGCTCAAAGAAGAGCTGGCCAAGGCCGGCGTCTCCGTGAGGCTTCCATGCTGATTCCTTCCATCGATCTGCTGGGCGGTCAAATCGTTCAGCTTGTGCAGGGCAAAAAACTGCGCCTGGCTTTTGACGATTTCGAATACTGGATTGAAAAGTTCGCACGCTTCCCGCTCGTGCAGTTGATCGATCTCGACGCGGCGATGCGCCAGGGCGATAATTCAAAACTCGTCGCGCAAATTGCCAAGCGGCTGCCCGTGCAAGCCGGCGGCGGCATCCACTCCATCGAACGCGCGCAACAAGTGCTCGATGCGGGCGCTAAGCGCGTCATCATCGGCTCTGCGCTATTCTCCAATCAGGGCACGGTCAACACCGAGTTTGCCTCCGTACTCGCCGCCGCCGTTGGCGCGGATCATATCGTGGCCGGCATCGACACCAAGAATAGCCGCATCGCCGTGAAAGGCTGGAAGGCGGAGGTTGCGCTCACTCCCGACGAGGCGATTCCGCAACTCAATCCCCACGTCAGCGCGTTTCTCTATACACACGTGGATGGCGAGGGAATGATGCAGGGATTCCCCATCGAGGTGGCCGCGCGCCTGCGCAAGCTCACCCAGCGCCAGCTTATCGTGGCCGGCGGCATTCGCAACCAGCAGGAGGTAAATGCGCTGGACGCGTTAGGCGCCGATGCGGTCGTCGGCATGGCCGTCTACACCGAATTGCTCGCAGTCTGATCTTCGCGCGACTTGCATCTGCAAGCCATCTTACTTTTGCGCCATGCCTGAGGAATTCTTGCATTTTGGTAAACTTATATCGGTTGAAGGAGTAACAGGCAATTGCCAGCTACTCCGGCTTCGCGGAAAAAACGCGGAGCTGTGCTTCTTTCCCATTCGCCGCGGGGGTTAACTTTGTGATCGAACAGTTTTTGTCTTTCCTGGTTGCCTCTCCATTGCTCACCCTTTTTCTCGTGGCCGGATTAGGATACCTGCTGGGCCAGGTAAACCTGTTTGGCTTTCGTTTGGGGGTTGCGGGCGTGCTGTTTGCCGGGCTGTTCATTGGCGCGGTGTGCCCGCATCTGGTTGTTCCCGGCATCATGGGAACATTCGGACTGGTGCTCTTCGTCTATTCAATGGGCTTGCAATCCGGGCCGAGCTTCTTCGGCAATCTGCGCGCCCGTGGCGCCAGATATGCCGCGCTCTCGCTCATTGTGTTGCTCTCTGGCTTCGGGATGCTACTGGCTTGGGCTAAGTTGCTGCATCTTTCGCGCGAGCAGGCTGCGGGTTTATTCACCGGAGCCGCCACCAACACTCCGGCTCTGGGCGTTGTTCTGCAGATCGCGCACAACAGCCTTCCGGCTGAAACTTACAGCATTGCCTATCCTTTTGGCGTCATTGGCGTGCTCATTTGTTTCCATCTAGCCAAGGTATTCATTAAACCAAAGATCGAGCCAGCCTCGCGCGGTGTGCTGATCTTCGAACGTAACTTCCGAGTCAACAATCCCGAGGTTGACGGAAAAACAGTGGACGAACTGCGCGCTGAGTACGGCGAAATGGGCTTCCGCATCAGCCGCATTCAGCACGAGGGCAAGCTGAATGTCGGCTCTTATGATGCGCGGCTGAGCCTCGGTGACCAAGTGGTTGCCATCGGCAGCGACGAGGCGCTCAAGCGAGCTGAACTCCTGCTCGGTTCCGTCGCGGCCTCGCATCTGGAAATTGACCGCAGCGAAATCGACTACCGCCGGATCATCGTTTCCAATAAGCAAGTTGTGGGGCATACAGTTGAGCAACTGCTCCATGAGATGCCCGCTTCCTGCACGATCACGCGCCTGCGCCGCAGCGACGAGGACATTGTTCCCACCCTCGACACCATCGTCAACTATGGGGACCGCCTTCGCGTGGTTGCTCGCCGTGAATCCCTCCGCGAGGTTTCCCGCTATCTTGGAGACTCCATCCGTGGCACTGCGGAGATGAATTTTGCTAGTGTAGGCATCGGTTTGGTGCTGGGCGCGCTTGTCGGCATGATTCCGGTTCCTATCCCCGGTTTCGGCGCACTCACGCTTGGCTTCGGTGGCGGCCCGCTTGTCGTCGCGCTTGTTCTGGGACGTCTGGAGCGCACCGGCCCTTTCACCTGGACCATTCCCACCAGCGCCAATCTCACGCTGCGTCAGCTAGGCCTGCTTCTGTTCATGGCGGTCGTCGGACTCAACTCCGGAGCCGGTTTTGTACAAACCTTCGTCAAGAACGGTCCGGCTTTTCTGTTGGCTGGAGCCTGCATCACTCTGTCAATTGTGATTCCAGCGCTCATTCTGGGCTACAAACTTTTTCGTATCCCATTCGATGAACTCTTGGGTGTTGTCTCCGGCATTCACACCGAATCCGCTGCTGTCGGCTTTGCCTCGCGGATGCTTCCTTCCGAGCGGATCGAGGTCGGTTATGCCAGCGTCTACCCCATTGCCCTGATCCTCAAGGTAATCCTCGCGCAAATTATCCTCCGCATTGTAACCATTTGATGTCAAGCATCATCAATTATGGTGTGGGAGGTTTGTTCCATGCTGCGAGTCGGATACCCCGCCATCTTGGCAGCGGAGTTATTGCGTGATTTTCCTCCGGAAGTCGAACTCATTCCCCTGCCCGACAATCTCGACCACAAGATCGACATCGACGTCTGGATTCCCGACCCCTATCCGAAGCGGGCCATGCGCATCTGGCCACGGCTGCACGGCGTGCGGCTGGTGCTGTCGCTGATGACCGGCACGGAATGGATTCCTGGCGTGGTAGGTCCGGGCGTCACCATCTGCAACGCCCAGGGCGCTCACAGCATCTCCACCGCCGAGTGGACTCTCAGCGCCATTCTGGCCATGCTGAAGTACTTCCCGCTTTATCTCGACGTGCAACGCACCGGCCAGTGGAAGCGCCGCTTCGAGGCCAGCACTCAATACGCGCGCATCACCGGCGATGTGCATCCACTGTATCCGCCTGTCCTGCTTGAGGAACTCACTCGCAAGACCGTGCTGCTGGTGGGCTACGGCACCATCGGCAAGGAGATTGAGCGTATGCTTGCGCCCTTCCATGTCGAGCTATTTCGTGTCGCCCGCACCGCGCTCACCAAGCCGCCGGTTCATGCTGTCAGCGAACTTGACAGCCTCTTGCCGCAAGCTGCGGTCGTGGTTCTGATTCTGCCTTCCACTGCTGAATCGCACCATCTGATCAGCCGCCGCCAGCTCTCTCTGATGCGGCAAGGCGCGCTGCTGGTCAACGCCGCGCGCGGACCCATTGTGGATACAGACGCATTGGTTGACGCTCTTCTTGCCGGCCACATTCGCGCCGCTCTCGATGTCACCGATCCCGAACCGCTGCCCGAAGGCCACCCGCTGTGGAGTTGCCCCAACCTGCTGCTCACGCCCCATGTGGCCGGATCGAGTCCGCAGTTCGCGCCGCGTTCGTTGCGCACCGCCGCGGACGAACTGCGCCGCTACATCGCCGGCGAGCCACTGCGTAACGTGGTTCAAGCCGCAGTCTAACCTTCGAAGCCGCGTGCCCCATTTTTGCGACGTAGTTGTTTTTGTCGCAAGGGTGGGAACCCTCGAACCCTATACCAGCTTCCGCCCAGCCATAACTCAATTGCTTATTGTCCCGGCTCTCGCTTCTGAAACTTGAGGCGCGCGCCGCCAGTCCCGCAGTCCCAGCACGGCCAAAGCCACCAGCAACACATAGAGCGCCGCGGTTGGTCGAAGGCCCTTGTAGATATATTCCCCGATGTACACCAGGTCCACCGCAATCCACAACCACCAATTGGCCGTATGCTTGCGCGTCTGCCACCAACTAGCCACCAGGCTGTAACTCATCAGCGTCGCATCCAGACGTGGCAGCGCCGCCCCGATCCGCTCCATCAGCAACCCCAGCAGCACAGCGCCCACCGCGCCCGCGGCAAGCCCCGCAATCCAACCTCGCACACTGAGCCGAACCACGCGCACTTCGCCCTCTTCGTGCACTCCGCGCCACCAATACCACCAGCCATAAAATGTGAAAGCCAGAAAGAAAAGCTGCAACAGCGAATCGGAATAAAGCCGGACCCGGTAAAAAACAATCAGGTAAAGCACGTCGGAGACTAGCACGACCGGCCAGCAGAGTAGGTTGCGGCGCGTGGTGAGCCAGATGCCCACCACGGTGGTAAGAACGCCCGCATCCTCCATCCAGTTCGCGGCCAGGTAGCTCGCAATGGTTGCCCAATTCATCCTTGTATAACTCCCTGCGGTTGGCGCATGCGCTTCCCGGCCCACTTGCGCAGCGCGTTCAGTAGCTTCTGTCCGCCCGCGCCGCGGTACCACCGCGCATGGCCCACCAGATAGCCTTCCGAGCAAACCCGCGCGTTCTCCTTGGAATGCAGCACGCCGAGAAAATAATCCGCCTCTGTCAGCGCAAACTCCGCGTGGCAAAGCGCCGCCATCGGCGCCAGCGCCGCAGCTTCTTCCTCCGTCAGCGGGCGCACTGATTCATAGCCATCCAGCAGCGCCTCCAAATGATCCAAATGCACAGGCGCGTCGTCTCTGCCTTCCTGTCCTTCGTGCAATTCAAGCCACTCCACAATGCTGCGCTCGATGGCCTGCGCCAGGTCATGCACGGCGTTGGTGCGGTCGGCAAGCCCGAAGTCGATCACCGCCACGGCCCGCGCAGCGTCGCTTGCATCGCTCCACAAAAGGTTTGAAGCGTGCAAATCGTTGTGCGTCCATAACGGCGGAAGCGAGGAAAGAAGCGGCCTCAGTTCCGCATGAAACGGCGCCAGCAATTCCAGCGCCTCATCGCAGCCTTCGCGCGTAACCGCATCCTCGGCCAGCGCGGGCCGCGCCGCTAGATAGCGTTCCATCCCCGCCTTCGCATCATCCGCGGCAAGAATCGTAAAGCCCGCCACCAGAGGTTGCGCCTTGCGCCGTGGCGCGTCGAAGCCCTGCGAAGACTGATGCAGCCGCGCCAGCATCTTTCCCGCTGAGCGCGCGTGCCCCGTCGTGCGAAACGGCGTCCATGAGAGCACGTCCTCATAAAGGTCCACGCCCGCAGGCACTTCATGCACTTCGTAGATCCACGGGTCGCTTCCAATGACAGTCTCCCCCGAAGAATTCGCGAAGACGCGGGGTACCGGTGCGCCGTGCATCCGCAAATGCTGCATGAAGCGATGCTCTTCGAGCAGCCCCTCCCGGTCGCGCACCGTACCGGATTGGCGCTTGATGAAAACACGCTTGTTGGCCGTCGCCACCACGCTCGCTGCCGAAAACGGCCGCGGACTTACCGAAAGAATTTGGATCGGCTCACCGCATCCGGGGAATTCAGCAAGCAGAGCGCGCACTTCCTCCAACGTGAGCGGCGGCCAGTCAGCTTCCACCAGCGTGCCGTCCAATCCATGCGTCCTTGCCGTCGTGCTCATCGTTCGTGTACCTTCTGCTTTCATCCGCAAACCTAGAAAGTGTAGTGCGCCGAAAGCCGCACGGTCGTTGGCGCACCCATATGAAGAAAAGTGTCGCCATAGTTGGATCCCGTGTCTTTCCAGTAGCGCCGGTCGGTGATGTTATCGGCATAAATCCGGAATGTCACGCGTCCCTGCTCGCCGCCCGGCGTATAGCGCGCGCCCAGGTTGAAGATGTTGTAACTGGAGACGCTCACCCGGTCATCGTCCATGGCCTCCTTGCGCCCGGTATAACTCCAGCCGGGCATCAAATGCAGTCCACGCACGCGCGGCAGAAGCAGATCCGCAAACAACGCCGTGCGCAGATGGGGCACATTGGTCACTTGCTTGTTGTTATAGGCAGGTGTCCCGGTGTCGTCGGAGATGGCGCGAATGGCCGCCGCCGAAGCCATCAACCTCAGCCAGTTCGTAGCCGTACCCTCCGCGTTCGCTTCCACGCCGTCGTGCGTTTCGTGTCCATCGGACTCAAAGCACACGTCACCGGGTTCAACGCTACTCCCGGTATTAAGATTTGTTGTGCAAAAGCTGTCGGCGGTCTGGATGATTTTGGGATAGAAAAACGGCGCGCGCATGTGAAAGAACGCCGTAGTCAGCAGAAGACGGCGGTCCAGTTCATACTTGGCGCCGATCTCCGCCTGGCGCGTCAGAAACGAATCCAGATAGATTTCATCATTGTCCGTCCACCAGGGAGCCTGGAGACCAAGTGAAAGCAAGACTCCATAGTTACCGTAAAGAGTAAGTTCGTCGACCGGGCTGAAGGCAATCGCGTATTGCGGCAGCCAGACTGCTTTTTTCGTGAAGTCCAAATCTCCCGACGCTATTGCGCCGTCATAATTGTGGTCGTGCAGGGAATCTTCCCGGCCGCTGACGAGCAGTTGGATGCGGCCGGGGATGTGAATCCTGTCCTGCATTACGGCGGCTGACTGATGATTGTCGTCGTCCAAAATGCGCGGTCCCGGCTCTTGGGGCGCGCCGTCCACGGACTCGATGGGAAACGCCACGTTGGGCGTGTAGATATTTTCCGAGCCGATATAGTAATTCACGGAATGATGCGGCTGCTGCACGCTGCGCTTGAAAATTTCTCCGCCGCCAGCCAGATCGTGCGTAAGCGGCCCGGTTTTGATGCGGCCGGTGACGAGCGCCTCGGCCTGGGCGTCGATGCGCAGTTCGCCGGGATCCCTGTAATCGAAAATGTCGTACGTCCCATCCGGAGCAAAGTAGTAATCAGGAGAAGTTCCGCCTAGGTCGGTACAGGTTGCTTCGTTCGCGCAGCCATAGGGGTAAATCACATTGTCGTCGATCAGCGAATGGCTGTAACTCACGGCCGCGAAGGCTTTCCATCCGCGGGGAAGGTCGTAGTCGAGGCGCGCGCCCGTGTTGAAAGTATCAAAGGTGTTGGGCTTGGTCCAGGATTGCTCGCCAAGCAATGTTGAAGGGTAAAGCTTGTCGATGTTGGGCAAGCTCGGCTCGTCGAGTGCCGTGTTTCCGCCCAGCAATTGATAGCCGCAGACCGAGCGCTGGACTTTGTGCTGATATTCGAAGTCGCCCTTCAGAATTGCTCTCGGACTGAGCTTCCAATCTGCCGCGCCCGCGCCCATCGCGCGCCATCCATCGGTTTCGTTCACATAACTCTGGATCTTTTCGCCGGCCAGATTCACGCGCGCGCCCACCTGCTTTTGACTGCCGAAGAGTCGGCCCAGATCGACCGCGCCGTAGGTGCTTCCGCGGTGGTCGGTAGCCAGATCGACAGCCTCGATGGCCGCTGGTCGCTTCGTCACGTAGTCGATCAGTCCGCCAGCCGAGGCCACGCCACTTTCCACTCCGGCAATGCCTTTGAGAAACTCGACGCGCTCCTTGTTTTCCAGAGGCACATCCTGTTCGCCGGCGATGGTCATGCCGTTAATCTCCAGGCCGGTGGCCAGGTCGATGGGAAAGCCACGAATCTCGAAGTCGCCGTAGTAGCCCACTGGCGCGTAATCCTCACCGATGGAAGCATCGTTCTTCACTACGTCGGAGAGCACGCGCGCGCCTTGGTCGGTGAGCAGTTCGCGGGTTACCACCGTGGCCGAAAGCGGTGTCTGCTCCAGCAGCACTCCATCCAGATTGCCCACTGTTACAGCCTCGGGAAGATACTCGTCGGTCGCCTGGCCATGCACCACCACCGTGGTGGTCACGCGCGGAATCTTCTGCGCGGCTGCGGCGGGCGTCGGCGCGGCGGGCTGCGCTGTTGTGCCGGCCGTGCTGGGCGCGGGGCTTTGTGCCATGGCTCCTGGAACCGCGACCAGGCAGAAAAGCAGCAATCCTATTGCACAGAAAACACGGCACACAGGGTATCGACGACAAACAGCCGCATGGCCGGAAAACGAGCCTGAGATTTGAAGCGTTAACGACTGAGATGCGATGCAGTCCGGACCGCCGGCAGAAAAACTAGACATAGACTCCTCTTGTTTCCAAATCACTGAAACAGGAGAACTCACGCTGAAATTCGAGGAGGGGGCCGTTCGGCTACGAAAGCTTCCCACGCCGGTATTATCCGGATCGGGTTCTAGGGTATTTCTCAGCCCCACCTCGTGGAGCACCCCTGTTTCAATAGTTTGATTAAAACACTCCGAGACCTGCTTTGCAAGCCTTCCCATGCCCGTCTCTCAAGCTTGCAGAGCAGGCGGGAAGCAGGTGCGAGGGATTCTTGTGAAGCTGTGCAGGATGGCCAATACGCACGGAAACATCAACCCGCGAAGTCCAGGCATTTTTTCGCCCCCGGCTTTATCGGCGGAAACGCAGGTTTAGGATCAGTGCGTGGTGTATGGTGGCATATGATCTGTATGCTGTTGTTAATACTGTGATTGCCATCACATACGACATTTTGGACAATGTTAGTCTAAAAACGTCTTGAGGGGTTCAAGGGGCATGATGCAATCCTTTCCCGCTGTCGATCCGATTCCCTTGCCGGCGCCGATATGGCTATTGAAGCTACTCCATATCGTTACGCTGGCTCTGCACTTTGTTGCCGTGGAGATGCTGCTGGGCGGGCTGCTGCTGGCGATTCTGCTCAGTCTCTTCCGCGGCTCGCCGGCCTCCATGGTCATCGCGCGGGCGATTGCGCGACGGCTCACGGTGGTCATGACTTTCGTCATCAACCTCGCCGTGCCGCCGCTCTTGTTCGTCCAGGTGCTTTATGGCCGCGCGATCTACACCAGCAGCGTGTTGATCGGCCTCTACTGGATCGCGGTCATTGGCCTCCTCGCACTCGCTTACTGGCTGCTCTACAGCTTCACTGCACGCCTTGAGGCAGGAAAATCGGCCTGGTGGGTTGGTCTCTCCGCGTGGCTGCTGGCCGGTGGCATCGCCCGGCTGCTCTCCACTAACATGACGCTCATGCTGCGCCCCGAAGTCTGGCGCCATATGTACTCCGCCTCGGCCATGGGCGCTTACCTGCCCACCGGCGATCCCACTCTCACGCCGCGCTGGCTGCTGATGATAGCCGGCGGCCTGTTCATCGGTGGGCTCTGGCTGCTGTATCTGGCGGGCCGCTCGACCTTCACTGCGGAGGAAAAGCGCTTTGTCGCCGGTCTCGGCGGCAAGGTGGCCGCGGCCTTCGGCATCGTCTATCTGGCTGCCGGACTGTGGGCCGCCAGTGTCCAGCCTGAAATCGTCAAGGCTGGCCTCGCAACTCACCCGCTTTACAAGTTTTCAGGCTTTGCTGGTTACGGCTGGATGGCCCTGGTTGTGGTTGCCATTCTGGTGGCCGCCATCGCCGGATTCGGCAAGCTCTCCTCGCGCTGGGTGAGCTTGGCCGTCGTTCACCTTGCCTTGCTCATCGAGATCACTCTGGTCGTCTACCGCGACGGCATTCGCGACCTCACGCTGCTCAGC